>JABLTP010020832.1_pt1 | contig 13463 bp, 10 predicted proteins | sample 7160111 | NCBI WGS metagenome assembly JABLTP01 (sample SAMN14651227, study PRJNA627086) | human gut metagenome | isolation source: feces | host: Homo sapiens
CGGCGCACCGGGCCCAGCAGGCTGAGCAGCGCGGTCACATAATACGGCCCCATGTCGTACAGCGGGCCTGCGCCCGGCTGATAGAAGAACGCCGGGGCCGGGTGATGGAATTCGTGGCCGTGACCGACGAACCACGCGCCGCCGCCCGTGATCCTGCCGAGCCTGCCGCTGTCGATCAACTCACGGATGTTCTGAAGGCGGCCGCCGAGGAAGGTATCCGGGGCGCAGCCGATGAGCAGGCCCTTTTCCTTCGCGAGCTCGACCAGCTCTTTGCCCTCCGCGAACGTCATGGCGAGGGGCTTTTCCGTGTAGACGTGCTTGCCGGCCTTGAGCGCGGCGAGATTGTACTCATAGTGCGCCTGCGGCGTGGTCAGGTTGAGCACGAGGTCGATGTCCGGGTCCGCGATCAGCTCCATGCCCGACGCATATGCCTTCGGGATGCCGTGCTCCGAGGCCTTGCGCTGCGCCTTTTCCAGACCGCGCGACGCGCACGCCACGACCTCCACCGCATCATATTTTTTCAGATTGTTCAGATATACATTGCTGATATCACCGATGCCGATGACGCCGACACGAAGCTTTTTCATTGTTTTTCCCTCCATATGGTATTTTTCAGTTATCTTTCTCTATTCTGTGCACTTCACCTTTATGTGTCACAATACTCTGATCGCGCTCACAATACACCTCATCTCCAGCATTTACTTTATCGTATTCACTTTTAGGACAGAGTAAAGTAAATTCTGTTCCGGTCGCTTCTTCAACTACAATATAGTACTTATCTCCAGATTGATACTTGTCAACAGTCGTGACCTTTCCTCCCATCGGGTAATAGCTTATCTTCACAAACGCAGCATATCCACCGACCGCCAGTAAAAGCACAGCTGCCAGCAAAACTTTTTTCCATTTTTTCATTGTCGCTGCTCCTTTCAAAGAAAGCGGTTATTTCCTGCAAAACCGGAAATCGCAGCAGTCGGCGCCGTAGCCAAGGGTTTTCGTTCTCGCAAAGCCGAGCTTGCACAGGCCGCCATACGTCACGTCGTCCACATCGCAGAACAGGCGGCACAGCTCCGCGCAGCCGTTTTCCACGCAGGCCGTGTGCCAGAGGCATTTTTTCATCGTGACGGAGAAGCCGTTCGTTCCGTGCTCCTGCTCACTCTCCCAAAGGTCAGAACTTCGCACGACTCGCAGAAAAATGCGACTGTAAAGCGCGTAAAACCCCGGTATTGCCTCCATCCTCATCATTTCCGCGTGTTTCTGCGCCGCGACCCGTTCCAGCATGTAGCGCCGCATCTGCGCATGCGTCTCCGTCTCCGGCAGGCTCTCCTGCATAGCCTTGTACAGCGCGATGCGCGGCAAGATGGTCTGAACGAGCGTTTTTCTCTGGTTTTTCGACCGGTTCTGCGTGTTCCGTATGATTTCTTGCAGGATTTCCTCCTGCCGGGCGAAAAGAGCGCCGCCTCGGTCGCCGCCGAAGCTCTCGGCGAGGAACATCCCGATCTGCTTCTGCTGTCTGATGCGCATAAATGCTCACTGCTTTCCCTTTGATCTGCTAAGCTGAGTATACCATATATCCCGGCGCTGCACCAGTCCATACGTCGAAAACATGCAGTGGCTTACCGTATGCTTCCGATGTAAAAAATACGAAAAACACCTTGAAAATCTACTGCGGCAGTGCTATAATCATTGCGAAAAACAAACAAAAGGAGGCAAGCCCTATGGACAGTTGTGACAGACGAATTGTACATACGACGATGGATACAGACCTCGCTCTTCCGGCGTCCGCAGGCATCCTCTTTTGAATAAGCGCTGAGCCTCGCTCCATCGTGATGAACAAGTCCACAACTGATGTTTGTGTCGCTGTATCTGTTACGGTGGATTTTTTGCGCCCTTTTCAGGGGCGGAAGGAGGCTTTATCATGAAGAAGGAAGTATTAAAGGAACCGATCTTCGCAGAAAAGATCCTCAGGATCATCCGCTCCTCGCCCTCCATGGAGGAAATGCGGGAGCAGCTGCGGGATTACCACGACAACGACATCGCGCAGAGTCTGAAATATCTGAACCGTGCCGAGCGCAACCTGCTGTACAGCGCACTGGACGCGGAATGGCTGGCCGAGATCATCTCCTACATTGACGATCCGGTCGAGTACGTCGACGAGATCGGCATCGACAAGCTGTCCGCGATCATCAACGAAATGGACGCGGACGACGCGGTCGACCTGTGGGAGAACATCGACGAAAGCGTCAAGGTCAAACTGCGCCCGATGATCGACGACCAGACCAAGGCCGCGATCCTGCTCATCAATTCCTATGATGACGACGAGGTTGGCAGTCTCATCACCACCAATTACATCTGCATCCACCAGAGCCTTACCATTCGCCAGGCTATGCACGAGCTGGTTCGGCAGGCCGGTGAAAACGACAATATCGCAACGATCTATGTCGTCGACGGCCGAAACCGCTTCTGCGGCGCGATCGACCTCAAGGATCTGATCGTTGCGCGGGAAAACGTGCCGCTGGATTCGCTCATCAGCTACGCCTATCCTTATCTGCTCGACCACGAGAAGATTTCGGACAGCATCGAAAAGATCAAGGATTACGCTGAGGACTCCCTGCCGGTTCTGAACCGGGACAAAAAGATCATCGGCATCATCACCGCGCAGGACGTTGTCGAGGCCGTCGACGACGAGCTGGGCGAGGACTATGCAAAGCTCGCCGGTCTGTCCGCAGAGGAAGATCTGAACGAAACGATCGCGGAGAGCATCAAAAAGCGTCTGCCGTGGCTGATCATCCTGCTCTTTCTCGGCATGGGCGTTTCCACGGTCGTCGGCGCGTTCGAGGGCGTTGTTGCCGTGCTGCCTGTCGTCATCTGCTTCCAGTCGCTCATTCTGGACATGGCCGGCAACGTCGGCACGCAGTCTCTGGCGGTCACGATCCGCGTACTGATGGACGAAAATCTGAGCGCGAAGGACAAGCTGCATCTGGCCGCGAAGGAGATGAAGGTCGGCTCCTGCAACGGCGCGCTGCTCGGCGTGATGGCGCTCGTTTTTCTGGGCGTTTACATCGTGCTGTTCAAGGGCTATTCTGCCGCAAATGCGTTTCTGATCTCGGGCTGCGTCGGTCTCTCGCTCCTCGCCGCCATTGTCATTTCCAGTCTGGTCGGCACGCTCATTCCGATGCTGTTCCATAAAGTCAAGATTGACCCGGCGGTCGCCTCCGGTCCGCTCATTACGACCATCAACGACCTTGTCGCTGTCGTTACCTATTACGGGCTGGCATGGGTCTTTCTGATCGACCTGTTTCACCTCGTCTGAGGCGCAGCCGAATATTCCGCAGACCCGTCACAGGATGAACCCTCCTGCGACGGGTCTGTTTTTTTGCGCACTTCCGCACTTTCCCGTTTTTCTCGACATCCTTATCGAAATCCATACATTCCCCCTTATTCTGTCTGTTACAGGCTATTAAAATTCTATTTAATACAGATTGTTTTTTGTTTCGGATTGCGCTACAATAGGGGTACAGACAAAGGTAAAAGGAGGAATTTTTTATGAGGAAAAGATTGACGTCCATCCTGCTGACGCTGGCAATGCTCGTCGGCCTGCTCCCCGCGCTGTCACCGCAGGCGGAGGCCGCCGCAGACGATGCCACGGCGCTGCTTCAGGAGGTGAGCACCAAAACCTCCGTACCCTCGGGGTACACGCCCATCTATGATGCGGAAGACCTGCAAAACATGCAGGAGGATTTGACCGCAAACTATATCCTGATGAACGATATTGATTTGTCGGGGATAAACTGGAAGCCTATGCAACCCAGCAGAACCGGAGTCTATACTTCCGGCTTCACCGGAACGCTGGATGGCAACGGCTTTACCATTCGCAATCTGACGGTTAACGCGGAGCAGTACGACAACGGTGCCCTGTTCTATCAGAATGAAGGAACCATTCAGAACCTACGCGTTACCGGTCAAATCAATTTAACCAGTAAGTCTGGAATTGTCCGCTTCGCTGCATCCCTTGCAATCTACAACAAGGGAACCATCTATAACTGCACCAGTGCGGCAGGTATTACCGCCGGCGGGGATATGCCCGTGCGCGTCGGCGGTCTGGTATCGGAAAATAAAGGAACGATTGACTACTGCCGTTATACCGGCACTATCCACGCATCTGCCGGCGGCGGTGAGGTCTGCGTGGGCGGTATCACTTACATAAATGACAACAGCGCTACCATTTCCCACTGCGAGAACGTCGGTATCATTCTGGCTGAATCCGGCAATTCCACGGAAGTAAAAGACACGATTTCGTCGCTGGTCAATGAGTCCTCTATCCACCTAGGCGGAATTGCAGGTAAAACAGATTGGCACAGCACCATAGACCAGTGCCGTGCGACCTGCACCATCCGTATCACCGAAGAAAGCCACTATGAATACTGGTACATTGGCGGCATTGTCGGCAGTGGCTTTGTAGCGACATTTAGCAACTGCTGTTTCAACGGAACATTATCCATCAATGTAGATATTAAGGATGTCGCATCGGGAATATATAAAGTGGGCGGTCTGGCCGGTGACGGAGGTTACGAATCCAAGTACGAAAACTGCTATGTCTCCGGCGTCATTACGGACAGCAGTCCCTCTCTTGGAGGTGTTCCTGCTTGGCTGGCCTCGGATGCGCCCGGCTGCGAATTCACCGCCTGCTACTACCCCGCCGGAACGCTCGACCCGTTTGTCTTGAACAAGCCCAGTGAAGAAAAAGGCTACACCGCCGTTCCGCTCGCTTCCATGGCCAGCAAGGCCACCTTCCCGGAGTATGACTTCTCCTCCGTCTGGACGATGGGTCAGAGCTACCCCATCCAGAAGGTGTTCACCCATCTCTCAAACGGCAGCTCGACGCCCATCGCAAAGCCCACCGAGGACACCGCGGTCATCGACGCCAGCGAGTACATTCAGCAGCACGTCTCCTTCGCGCAGTCCAACGGCTACAGTCAGCAGATGGATCAGCGCATGGCAAAGCTGCTCGCCGACGCGCAGAACACCACGGCCGCCAACGCCGGTGAAGCCGCCTATGACATTCTGAACACCGCAAGCGAGCTGTCCAAGTTCAAGAGCCTGAGCATTTTCGACAATCCCTATGACGCCATGCTCACCGAGCTCATCCTCTCCGCCACGAGCAGCGAGGTCGACAGCCTGAACACCCGTATCGAGGCGGAAAACCTCAAGCTCGCCAACAGCATCTGGGACATGATTCTCAAGGTTCAGCCGAACTATTCCGCAGAGAAAAGCACCTACAAGCCTGCCATTCAGGAGCTGCTCTCCGACCCGGAGTCCCTGAAACAGCGCTCCCCCGACATCTATGAAAAGCTGGCGGCCGCCATCGAGCAGTACCGCGACGACAAGGGCACCCGTTCGGCGCTCAATTTCATCAGCGGCACCACCAATTTCTTCGGCAAGGCAGGCGAAGCGCTGGATGTGCTCGAAAATTATCAGAACACGCTCGACTGGATCATCGACTGCGCGAACTACGTCAGCGTCGTTCATGCGTATGAGGCGCTGAACGAGGAGTATATCCAGACGCTCCATCAGGTGGCCAGCAAGATGGGCAATTCCGCCTACGCCACTTCCTTCCGCTCAGCGCTCCAGAAGTACGATGACTGGCTGAACTGCGAGGTCATCGCGGAAGCGCTGGAATTCACTACCAGCTTCGCCAAGCTGACCTATGACACGCTGTCTCCCCTCACCGAGAACGTCATGACCTATTATCTCTCCGGCTGTCTCGGCCTTGACGTCACGAATGTCACGGTGGTCATCGCTGCGTATAACCTCGGCTGGTCGCTCAGCAATACGCTGACCGGCAACGACAAAATGGTCGAGAGCCGCGAGATCATCCGCGCCTCCTATTACGTGGAGGATGCGCTCTACAGCATTCTTCAGGCCGACCGCGAAGAGCTGAAGAACAAGAAGGATCTGTCCTCCGCGCAGAAGTTCGACGCCTCGTACATGCTGCTGCGGACCAGCGAAATGTACGCTTTGCAGGCGTACAAGGACTATCTCGATGCGTCCGAGAAGTCCTTCACGCAGGGCCTGCTGCATCTGGGCAACAACAACTTCAACACCACCGAGACCACGCTCGCGAACTTCGCGATCCTGCGCTGGGATGCCGCGATGTGCCACGGTCAGGCGGTCCGCGATCAGATGATGTCTGAGCTCATCATCGCCTGCCCGACAGACGTTTACGTCGAAAATGAGGACGGCGAGACCGTTCTTACCATCGAGGACGGCGTTGTCACGACCTGTGCAGCCGGTGTCTCGGCCGCTGTCGCAGGCGACACCAAGGTTCTCGGCCTGACCGGCGGCCCCTACAACATCACCATCTGGGGCACCGACAGAGGCACGATGGACGTTTCCTACACGGCGTACAGCAGCACCGGCCGCGTCCTCAAGCAGCAGCACTACGACAACCTGCCCCTGACGGACGGCTGCCTTTACGAGAGCAGCATCGAGCCGAGCAGCTCTACCTCGGTCGACTTCACGCTCGACGGCGATGCGCCGGAGAATAACTTCCGCTTCACCGACGTTCCCGAGAGCGCGTATTTCTACGAGCCGGTTCTCTGGGCGGTCGAAAATGGGATCACGAGCGGCACCTCCGCAACTAAATTCAGTCCCTATGAGGGCTGCACGCGCGGTCAGGTCGTCACCTTCCTGTGGCGCGCCGCAAGCTGCCCTGAACCCGAAAGCAGCTATAATCCGTTCTCGGACGTTCCCTCGAACGCCTACTATCACGACGCCGTGCTCTGGGCGGCCGAGGAGGGCATCACGACCGGCACGAGCCGCACCCGTTTCGAGCCGAACGCGACCGTGACGCGCGCCCAGACCGTCACCTTCCTGTGGCGCTGGGCCGGCTCGCCCGAGCCCGGCTCTGCGGGCAGCTTCCGCGATGTACCTTACCGCGCTTACTACGCGGACGCGGTTGCGTGGGCGGTCGAATACGGCATCACCAACGGCACCGAACCCGGCCTGTTCTCCCCCGCGCAGACCTGCACGCGCGCGCAGATCGTTACCTTCCTTTACCGCGATCTCGCCGCTGAGTGGGAGGACTACGAGACCTGAGGCGGCACCAGACGCCCCGCGGCATCCAGCGCCGCGGGGACAGCGGTGCTGATCATAAAATGGAGATGTTTGAATTATGTTACGCTATATTTTTTCATTTCATTTTCTCGAACGCTACGGGTTCCAATCCCTTTTTTATCTCACGATCATCGGCTGCCTCGTATATCTGCCGTTTCGCCGGCACTGGGATAAGGTATTCGGCTGGGTAGATGCGATCATTTTCGACTGCTGCCTTGCGATACCGCTCGTGCTCTACGCCTGCTTTTTCGTATATACCGAGACACCGCCGACAACGGGAAATATCATCGCAACGGTAATCGCTGCCATTGTCGGCGCTGTTGTGGGACTGGTGATCCTGGTCGACTGCTGGCGGAGATGCAGCAATATCATAGAGATCATCTTCCTTCCCCTTGTGATGATCATGGTGTTCTGCATGATCATTCTATTCTGGTGGGTCTTCCTGCTTTTGATGGGATTTGCCACAAAAAGCGATGACCGTTAACCTCTGATGCCGCCTGCGGTCAATTCCTGACGCCGAAAACGCACATGAAAAAGCCGCTGCATGACGGAGAAATTCTCTCCGCATGCAGCGGTTTTCATTATTTTTATCCGATCTTCGACAGGATGCCGGTCGACTGAAGGAACAGTACGAACATCATCACCGGCGCGACATAGCGGATCATGACGCGGTAGAGCTTTTTGCGGCGGAAGGTCTCGCCGTTGCGCTCCATCTCGTCGATGACGTAATCCGGCGTCATCACCCAGCCGATCAGGACGGTGGACAGCAGCGCGATGAACGGCATCATGACGCTGTTGCTGACGTAGTCCATGATGTCGAGCAGCTGGCCGACCGAGCCGTTCGGCAGCATCACCTCCACATAGAATACGCTGTAGCCGAGCGTGATAACGGCAGACGCCGCCAGATAGATGACCGACAGCACCAGGACCGTCTTTTTGCGGCTCGTGTGGAAGATCTCCATGCAGTTGGCCGTGATGGACTCCAGAACCGAAATGCAGGAGGACAGCGTCGCGAAGATCGCGGTGACGAAGAACAGAATGCCGACCGCCGTGCCCGCTCTGCCCATCGCGGCAAAGACCTTGGGCAGCGAGACGAACATCAGGCTCGGGCCTGCGCCCATGCCCTCAGTGCCCGAGAACACATAGACCGCCGGAATGATCATCATGCCTGCGAGGAACGCAACACCGGTATCGAAGATCTCGATCTGGTTGACCGCGCGGTTGAGGTCGACCTCCGGGCGCACATACGAGCCGTAGGTGATCATGATGCCCATGGAAACGCTCAGCGAGAAGAACAGCTGACTCATCGCGTCCAGAAGAATCTGGAGAAAGCGCTGCACGGTCAGTCCCTCGAGGTTCGGCGTCAGATAGTACAGAAAGCCCTGCCAGCCGGTTACGACCTGTCCGTCCGCGTTCGTGTGACTGAGCGTCAGCGAATAGCACGCGATGACAACGACCAGCACGAGCAGCACCGGCATCATCCAGCGCGATACCTTTTCAATGCCGTTCTGCACGCCGTTGTAGACGATGAGCGCGGTAACGCCCATGAACAGCAGCGCGAACACCACCGGCGACACCGGCGAGGTGATGAACGAGGTGAAGTAATCGTCCGCCGCAGCAGCGCTCGCCTGACCGGAGACGTAAACGACCGCATATTTTGTGATCCAGCCGCCGATGACCGCGTAGTACGTCATGATGAGCACGGGCACGAGGAAGGTCAGGATGCCCAGACCCTTCCACTTCGGGCGCATCTGCTCATACGCGCCGATCGCACTCTTCTGCGTGCGGCGGCCGATGGCGATGTCCGATGTCAGCAGCGTGAAGCCGAACGTCAGCACCAGAATAAAGTAGATGATGAGGAACAGACCGCCGCCGTCCTTGGCCGCCAGATACGGGAAACGCCACAGATTTCCCACACCGACCGCGCTTCCTGCCGCGGCAAGGACAAACCCCAGCTGTCCCGAAAAGTGATTTTGCTTTTTTTCCATTGTGAAATTTTTCTCCTTACCCCAAAATTCCTGTACAGCTAACATACCACATGATAGAATATAAGTAAAATAAATGTTTTTACTGCTATACATTACATCTGGTAATGTATGCTATGCAAAAGCAAGGCGGCAGCCGTCAATTGCTTTACAAGCATCATACTGTACCGAACATTGAAAAGGAGGAATACCTATGCGCGAGGTACGCGATCGCTACGAAATCTTTCTCAAGGTCTGCGAGACCGGCAACTTCACAAAGGCCGCCGAGGCGCTGAACTACACGCAGTCCGGCATCAGCCAGATGATGGCAGGTCTCGAGGAGGAGCTCGGCGTGCAGCTGTTCGCGCGGGCGAAGAAGGGTGTCGTCCTGACCGACAACGGACAGCGGCTCATCCCCTACATCCGCGAAATGGTAAACCAGAAGGAAAAGCTGCGCCAGGCGGCCTTCAACATCAACAACAAGGTCGAGGGCAAACTGCGTATCGGCAGCTTTTCGAGCGTGACGGCGATGTGGCTGCCGCACGTCGTGCATTTTTTCAAAGAGAACTATCCGCAGGTCGAGGTGCAGATTTTCGACGGCAACTACGACGAGATCCATGACTGGATCATCCGCGGGCAGGTGGACTGCGGCTTTCTCTCGTCCATTCTGGCGGAGGATCTGACCTTTTATCCGCTGCATCAGGATGCGCTCTGCGCCGTGCTGCCCCGGGAGCATCCGCTCGCGCAGCGCAGCAGCGTCACCCCGGAGGAGCTGCTCCAGTACCCGTTCATCATCGAAACGCCCGGCTGCGACAACGACATTCTGCACCTGCTGGAAAAATATCCGCACAAGCCGCAGACCGTGTACAGCTTCCGCGACGATACGCTGATCGTTGCCTTCGTCAAGCACGGTCTCGGCGTCACGATCTCGCAGGAGCTTGCCATGCAGGCGTTCGCGAACGATGTGGAGATCCGCCCGCTCGTGCCGGAGAGCTTCCGCACCATCGGTCTCGCGTTCGCGCGCACCGCAAGCTCGGTCACGGCGCGGACGCTGCTCGAATATTTGCAGGCAAATCTGTGCGGCGCGTGAGCTGTTATCCTCTTCCCAGAATGGCGTCCATATCCTGCTCGGGCGCGGTGGTCGGGTGCAGATCGTAAGTCTCTACCAGCATTTTCACCACGTTTTCCGACAGGAACGCCGGCAGCGTCGGCCCGAGATAGATATTCTTCACGCCGAGCGCAAGCAGCGTCAGCAGGATGCACACGGCCTTCTGCTCGTACCACGAGAGCACGAGCGTGAGCGGCAGGTCGTTCACCGTGCAGCCGAAGGCATCCGCCAGCGCGAGCGCGACCTTGATGGCGCTGTATGCGTCGTTGCACTGTCCCATGTCGAGAATGCGCGGCAGACCGCCGATCTCGCCGAGATCCAGATCATTGAAACGGTATTTTCCGCACGCGAGCGTCAGAACAAGCGTATCCATCGGCGTCTGCTTGACGAACTCGGTGTAGTAGTTTCTGCCGGGGTGCGCGCCGTCGCAGCCGCCGACCAGAAAGATATGACGCACCTTTCCGCTCTTGATGAGCGAAATGATCTCCTCCGCGTGCGAGAGCACGGCTCCGTGCGCAAAGCCGGTCATGAGCATATGGCCGCCGTTGATGCCGCTCATGCTGTGGTCATGCTCGTAGCCGCCGAGCGCAAGCGCCTGCTCGATAAGCGGCGAAAAGTCCTTGCGTCCGCAGGCATCCGCCTCAATGTGGCGCAGACCCTCATAGCCGACCACCGATGTGGTGTACACACGGTCCCGATAGCTCGGCCGCTGCGGCATCAGGCAGTTCGTCGTGAACAGGATGGGCGCCGGGATGTTCTCGAACTCGCGCTGCTGGCTCTGCCACGCCGTGCCGAAGTTACCCACAAGCTGTGGATACTTTTTCAGTCCCGGATAGCCGTGCGCAGGCAGCATTTCGCTGTGCGTATAGATATTGATGCCCCTGCCCTCGGTCTGCTCGAGCAGCTGCGCAAGATCGGCCAGATCATGACCCGAAACCACGATGAACGGGCCTTTTTTGATGTCAGTCGGCACCTTTGTCGGCTGCGGCGTACCGAAGGTGCCGGTGTTGGCACGGTCGAGCAGCTCCATGCAGCGGAAATTCATCTGTCCGAATTCGACGATGAGCGCAAGCCATTCCTCCACAGAATGCGGCCGGTTGACCGCACACAGTCCCTTATAAAACCACGCGCTCACCTCGTCGTCCACGTAGCCGAGGTTCATCGCGTGATGCGCATACGCCGCCATGCCCTTCATGCCGAACAGCAGCGTCGACCGCAGAGAGACCGTATCCGTGTCGCCCTTCCAGAGCTCCACGACCTTGCACGGCGCGCCGCCGAAGCTGTCGCGTTCTGCGCGCACGCGCGCGGTAAATTCCGCGATCGCACGATTGTCAAAATTGACGTTGGTCAGTGTGGTGAACAGACCGTCCGCCAACAGCCGGTCGGCCGTCGGCGTGCGCTGTCCGGCCGCTGTCGCCGCCTCCGCCAGACCGATCAGCTCGCGTACCAGTTCGTCCTGTAAATGCGCTGTCTCCGGCTGCTTGCCGCACACACCTGTGCTGACGCAGCACTTTCCGCCTGCCGTCTGCTGACACTGAAAGCAAAACATTTCTGACATGAAAACACGCTCCTTTTTCGGATAGTGTTTCCCACGGAACAGATGTTATGCAGATAAATGTGCTCTCGCAGCTGTTCATCCCGCTCCATCTGACCTTAATAAAAATCCGCGAACTGACGCTATCAAACAGTTCACGGTCTGATATAATGGATAAAAGACGAATATGGAAAGCGAGAGAAAACAGTTATGGATTTAAAACGAATCGTGCGCATCGCCATGATGGCGGCGCTCATTTTCGCCGGAACGTACACCTTCAAGATACCGATCGCCATCACCGGCGGCTATACGCATCTGGGTGACTGCGCGATCTTTGTCGGCGTTATGCTGCTCGGCCGAAAGGACGGCGCACTTGCGGCGGCGCTGGGTGCAGCCCTCTCCGATCTGCTGAGCGGCGCGATGCTGTGGGTCCTGCCGACCTTCATCATCAAGGGCATTATGGCGCTCATCATGGGGCTGGCCGTCGAAAAGCTCATGCCGGAGCACCGGTACGGCTGGCTCATCGGCGAGGTTCTGGGCGGTGTCTGCCAGATCGTCGGCTATCAGCTCGTCAAGATCGTGCTCATCAGCCCTGCGGCGGCGATCGCCACCATCCCCACCATCACCATGCAGACGATTGCAGGTATCGTTATCGCCTCGGTCGTGATCACGATCATGCAGTCCTCCAACCTGATCGAGCGCCTCAAGCGCAGCTGAGAGGAGCGGCAATATGAAAAAGATCGATGCACATGCACATATCGGTGACTTCGGCAGCTGGGCCGGCGTAGACGGTTCCCCCGAGCAGCTGATCGCGTTCATGGATGAATACGAAATCGAGCAGACCGTGCTCTGCGCGAAGGATCACACGGGAAACGAGGGTGTCGCAGAGGCAGCCGCCCGTTATCCGGGCCGTTTTATCCCGCTCGTGTACCTTAACCCGCTCGAGGGCGCGGACATCTGCCGCGAAAAGGTCGAGACCTATGTCGACGGAAAGGGCTTCCGCGGCATCAAGATGAATCCGCTGCGCCATGCGTTCGTAGCGGACGATACCGCGGTCGATCCGGTGATGGAGATGGCGCGCAGCCGTCATCTTCCTGTGTTCATTCACTCCGGTCATCCTCCGTATTCCCTGCCGTGGAGCATCGCGCTGCTCGCAGAGCGTTTCCCCGAGGTCAAGACCGTAATGATCCACATGGGTCACGGACACGGCGTTTACATCGACGCCGCGCTCAAGATGGCAAAGCGCTTCCCGAACATTTATCTCGAGATGTCCGGCATGCCGATGGGCGTAAAGATCCGTCAGGCTTATGAAGAGGTCGGTCACGACCGCATCATGTTTGGCACGGATTATCCGTTCCACCATCCTTCGGTGGAGATCCAGAAGGTCCTTACCTGCGGACTGGACGAAGCCGCCATGCAGGATGTGTTCTACAACAACGCAAAAAAGCTGCTCGGCGAATAAGAACAGCAGCGCCCCTGACCGAAGGTCAGGGGCGCTTTATACTGTCTGAAAGCTCCGGAGAGTACCGCAAGATCAGAAAATTGACACAATCCGACAGTACATGCTATAATACAGGCGGACGCTGTTACTTTTGGCGGTCAGACCCTCTTTCCCTTTCCCGCAGTCTGCGGCAGGAAGGAGGTGGCGCGTGTGCAGAAAAAGGCTTTTCAGCTTTTTGTATGTACAGCAGTTCTGCTGTACATTTTCTGTATAAAAGCGCATTGACCGTCCGGCTGGTCCCCG
>JABLTP010097819.1_pt1 | contig 13433 bp, 9 predicted proteins | sample 7160111 | NCBI WGS metagenome assembly JABLTP01 (sample SAMN14651227, study PRJNA627086) | human gut metagenome | isolation source: feces | host: Homo sapiens
CAATTACGAAAAAGAAATATTAGAATTAAAATCCAACAAGGTTACTACCTGTAAATAGGCATCTTCTTGCGATGTTTTCTTCGATTAAACATCGTTTTTTAATTTATTTATGCCTTTTCACTTGCGATGGAGGTATCTTCTTGTATTTCTTGAATATTGAACTGAAATATTTGTCTGTTGAATATCCCAAATATTGAGCAGTTTCTTTAACGCTTGTGCCTCGTTTCAACATTTCTTCGGCCATATCCAATTTATAAAGTGTAGAAAACAACTGAGGTGTAATATTGTATTCCTTCTTAAATATATTTATGATTTGATTTTTGCTCATACAAAATTTTTCGGACATTTCTTTTAGTGAAAAAGGATTGGAAAAATTCGAACAAATATAATTTTTAAATGCAGAAGCACTTCCTTTTGACGAATTCGAATTAAAATACTTCGCCGAAGACCGATTGTTTGCTGCAAATAAAAATAATTTATGAAGCAAAAGAGGGATATCATATTCATCTGTCAAATTATCATTTGATTTATTTAATACACTAAATATTTGTTTGAAATAAGGAGAAAAATCCGCATTGGCAATTACAATTTTTTCCTCGTTAAAATATGTGTTGTATAAATTTTCTATCAAGGTTCCTTCCAAACAAATCCAATACCTTTGGTAAGGATCGTCAACTTCTGTAAAGTATTCGTAATTACTGCCCGCAGGAACAATATAAAAATCGTCTTTCTTTAGATAATAGGTTTTATTATCAATATTAATCGTACCCTTTCCGCTAAGTAAAAACTCAGCAATGCAGTATTTACTTGCGGTTTGCGAATTATAAAAATACGGGTTTTTATCTGTTATTCCGGACAAGGCTATAGTATAAGTCCGATTATCCGATACGGTATTATAATATATGATTTCTTTTTCCATAGCCAACGACCGACCTCACTGTGATAAAATGGTGATAATGTGTGATATTATGGGTGTAAAGTTCATTATCTAATTAGTTATAATATCAGAAAAAGGTGTTTATATCAACAGAAATTTTATACAATATGTAATTCAACTCAAATCTGCTTTGTTTTTGTGAAATAAACATTCTTTTTAATAAAGCCGAACTGAAGAAAATTTAATTTTAATTAAGGAAAGGATTTCTTATGATGAAAGTCAAAAAAATCACTAATGGCAAAACTGTTTTAAAATTATTAAATAACAATTTAAAGTATGAGGTTATTCAAGACGGATTCAGATGGATAGGTCAAGGCAAAAAACCGTTCGTTTCTTTTAATGTTAAAATATTCGGCAAATATGTGCCGTACAGGTTGCCTTTTTCAAGTGCTTTATCTATTAAACATAAAACGACAGGGGATAAAATCGTTTCTGAATATTCTAAGTTCCCGATTGGATTCAAAATACTTCCTTTAAAGTTAAAAGTCACAGCGCAGCTCATAGCTGACGGCAGAATTGATTTTTCTGTTGAAAGTGAAAATGAAAACGGTATGGATATAAAAGCTCTGTATTTTCCCCAGCCGTTTAATGCAATAGAATATGACTCAAATGACAGTTATTCTGTTGATCCAATCCGCCAGGGTACATTGATTTATGATAATTGGAGTCAAAATCGCAAGGCAATTACACTTTTGACATTACATAGTAGGAAAATCAATACCGGCGACGCATATTTAGGTTTGTGGGGCAGGGTCTGCGGTAATCATGGATTTTCTGCTGTTATAGATGACAGCAATGATTGTATGCTTTTATCTTGTTATAACAAAAAGCAGGCTTTATTAACTTCTCCGAAATGGTGTTCGCAGTTAGGCAAAGTCGGATATAAGCGAATTTTACATATGCATTTTATGAATGACTGTGATTATGTAAAAATAGCAAAGGATTTCAGAAGAAACGAAGAAAAACACGGCAGACTGGTTACAATAGATGAGAAAATCAAAGCAAACCCCAATGTAAAAAAACTTATCGGTGCACCGATAATTCATTGGAGGATTATGGAGAATAATGTTCCCGAAAGCGGTATTTACAAAAAGACAAAGGTAGGAGAGATAATGCATAATACCTTTGAGGAAACGATTGAGAAGTTTTCAAGGTATAAAAAGCTGGGACTTGACAGAGCCTATGTCCACACCGATGGTTGGGGCAAAAGAGGTTATGACAATCTCCATCCGTATATTCTTCCTCCGAATCCAAAAGCAGGCGGATATGAAGGAATGAAAAAATTAGCCGATTATTGTGATGCTATCGGTTATGAGTTTGGTTTGCACGATCAGTACAGGGATTATTATCTTGACAGTGAAGTGTATGACCCTGATAAATGCGTCTATAACATTAATATGAATAAGGAATACTGCGACTATTGGGCAGGAGGTCCTCATAATTATTTGGACAGCACGCTTGCAAAACCGTTTGTTGAAAGAACTTACAGAGAGTTAGAAGAGCATGGGGTTAAAATTAAAGGCACATATCTTGATGTATGGGGAATTATTTGGGGTGATGAAAACTATAATCCTAAATATATGACTACAAGGCACCAGAGTATAGCTGCACGCGGAGAGTGCTTTAATATGCTAAGAAAACAAGGACTTATAGTCAGCAGCGAGGAAATCGGCTGTAACATGGTTCAATATCTTGATTTAGTACATCATGCTCCTTATGCCGTAACGCCGCAGGACGGCGGTCCGGCAGTAGGCGTTCCTGTACCGCTCACAAATTTAGTTTATCACGATTGTGTGTTCGTTCCGTGGCATACCGAAGGTAAAGGCGGTTGGGGAATACCTGATGGCGACGCAGGTAAACTTCACTGTATTTTAAACGGACAAAGTCCGTATTTTAATAATTCCATGGCTGCTTTAGTTGAACAAAGCGATGAAGAATTAAAGCAGAGAATAGAGGAAGTTTTAGAAATCGCCAAAGTAAATGAATTGGTTTATAATGCCGAAATGACAAATCATAGATTTTTAGATAAAAATCGGAGAATACAGCAAACGGAATTTTCAAACGGCGTTAAGATAACGGTGGATTTCGATAAAGATACTTATAAGGTTGAATAAACGATTTCTATAGAGGTGTTCTAGTATGGATAAAATTATTAGTGGGATGCTGAAAAGATTAAATCTCAGCGAAGATGATTACGATATAAGTGTTTATAACGAAATAAGCGGAATAAACGACGACTATTTTACTCTTGAATATAGAGACGGTCGTGTTGTGATAAAGGGAAACTGTATTATTTCAGCCTGTAACGGTTTATATTATTATCTAAAGAAATATCAAAATGTAAACTTCTCCTGGGCGGGAAACAGGGATCTTATAACTGAAAAGCCAACACCATTTGAAAATGCGGAAACTGTTACAATACCCGAAAAATACCGTGTTTATCTTAACTACTGCACTTTTTCATATTCAATGTGCTGGTGGAATTGGGAACGTTGGGAAAAAGAACTTGATTTTATGGCGTTAAACGGTATCAATATGCCGCTTGCGGTAGTTGGCAACGAAGCTGTATGGTATGAAACCTTACAGCAATTCGGTTACAGTAAGGATGAAGCACTCAGAACAATTTCCGGTTTGGCATTTTGGCCATGGCAGCAGATGACAAATATTATCGGATATATGCCTCCCAAAGAAGAAAAATATGTTTATGAGCGGTTAGAGCTTGGGAAAAAAATACTCAACCGAATGCTTGAATTTGGCATGATGCCCATACAGCAGGGATTTGGCGGACATATGCCGGCTAATATTAAGGAAAAATTTCCGAAGGCAAAAATAAGTATTAACAAGTATTCTTGGTGCAGATTTCCGAAATGTGCAATTATTGATCCTACAGAAAAATTATTTTCCGAAATAGGTGAAGTGTTTTACAAAAATCTGGAACGCCTTATGGGTGCTTATCACTACTATGCAACTGATCCGTTTCATGAAAATGATCCACCGAAAAGGTCCAAATTTTATCTTCGCAAGGTCGGGAATAAAATAGAAAAAATTATGACCGATTTTGACAAAGATGCAATTTGGATTATGCAGGCATGGTCTTTGCGTAAGCAGATTGTCAAAGGTATTCACAGGGAACGACTGCTCATACTTGATATTGACGGTACAAAACACAAACAGAACAAGAACTTTTGGGGTTATGATTTTGTTGTTGGAAATCTTCATAACTTCGGCGGCAGAACCGCTTTGCAGGGAGACATTTCATCATTTAGTCATAATCTTTTCGGTGCACTTACCAATAATGGTGTTTCCAACTGTTTGGGGAGCGGACTGTTCCCTGAAGGCATAGGTCAAAATCCGCTTGTGTATGACTTGTTCTATGATATGCTAACGATAAAAGACGATGTAAATATCAAAAATTGGCTCGAAAATTACAGCATCAGGCGAACCGGAAGCAACGATTTAAAAGAAGCTTATGTTTCACTTCTTAAAAGCTGTTATGGCTGCCCGAAAAATCTTATAACAATGTCCGGAGCTCCCGGAAACACGGAAACACAGGGATCTGCACTTGCGTCATATCCTTCTTTTAATCCTCCGTATACAGGTGGCTGGGACAGAGTTTCCGAATTTTATAATAATGATGATCTGCTCGAAAGCGTAAGATTGTTTGCATCACAGCTTGATGATTACTCTTCCCTTAAAGATGGCTATCGCTATGATTTAATAATCATTCTTTCGCAGTATTTAAGCAATCTGTTTTATTATAAACAGCGTGAATTTACGGAATGCTATAAAAATAATGAAATTGAAAAATGCGAAGTTCTCGCAAGAAAACAACTTGATTTGCTTGACGATATTGATATGCTTTTATCACAGAGGACTGAAACCAATCTAAACAAATGGCTATATGATAGTCAAACTCTTGCAACAGATGAGAATGAAAAGGAATACTTTTTTATAATGGCAAAGACTCTTGTAACGCTTTGGGGAGATGTTGACGGTGACAGTTTTCTTTACGATTACGCATGGCGTGAATGGAGCGGACTTATAAAAGAGTATTATAAGGTACGTTGGGAAAAGTTTTATTCATATGTAATAAGTGAATTAAAAAAAGGCAATAAACTTAAAGAAGATATTAAGGAATTTAATCCAACCCGTTTGGATATATCGTATGGAAAATTTGGTAAAGAAATTGTAGCGTTTTCAAAGGACTGGTGTAAAACCATTGACTATCGCAATATCCCCAACGATTGCTTTGATGTTGATATGATCAAAAGCCTTTTAATCAAATACAATATATGAGGTATAAAAAATGATAACACAAAAAATAAAAAAATACAGATGCAGTAAAATGGGCAACGAATCTTCTTTGCCTGCACTTTCATATGAAATAAATGTGCAAAATACAACCCAAGCTTTCATCGAGGATTATGAGGGGCTTTTCATTGGATTTGGCAAAAGGCAAAATTGTTATCCGTACAGAGAACAAAACCTTTATACAGATGAAGTTGAAACAGATGTTTCTGTTATTATATTGGAAAACGACTGCCTGTATGCTGAATTTTTGCCGTCACTTGGTGGCAGGCTTTGGAAGCTTAAAAATAAAAAAACCAATGAAGACCTGCTTTATCACAACGACGTTATTCGTTTTCGTAATCTTTCTATCAGAAACGCATGGTTCAGCGGCGGTGTTGAGTGGAATATAGGTATCATCGGGCATACGCCATATACTTGCGAGAGTCTTTATGCGGCAAAGGTAACGGGCAAAAACGGCGAGGAAGTGCTTAGATTCTATGAGTATGAGCGTGTGAGGGGCGTATATTATCAAATGGATTTCACGCTTGACGAAGATAAGCTGATTGCAAGAATGTGCATATACAATCCAAGCGAAAAGACAGTTCCGATGTATTGGTGGAGCAATATAGCAACGCCGGAGTTTGAAGGTGGAAGAGTTATTGTGCCTGCCGATAGTGCTTATAATAACAGCGACGGCAAAGGCATAGCTAAATCATCCATTCCTTTTGACAGAGGTGTGGATGTGTCCTATCCTGAAAGAATCCCGAACACAATTGACTACTTTTATGATATATCGGATGAAGATAAAAAATTTATTGCCAATGTAGATAAAAACGGCAGCGGGCTGTTGCAGTATTCCACGAAACGATTAAAGGGCAGAAAGCTTTTCAGCTGGGGACACATTCAAGGTTCAAAGCACTGGCAGGAGTTCTTGACTGATAAAGCCGGAGATTATGTTGAGATACAGGCGGGTTTAGGAAAGACGCAGTATGAGTGCATACCGATGCCGCCGAAAACAACATGGAGCTGGACTGAGTGTTATACGGGTGTTCAGTTGGATAATCCAATTGATAGTGATTATTCTGTCCTTGTGGATGATATCGCAGCAAAGGTCGATACCGAAAAACTTGAAAAAATCAATACATATATGTCTGAAAATATCGCTTTTGAAAAGGGCGATGTTATTTGGAAAGGTCACGGATGGGGCTATCTTAACGATTTGATTCATAAAAATGCTCCTGCACATCTTGAGTTTTCTCCATGTTCGCAGACGCAAAAGTGGGTTGATTTTATCAATAACGGACAGTTGAAAAGTGAGCCGGTCGCAGACAGCTTTTTAATTGGTGATGATATGTATACTGCCCTTAAAGTATATGAGAACCAAAATAGCACAGAATGGCAGTTTTATTACCAGTTGGGGCTGATTGATTATGACTGCGGAAGATTTGACCGTGCAATGGAAAACACTGTTAAAAGTATGTTGTTGGACAGTAATTATCAGAATAATCATCTGTATATGTCTCTTTTGAAAAATGACGGCAGTGAAAACTATCTCTACTATGCAAAAAAGATAGTAAGAATGAAAGCCGATGATTATTCTGTGGTTGAGAGCATTTTCAAAACCTTCCTTGAAGTTAAAAACTTTAGTGAGCTTATAGATTGCTATGAAATCATAAGTGAAGAACTCAAAGAAAATGCAAGAATTAGAATGTATCTTGCTGTGGCATATCTCAATTCCGGTTTTGCCGACAAGGCGGAAAAAATTCTTTTTGAAAACGGCGGACTTCAGGTTAGCGATTACCGTGAGGGCGACAAGATGATGAATAAACTCTACAGAGGAATTCGAGAAAAGCTTTACGGCGAAGACCCAAAGAGTGTGGTTGTGCCGTTTGAACTGGATTTTGTTGTTTCGGATATATAAAGAAGAAAGGAATAAGACATCTTGAATAACGAATTAAATGCAATTGCATCAAATTTCAATATATGGGAACATATTGAGCCATACGGTGACGGTCATATAAATGAAACTTTTGAAGCTCTGCCGTGTGCCAGAAGATTTATACTTCAGAAAATAAACAGCGACGTTTTCGAAAAACCTGAGGAAGTAATGGAAAATATAGAAGCTGTTACTGCACATCTGAGAAAAAGAATTATTGAAGAAGGCGGTGATCCGCTTAGAGAAACTCTTACTATTGTAAAGGCCCTTGATGGTAAGAGCTTCTATAAAACCGATGACGGCAAATATTATCGTATGTATGTCTTTATAGAAGGTGCACGCACCTACAATGTTGTTGAAAAACCGGAGCATTTTTATAATGCGGCAAAGGCGTTTGGCAGATTTCAAAAACTTTTGGCTGACTTTCCGGCCGACAAACTGCATGAGACTATAAAGGACTTTCATAATACTCCAAAGCGCTTTGCGGATTTTGAAAAAGCCATAACCGATAATTTATCCGGTAGAGCCTACAATGTAAAAAAAGAAATTCAGTTTGCACTTGAAAGAAAGAATATAGCGTCTGCAATAACAGACGCTATAAAGGCCGGAGGCGTTCCTCTAAGGGTTACTCATAACGACACAAAATATAACAACATTATGATAGATGATATTACAGACAAGGCGGTTGCTGTCATTGATCTTGACACTGTTATGCCGGGTTCACTTCTTTACGACTATGGCGATTCTTTGCGGTTTGGTACAAATCCCGTCAGTGAGGACGAGAAGAATCTTGACCTCGTTTACTGCGACCTTAATTTGTTTGAATGTTTTACCAGGGGTTTTATTGAGGAAATGGCAGACACCCTCACTCCGGATGAAATAAGACTTATGCCACTCTCGGCAAGGCTTATGACTCTTGAATGCGGAATAAGATTTTTAGGCGATTACATTAACGGAGATGTATATTTCAGAACCGCTTATCCCGAACATAATCTTGACCGTGCAAGAACGCAGTTCAAACTGGTATATGATATGGAACAAAAACAGTCTGAAATGGATGAGTTGATATCAAATATACTCGGAAATCTGTCTAAGTAACAATCAATTTGTATCATTCATATCAGCAAATTACGGCAAAGGAAGATAACGATGTTAAAATCTTTAATTTGGGTATTGAGGGAACGGTATGGACAGAATGGATAAGAGATACAGAAAAGCTTGACTTTAACTTATATCCTCGTATGCAAGCACTATCGGAAAAATGTTGGAACAAGAGTTCTCTTGATTATTACGATTTTGAAGATAAACTAAAAGAGCATTTCTTATATCTTAATGAAAACAATATAGATTTCAGCCCATTAAATATTTGTAATCAAAAGTTCATATCAAAGCTGAAAGTATTTTGGGAAAAGCGAAAAGATGATGACGGATATGCAGAATTGAGATCTTCAAAGAAATAACAAGAAAGTGAAGTTACTTTATGATAAAGATAAATATGAATCGGAATTGGTATTTTAAATTCGGTGAAAATACCGGTGACGAAAAAAGAACAACCCTAAGTAACTACAATTTGATAGGGCTTCCCCATTCCTTCGCAATTCCATATTACGGAGAAAATGATTTTTTTGTCGGTTTCGGTACATATTATAAAGAATTCGAATGCGATTATAATATTGAAGAGAATGAGGTATTGATTGAATTCGGAGCAGTTTTTCAGACTGCCGAAGTATTTATTAACGGAGTGCATGTAAAAACACATGAAGGTGGATATACTGCTTTTACCGTTGATGTGACAAATTACATAAAAAATGGCAAAAACACGCTTTTTGTAAGAGTCGATAACACATGGAAAGAAACACTTGCACCGAGAGCCGGTGAACATGTATTTAACGGTGGAATTTATCGTGATGTTTATTTAATTGTCTATCCGAAAACACATATTGATTGGTATGGTGTTCGTGTTTCATCCTCAAAAATCTCCGATAATGATTATGAATTAAATATCGAAACAAAATGTGTAAATGCTGAAGGTAAAACACTTTTAAGTGAAGTCTTTGATACTGATGAAAATATCGTTTGCAGCAGTGATTGCAAAATCATTAAGAATAAGGCTGTTCAAAAAATCAGGATTCATAATCCAACATTATGGGATATTGATAATCCGTATTTGTATACATTGAAAACCACTCTTGGTGAGGATGAGTTACTTACTTCTTTTGGTATTCGTATTATAGAATGGACAAAAGATAACGGATTCTTTCTCAACGGAAAGCATTTGCTTTTAGAAGGTGCAAATGTTCATCAGGATCACGGCGGTTGGGGCGATGCCGTTACTCACTCCGGGATAAAAAGAGATATTGCTCTTATGAAAAATTGCGGCTTTAATTTTATAAGAGGCTCACATTATCCTCACCATATCGAATTTGCAAAAGAATGCGATAGACAAGGTATTCTTTTTTGGAGTGAAAATGTGTTTTGGGGAATTGGCGGATTTGGAAGTGACGGCTTTTGGAAATCAAGTGCGATGCCCGTAAAAAAGAAACATCAAAAAGCATTTGAAGAGAGTCTGAAACAGCAACTTTCAGAGATGATAAAGGTTAATTATAACAGCCCTTCGATAATTTGCTGGAGCATGGGCAACGAAGTGTTTTTTTCAAAGAAAAAAGTAATGAGTGATGTACGCAAGCTTATTGTAAGATTGAAAGAATATTGCAATGAGCTTGATACAACTCGTCCTGTCGGCCTCGGCGGAACACAAAGAGGCAAACTTGATACTTTGACCGATGTTTCAGGGTACAACGGAGACGGAGCGGTTCTTTTTAAAAACCCGCCTGTTGCAAATCTGGTTGCAGAATACGGAAGCATAGCTTATTATCGCCCCGGCAAGATCGATTTATATGAAACAAAAGGCAGCAGCGAATACTATCCGTGGAGAGCCGGGAGATGCATTTGGTGTGGCTTTCATCATGGCAGCATAGCCGGTATAGGAAATTTAGGAATTTGTGATTTATACCGTTTGCCTCTTAATGCATATTATGCTTACCGTAAGAAAAACTTGGGTATTGAAATACCAAAACAGGCTGTAAACGGTGAGCCGTATTCATTAAAGTTTACTGCCGATAAAAACGAAATATCGGCTGATGGCACGGATGACACAATGCTTGTCTGCGAAGTAATTAACGAAAACGGAGATCGAGTACAAGGTGAGTTTGAAATCACATTTGAAGTCACAAGCGGTGCACTAATGCTTCCGACAGGCAAAAAAATGCATTTTAATAAACAACTTAAAAACTGCTTTGACGGTATGTGTGCAATCGAGGCGAGGGCGTATTACAGCGGCAAATCCACTGTACTCGCAAAATGCGGAACTCTTATAAGTAATGAGTTAGAAATTACTGCTTTAGGCACTGAAGAATACTCTAATCAGAATATTCAATATATTTCCGCACCGAAAACGAATGTTCAAAAGAGGACCAATAGAAAAATAAACATAATAAATGACAGACCTGTTATGGTGTCAAGCGAAAGCGTAGTCGGTTCCGGCATTTGTCTTACAACAAAGTCAAAGCACAAATGTTGGAGTCCTGACAGAAACGATAGAGAACCCTGCATAATACTTGATCTTGAAAATTGCTATAAATCTTTTGAAGTGAATATCAGCCAACCTATTTTTCGCAAGACGAATTATAATATGTTTTTTTCAACTGACAGAGAAAATTGGACAGCACTGTCATTGAACACAAAAGCAAGAAAGATAGCAGTAAAGAACGAAGCGAGATATATTAAAATTTTGACTTCTGAAAATTCAAAAATTAAGAAAATTAAGATTTTTGAAATATGATAATGGGGTGCAAAATGGGAATCGGATATATTATAGGACTATCTCTGATTCTAATTGTTGTAGTTGTAACTATAGCTGTAGCTTTGCAAGAAAATGAACTTTATATTTAATTTTTATCGTTTTAGTGAAAGGGTTAATATGGATACTAAAGAATTGTATTTTGACAAAACAATTAAAAATTGGGATGAGGCCATCCCTTTAGGAAACGGCGATTTGGGCTGTCTTATATGGAATAAATCAAATAAGCTTCGATTCAGCATTGATAAGGCAGGCATCTGGGATTGTTCCAATCCACCGAAAAATCAGCCTGATTTTAATTACAGCAATTTAAAACAGCTTATCAAAAACGGAGAAGAAAAAACAATAAATCAAAAATATGACGATTGCTACTATAATACCACTCCTACCAAGCTGCCCACAGGCAAAATCATTATTGATTTGGGCGTAAGAAAGAATGTAGTTTCAAAGCTTGATATGCAAACGGCCGAAGCACAATTGCGTGTCGGCGAAATAAAAATAAAGAGTTTTATTCATGCAAATGACGACTTCGGTTTGATTGAAATAACAAAGCCGAATGTTAAAATTTCTGTTGAGAATCCTAAATTCGGAATACATAAACGTCGCTTTTTTGCCAAAGCATTCAAAGGAACTGTACAGTCTTTAAAAAATTTGGTTTATCCAAAAGCAACTATCGTTAAGAAAAACATAAATGGCATTTATATTCAATATTTCATACAGCCCACAAATGAAAGTTTTTACGGCATTGTCACCGCAAGTAAATCCTATAACGGAAAAACTGTAATTGCATATACGGTAGGTATTTCTAAAAGCAATGATTTTGTTGATAAATGCGTGGACAAGGTTATTACAGCTTTAAAAACAGGATATGAAAAAGAATTTGAACAGCATAAATCGTGGTGGACTCAATACTGGGGAAAATCAGGTATAACCTTGTCGGATAAGTTTATTGAAAAGCAATATAACTTTAATACATATCTTCTTGCGGGATGCAGTAGAAAAGGCAAATTTCCAATGCCTCTGCAAGGTGTATGGACTGCCGATAATAATGGTTTGCCACCGTGGAAGGGCGATTATCACCATGACTTGAATACTCAGATGTCATACACAAGCTATTTGAAGGCTAACCGTATTGACGAAGGAGAAAGCTTTATTGATTATCTTTTAAACACTTCTGACAAAGGCAGAACATTTGCCAAAGAATTTTACGGCGTAAAAGGCTTGTGCCTGCCGTCTGTGATGGATATTGAAGGCAATGCTTTGGGCGGTTGGTGTCAATATGCATTATCACCCACGAATCAGCTTTGGCTATGCTGTATTATGGCACGGCATTATTTTTACACAGGGAAAGAAGATTATTTAAGAGAGAAAATTTACCCCTATATGACAGAGGTCGGCGAATTCTTGCTGAATATGCTGCATAAGGAAAACGGCTTTTACAAGCTGGAGCTTTCCACTTCGCCTGAGATTCATGACAACAGAATGTCCGCATGGCTTACACCGAACAGTAACTATGATTTGGCGCTTATGAAAGCGTTTTGCATAAATATGATTAAAACAAGCAATGCTTTAGGCAAAACGGACACAGCCGCAAAATGGGAGAAGATATTATCAGAATTTGAGCCGCTTGCCGTGAATGAAAACAATGTGTTGATGCTCAGTCCTGACGAAAGTCCTTATGAGTCGCACAGACATCATTCTCACTGTATGTCGATATATCCGCTTCGTATGATGGAGTATGATACAGATGAACATAAAAAAATCATTGACAGCACAATTGCAAATTTAGAGCATTTCGGTATTAAAAACTGGGTAGGCTATTCCTTAGGCTGGATGGCACAGTTATACGCCGTGCAAGGTAACGGCGATAAAGCATTCGGTATGCTTGACAGTTTTTTCAGATATTTTTGCACGGATAACGGATTTCATTCAAACGGTGATTACAGATTTAAAACATCCTGTTCCCAAAGATGCAGACTTTTTACGCTTGAAGCGAATTTCCTTGCGATGGATGCAATTCAGGAAATGCTGCTTTACTCCGAAAATAATCTTATCAAATTACTGCCCGCTATTCCTGAAAAGTGGAAAGATGTTGAATATGAAAATTTGAGAGCTTACGGTGGCTTGCTTGTCTCTCTCAAGCTTTGTAACGGAAAAATAACATATCTTAAATTCACTGCGGAAAAAGACATTCATTTTACTTTGGAGGAACCGAAATACGAATGTGATTTTGCTTTAAGCAAAGAGATAGAATTGAAACAGGGCGAAACGGTGTGTATGCATCAAAACTCTAAAAATTCGGTTTGCAATTTGTGAATGCGTTAATTTTATAAATAAAATTTATAAAATGTGTTATTGGAGATTAAGGATTTGGCTAAAGGACCAATGAATATTTCCGGCGTAGGTAATTA
>JABLTP010030458.1_pt1 | contig 13401 bp, 7 predicted proteins | sample 7160111 | NCBI WGS metagenome assembly JABLTP01 (sample SAMN14651227, study PRJNA627086) | human gut metagenome | isolation source: feces | host: Homo sapiens
AATGGGGGGGGGCGGAATTTTTGGGGGCCCCCGCCTTTTGGTGCGTATTCGTGTGCGCTTATTTCTTCTCGCCGTGCCGCACGGCGTGGGCGCAGATGGCGGCAAAGGTCTCGTCGCTGATGTCGTGCTCGATTTTGCAGGCGTCCTCCTCTGCCACCTTGGGGTCCACCCCCAGAGTGATGAGGAAGCGGGTCAGAGTGTGGTGCCGGTCCAGCATACTGGCGGCAATGGCCATGCCGGAGTCCGTCAGGGTGATGAACCCCTCCCGGTCCATGGTGATGTATCCGTTCTCCCGCAGCCGCTTGGTGGCGTAGCTGACACTGGGCTTGGTGACACCCAAATGCTCCGCCACGTCGATGGAACGGATATAGCCGCGCTCCTGCTGCATCATCAGCATGGACTCCAGATAGTCCTGAGAGGATTTCTGTATCTTCATGGCAAACTGCACCAACCTTTTTCGGATATTTCTTATAGGTTAACACAGACTAACCAAAAATGCAAGGAGAGAAAAAAATTTTCCAAATCCCCTTGACAAAGTAGGTTAGAGCGGTTAAACTTAGGCGATGGTTAGGGCAACTTAACCTTAATTTTGGCACAGAGGTTAGCAGGTGCTAACCGTTTGGTTGGGAGGAATGATGTGATGATGCCTTTGGCACTGGCCAACCCCGGCGAGGAGAATCTCATTCGGAAGGTGGGCGGAAGCCCGGAAGTAAAGAAGCATCTGGAGGATCTGGGCTTTGTAGCCGGCGGTACGGCTACGGTGGTGGCTACGCTGGGCGGCAATATCATCGTGAAGATCAAGGAATCCCGTATCGCCATCAGTGAAGAGATGGCACGGAAGATCATGATTTGACAAAAAAGGAGAGAAAAGTATGAAAACACTGCGTGAGGTCAAGATCGGCGAGACCGTCAAGGTGGTAAAGCTCCACGGCGAGGGCCCTGTCAAGCGCCGCATCATGGACATGGGCATCACCCGCGGCACCGAGGTATTCGTCCGCAAGGTAGCCCCTCTGGGCGATCCCATGGAGGTCACCGTCCGTGGCTATGAGCTGAGCCTGCGAAAGGCCGACACCGAAATGATCGAGGTCGAGTAAGTGTCCTGCTGCGGATGGAGCGAACCCGGCCTTCATAGGCCCTGATTTTTGTTAGTGATAAGTTAGAGAAATCAAACCAAAAGGAGCAAGCATCAATGGAGAAGCAGATCAAAATTGCCCTGGCGGGCAACCCGAACTGCGGTAAGACTACGCTGTTCAATGCGTTGACGGGCTCTAACCAGTTTGTTGGTAACTGGCCCGGTGTTACCGGGGAGAAGAAGGAAGGCAAGCTGAAGAAGCACGAGGATGTGGTCATCATGGACCTGCCCGGCATCTACTCCCTGTCTCCCTACACGCTGGAGGAGGTGGTGGCTCGTAACTACCTGATCGGTGAGCGGCCCGACGCCATCCTCAACATCATCGACGGCACCAATCTGGAGCGTAACCTCTACCTGACCACCCAGCTTACCGAGCTGGGCATCCCCGTGGTCATCGCCATCAACATGATGGATGTGGTCCGCAAGAACGGCGACCAGATCAACACCGGGGAGCTGTCCCGTGAGCTGGGCTGCCAGGTGGTGGAGATCTCCGCCCTGAAGGGTACCGGTGTCATGGAGGCCGCCGAGGCCGCTGTGGAGGCTGCCAAGAACGGCAAGACCATCCCCATGCACACCTTCTCCGGCCCTGTGGAGCATGCCATTGCCCACATCGAGGAGGCCGCCGTACATACCATGCCTGAGGAACAGCAGCGCTGGTACGCCATCAAGATCTTCGAGCGTGACGACAAGGTGCTGGAAAAGCTCAGCATCCCCGCCGACGTGATGCAGCACATCGAGACGGACATTCAGGCCGCCGAGAAGGAGCTGGATGACGATGCCGAGAGCATCATCACCAACGAGCGCTATGTCTACATCGCCGAGATCATCAAGGGCTGCTACAAGCAGAAGCGCAAGGGACAGCTCTCCGCCTCCGATAAGATCGACCAGATCGTCACCAACCGCTGGCTGGGCCTGCCCATCTTCGCTCTGGTGATGTTCCTTGTGTACTGGATCGCCATGGTGGCCGTGGGCGCCCCCGCTACCGACTGGGCCAACGACGGCGTGTTTGGCGACGGCTGGCACCTGCTGGGCATCGGCTCCAAGGCCTATAACGAGGTCAACGACGAGTATACCGCATCCCTGCAGGCTGTGGAGGCCTTCCTGGGCATCGAGATCGATCCCGAGGCCGATGACTTTGATCCCTCTGCCGTCGTTGCTCAGATGAACGCCTTCACCGCCAACAGCAACACCACCGCTACCGTGGACGTGGAGGACGAGGAGACGCTGGCCATCAACACCATGACCGCCTACTACGACGCCATCCCTGAGGGTGCCGACAAGGACAGCACCGTGGGTGTCACCTATGTGGACGCCGTGGCCTACCTCAACAAGAACGGCTTTGACGCCCCCGATCCCGCCGACTACGGCGTGTGGGTCCCCGGCGTGCCTGTTCTGGTGGAGAGCGGTCTGGAGTCTGCCGGCGCAGCCGATTGGCTCAGCGGCCTGATCCTTGACGGTATCGTGGCCGGTGTCGGCGCCGTGCTGGGCTTCGTGCCTCAGATGCTGGTGCTGTTCCTGATGCTGGCCTTCCTGGAGGCCTGCGGCTATATGGCCCGTATCGCCTTCGTTCTGGACCGTGTGTTCCGCAAGTTCGGCCTGTCCGGTAAGTCCTTCATCCCCATGCTCATCGGCGTGGGCTGCGGCGTACCCGGCGTCATGGCCTCCCGTACCATCGAGAATGAGCGTGACCGCCGCATGACCATCATGACCACCACATTCATCCCCTGCGGCGCCAAGGTCCCCTTCATCGCCATGATCGCCGGCGCCATCTTCGGCGGCAGCGCATGGGTTTCCACCTCCGCTTACTTCATCGGCATGGCCGCCATCATCGTCTCCGGTATCATGCTGAAAAAGACCAAGATGTTCGCCGGCGACCCCGCTCCCTTCGTCATGGAGCTGCCTGCCTACCACTGGCCCACTCTGGGCAACGTCCTGCGCTCCATGTGGGAGCGTGGCTGGTCCTTCATCAAGAAGGCCGGTACCATCATCCTGCTGTCCACCATCTTCGTGTGGTTCACCACCTACTTCGGCTGGGTGGACGGCACCTTCCGTATGCTGGATGAGTCCGAGATCGACTCCTCCATTCTGGCTGCCATCGGCGGCGCTATCTGCTGGATCTTCAAGCCTCTGGGCTGGGGCAACTGGCAGGCGACCGTGGCCTCCATCACCGGTCTGGTGGCTAAGGAGAACATCGTGGGTACGCTGGGTATCCTGTATGGCGGCGGCGACGGCACCGTGTACCAGAACATCGCTCAGGCCTTCACCGGCATCACCGGTTACAGCTTCCTGGTGTTCAACCTCCTGTGCGCCCCCTGCTTCGCTGCCATCGGCGCCATCAAGCGTGAGATGAACAACCACAAGTGGACTTGGTTCGCCATCGGCTATCAGTGCGGCTTCGCCTATCTCGTCGGCCTGATGATCAACCAGTTCGGCAACGCCTTCACCGGCAGCCTGAACATCATCGGCCTTATCGCCGCTCTGGCTGCGCTGGCCATGATCGTCTATATGCTGGTCCGCCCCTACAAGGAGGCCACCAAGCTCAGCGCCAAGGTGTAAGCACCTTATCCCAGCCTTTCCCATGGATACGGAGGGCTCCGGCGTCGGCTACCCCCTCCTTCGGGAGATGGAACCCACGCCGCCCCTTCGACCCCATGTCTGAAGATGCTGCAAGCATCTTGAATTTTCCAAGTATATCAGAAAAGGAGTGAGTTTCCATGCTGCAATGGATCAGCGAGAATGTAGGCACCATTTTGATTTGTATGGGACTGATTGTCATCGTAGCGTTGATCGTCCGGAGCCTGATCCGGCAGAAGAAGCAGGGGAAGTCCTCCTGCGGGGCCGGATGCGCCCACTGCGCCATGCATGGCCAGTGCCATAAGGACTGACGGGCGCAGAAAATGCCATAAGGGAAGGGACACGGAAGCACCCCGTGTCCCTTTCCTTATGCGCTCTCCTGTATGCTGCGGGCGTCCCTCTCGGCGCAAGCAATGGAGTGGGGCAGGAGAGGGCCTTTCCCACGGGAGAGACCCTCTGCTGATTCTAACAAGGGCGGATCACAGCCTGCAAGCGGCGCATCACGGCCCGCAGGTGGCAGATAAAAGGCGGGACCCGTAAGGGTCCCGCCTTTTCGCTTATGCGGTCATGCCTTGCGGCAGGTGGTCATGCGTCGGAAGGTTTTCCCTTATCCCCGGCGCTTCTTGCCCACCAGCAGAGCCGCACCGGCCATGGCCGTGATCCCCATCAGGGAGACCCACAGCACCAGACGGCTCTCGTCGCCGGTGGCGGGCTTGGTGGGATCGGTGGGCTGGTCGGGTTTACCGGGCTGATCGGGCTTGCCGGGATCCACGGGATTCAGCTCAGCGCCGCAGGTATCACACTTGCCGTCCTTGTCCGCATCCGTATGACCGGTGGCGGGGAGCACACGGGTCTCCGTCTCGCCGCAGGGGCAGGTGCGGGTCTCCACGCCGTCCCCGGTGCAGGTGGCGGGAGTGGTGACCTCCCACTCACCGAACTGGTGGGTGTGGGCGGTGCAGATGATGTCGGCACGGTTGCTGATGCGGATACGGGGCGCCATAGCGGTGCCGTCGGCCAGCACGAAGGTGTTGTCATAGGAGGCCAGACCCGTGGCGGAGATCTCGCAGCCCTGCTCCAGGTTCTTCACCTCGTCGTTGGGGCAGATGTAACCGTCGATGAACACACGGGACACCACACCGGCGCTGTCACGGACCAGAATGGTCTGCACCAGACCGTTGGCCATCTCGATGCCCACCACATAGCCCTTCAGGGTGATGAGCTGCCCCAGCACGGAGCCGTCGTTGATCTGAGTGGAGGTGACCTCTCTGGGGGTCACGGCCTCACCATCGCCCAGCTTGACGATGCCGGTGACGGCCAGCTGGTGCTCACCCTGATAGGAGCTGGTGGTGCCGGACACACGCACCCGGTCGCCGATCTTGAAGTCGCCGGCCACGGGGAAGCAGTTGATGCCGCCGGTCTCGTCCTGCACGTAGATGCAGTCGAAGAAGGCCGTCTCCTTGTCGTAGCCGGAGGCGTTGGAGGTGACCACGCCCTCAATGGTGTACTTGTAGCCGTCCTCGGTCTGGGCCTGCACCTCGGCGATGGGCGTGATCTGCACGGGGTTGATGAGCCGCAGCAGATTCTCGCAGATCTTGTAGTTGGAGTAGTTCTTCTCGGAGCCGTTGTCGCTGATGCTGGCCTGCACCTCAAAGTTGGACATGAAGGCCGCACCGGAGACCACCACCATGCCACGGCCCTCCAGCTGCTCGGTGGCCATGACCATCAGGCGGCTGTCGTTTTCGGCAAAGGCATACTTGGGCGTACCGGCGCCGCCCAGACCGTCCTGATCCACGTCCACGGAGTAGGTGGTGGCATGGCCATACACCACGGGGGACACGGCAGCGGGCAGCGTGGAGGTGGCATTACTGCTTGCGTCCACGGCATAGATGGAGGCGCCGCCGTAGTGGCTGAAGCGCTCGGTGTAGAGCTTGTCATAGGGATGGTCGGGATCGACCTCCACGCCCTCCATCAGGGGGTTGTCCATGTTGTAGGAGCTGAAGTACAGCCGCCACTTATCCACGCCGTCGGCGGCGCTGCGAACGTCGTCATAGGTGGCGTCGTCGCTGATGCGGAGGCTGGAGCCCAGGGCCGCCAGCACCTCATTCTGGGTGGCTGCCATGTGCTTGATGGCGGGGTTGCTCTGAATGACGTCGTAGTTCTCGTAGTTGTCGGACCAGCCCGCCAGAATGACGGTGCCTCCGGCTGCGTTGAAGGCGTTGATGGCCGCCAGCTCGTCAGCGCTGTACGTCTTGGGATCGGCCTGAGCGGCCTCCAGACGGCGGCTGGGAGCGGTGAGGATCAGAGCCTTGAACTTGGGATTGCCGCAGGCGGCGATGAGCTCCTCGCTGGAGTTCAGCTGCACGGTCCGGACGCTGTATTCAGCGGCCAGATTGCTGAAGTTGCCCATGGAATCCTTATAGTTGCCCGCCACATACTCGTTGTAGTGGGAGGCGTCGATGCCAATGTACACCAGTGCATCCGCATTGAGCACATCCAGATCGATGGTCTTGGTGAAGGTGTACTCCTTGCCGTTCTGCTCCACCACGGCGGTGACCTGAACGGTGAACACACGGGCGGCGGTGGGGGTGTAGCGGAAGGAGACATCCAGCGTGCTGCTCTTGCCCAGCGTGTAGCCCTTGTCGCCCTCACCCTTATCCACGCCGATGACGGTGCCGCCGATGGTGTAGGTCAGGGACTTGATGGTGGCATCGGTGTCCTCGCTGTTGAAGAGGGTGGTGGTCAGGGTCAGCTCCTCGTCGGTGACGGGGGTGGCGGTGCCGCAGACCATGTTGGAGATACCCAGCTTCAGGCTCTCACCCACCCACACGGGGGAGGTGACCGCCAGATCGCCGTCACCCTCGGTGACACGGATGAAATAGTAGCTGTAATCCGGATCCAGCGTCACGGACAGGCTGCCCTGATTCAGCTCGGCGGGGTCGGACCAGGTGTGGACCACCTTGCCGGAGTTGACCACCACCTCCACCTTGGAGATGGAGTCGCTCTTGTCGGGATCGTTGACGGTGACCTCCAGATCCAGCTTCTCGGGGACCTCGGTGATGCTGGAGCCCATCATCTGACCGTTGACGGTGTAGCCCAGCTCCAGGTTCTTATCCTCGGTGGCGTACATCCGCAGGGCCCGGATGGCCTCGTAGATGCCCTTCTCGGTGAAGTTGTCGGTGAGGATAACGTCACGGGCGTCGTTAGCATTGCCCCAGCGGCCCTTGTGGTTGTCCTGATTGTTGGTGGGAGCCAGATGCCAGCCCTTATCCAGCGCCATGATGTACTGCTCATAGCTGGGATAGTAGCCGCCGGCGCCGATCTGGCCCTCGCCGTTACCCACCTCCACCATATACATACGGCTGTCAATGACGGGATCCCAGTAGGAGAAGTCACTGAAGTTGCCGAAGGTGGTGCCGGGATGGTTGAACTGGCTGATGGAGTCCACGCCCTCGGCCTGACTCAGCAGAGCGTAGTAGGCCTTCATACCGGCGTCGTCGGTCTTGTTGTTGAGGGTGGTGTTGTTGCGGGAGACCACGCCGGGGGTGTTGAAGGTGTTGATGTGGCCGGGGCCGCCGGACCATGTCATCTCGAAGCCGCCCAGCGCCACCATGGAACCGGCGTTCTCGGCGTTGAAGGCATCGATGGTGCTCTTATAGGTGCTCCAGCTGTGGTTGGCGTCGGAATCCTTCACCAGAGAGGTGTCATACAGAGCGCCCTCCACGTTAGCATTGGTCTTGGAGTCGAAGTAGTTGGAGTGGTCGGTGAAGGCTACGAACTGCACGTTGGCGCTGGCGGGGATGCTCTTGATGTAGTCCAGCGCAGAGGTCAGCGTACCGGAGCCGTCGGAATACTGGGTGTGGCTGTGGAGCTGACCGAAGTACAGCTGATACTGGGTCTTGCCCACGGTGAAGAACCAGTTGAAGCTGGCCTCCTTGCCGTCGGCACGCTTGGCGGTGACCACCACCTCCGTGCGGCCGTCGGTAAGGTCGGCAGCGGGCGTGTAAGTGACACGGCCGCCTTCATATACGGCGTCCACGGTCTTGCCGTTCACCGTCATGGTGATGGTGGGCTCCGTCCCGGCATTGGCCAGCGCCACGGAGATGGCGGGCCGCTTGTCGCTGCCGGTCTGAGCGCCCCGCATGGGCGTGGGATCGGAGAACACCGGCTCGTCCTTCACGGGGATCTCCACCGTGCGGGTGATGGCCTTGCCCTGATTGTCCACGCCGCTGATGGTTACGGTGAGTTTGTCGCCCGTCACCTTCTCCACGGGGATGGTGACGGTGTAAACACCCTCCTCCTCGGTGACAGTCAGGGCCTCGCCCGCCAGCGTGGCGGTCATGTCGCCCTTGACACCGAAGGGAGCGTCCACGGTGAAGCTAAAGGTGTAGGCCTGCCCCACATAGGCGTCATACAGGTGGTCGATGACCACGGCGGGCATATTCACGATGCCGCCGGTCAGCTCCGTCCCCTCCGCCACGGGATAGAAGGAGAAGGAGTAGATGGTGTAGTCCAGATCACCGGTGGAGCTGTACATACTGTACACCTTGAAGCTGTCGCTGTAATACTCCAGCCACTGGCTGTATTTGCCGTTATACTTGGCGGTGCGGCTCTCCATTTCGTAGCCGCCCACGTTGCCGGAGCACTCCCGGAGCAGCCAGTCGGCGTCCTCACTGGCGGTGGGGGAATAGAAGGCGTTGTTGCCGGTGCCGTTGGCGCACAGATAGCCGTAGGTGTCGTTGCGGAAGCGATAGTACTCGCCGCTGCGCTCCACGGTAAAGACCACGGCGCCGTTGGAGCAGACAGCCTTGCCGTTGGCAATGGTGGCGGCCGCCTTGTTGATGGCGGGGCTGTCGGTGTTGTCATTTTGCTCCGCCAGAACCGCCTCAGCGTTCTGGTTGTAGATGACCACCTCATCGCCGGCCTGAGGCAGCTGGCCGGGGGTGGGAGGCGTCACGTTGGTGACGTAGTCGCTGCTGGCGCCGTTGCGGAGCTGATAGGTGCCGTTGTAGGCGGAGCAGCAGGCATACAGGGCCGTGACGTCGGCCTCGGTGACGTTGGCAGGCAGCGGCACACCCTTGAAGAGCTTGGTGCTGCCGGTGGCGTCGGTGACGGGGGTGCTGCCGGAAGCGTTGTAGGTGCCCAGCGTCACGTCCTTGATGTAGACGTACTCACTGAGATAGTCGGCGCCCATCTGGGAGACGGTGATTTCCTGTGCGGGGATGGCCTCCACACCGGCCTTTACCACCTCCATGGCAGGGGACTGCATCTGAGGCACGCCGCCGTAGGGGTTAACGGTGCCGGTGACCTTCACCACGTCGCCTACCTTATAGTTGGCGTGGTTGGCGTAATCATAGATCTGGAAGCCGTAGATCTCACCGCCGATGACGTCCTCCAGAATGATGGAACTGATGCTGGCAGCGCCGTTATAGGCGTTGCCGTAGTGATACACCACCTGACCCACCACGGAGACATTTTCGGTCTTGGTGGTGATGGCCCCGGCATCCTTGACGGTGAGCGCCCCGTCGGGGATCATGTCGTCCGTGATGGGGTCATTGACGGAACCGGCGGCCCGGATCTCGTCGGCAACGGTATTCCGCAGCTGCAAGGTGCCGTTGTTGGTGCCTACGGCGGCGGTAACATCTACCTTGTCGCCCACGGCAAAGGCCCAGCTGTCGCCGTTCTTGGGCAGAACTGCCTTATAGAGCTGGATGGTCTTACCGTCGGCATCCTTGAAGGTGACATTGGGGTTGGCGTACTGACCGTTGTTGTCATAGATCTCGGTGATCTCCAGCCCCTTCAGCTGCACATAGGTACACACATCGTCGGCGGTCAGGGCGGCGATGGTGGTGGGCTTGGCGTTCAGGGTCAGGCCGCTGGACTTGACGAAGGTGCCGCTGCCCAGCTGCGCCATGCCCCTGAACTCGGCCCGCTTGCCGGTACCGATGATGGTGTCGCCCAAGGCGATCTCATCGGTCTTGGCGGCCAGACGCAGACAGATAGCACCGGTGGCGTCCTGCAGATAGTAGTTCTGGCCGTCCACCAGCGTCACGACGCCCTTGACGGTGAACTCGGTGTCGGTGGCGCCCTCCAGCGCCGTGCGGATGGGTACGGCGGCGGGCTCCTCCGGATCAGGCTCCGGGGTGGCGTCCACGTACTGCTTCTCCTGCGTCAGCTTGTAGAAGGTCATGCCGAAGTCCGCTTCCTTCAGCCGGTCGGTGCTGGTGCAGTAGGCAGAGAACTCGGTGAACTTGGCGAAGTATTCCAGGTAGACCTTGCCGTACTGGCCGGTGACGCCGCTGCCGGAGAGGTAGTAGGAGGCGTTCTCGGCATTGCAGGTCTCCACATCCCAGCGGGTGGTGCCGTTGGCGGCCACGTTGAGATTGTACTTGCCGTCATTTTCACCCAGCGTCAGGGTCTTGCCGCCCTGCGTAAAGGTGTAGGTGCCGTCGTCGTTGGCGGTGACATCCCAGACCAGCGCATCCATGGCGTTGGCAGTCAGCACGTTATTTTCCACCGTGGCGGCCACGGGGGTCAGGTAGTAATTGCCCATCACGGTGGAGCTGACGGCGTAGCCGTTACCGGCGTTGAAAATGACCACCTTGTCGCCGCCGGTGAGGGCAGCGGTCTTAACATACTTGTCCACCAAGTGATAGGCCTTGTAGGTGAACACGACCTCCTGACTGTCGGTCATGCCGTCCTTCACAGCCTTGACGGTGATGGTGCAGGAGGCAGTGATGGTCACGGGGCCGGTGTAGTCCTGATAGGCGCCGTCATCTACCTTGTACCGCAGGGTGGCATCCGCCGTCTTGCAGGCAAAGGCCACGGTGTCGCCCACCTTCACATCGCCGGAGGCGGTGCCGGTGGGGGCAGCTACCTGCTCCAGCCCGCCGCCCAGCTTATAGAGGGTGAAGTGGCAGGGGTAGCCGCCGGGAGACTTGGTAATGGTTTCATTTTTGTAAGCACGGAACCTGTTCTGGGAGGCGGCATTGCTGGCCAGCTTGACCGTGTCATCGCCCTGTCCGGCGAAGGTAAAGGTTTCATCGGTGGCATCGAAATCCACGGCCCACCGGTAGCTGCCGCTTTTAATGCCATTGTTGTTGCCGCCTTTGGGAGCAATGGCCTTGCCGTTGGCGTCGCTGAGAATGGTACCATTCTTGTCCACGGTCAGCGTCCAGACGCCGCCCGTGGGATCAATGACCTGATCGTTGGCAGCTGTCACGGCCACTGCCGTGACCCATGTGCCGTCCAGCACACCGGGGGCGTAGCCGTTGTTGGCTACCATCACATACTCGCCGGTGACCAGTTCATCGGCGGACGTGACCTTGGTGTAGGTCTTTGTCGCTGATTCGTCTGCCAGAACTGCTGTGGGCAGCAGCGAGAGCAGCATCATCAGCGACAGCAGCACGGACATGATCCGACTGCTGAGTCCTCTCTTCTTCAATGAAATCCCTCCTGTTCAATATTACACGTTTACACGGCGGCCTGCTTCTGTCCTTCCGTCCCCCCGGAGATAGTACAAAGCCGCCTGACCCGCATCCGGCGGGCAGACGACCTTCCACAAGCTATCCTGTTATTGGCACGGAGGTGACGTCAAAGGTTCCGACCGGCCGGGACAGGCAGACTGTGGGGGATACCGTTGAGCGAAAACAAACCTTTCGTGTATCGTGCTGCCGGTCAAAACCGTGTACGCCGCTTTTGGCCGTACATACCGCCTTTGACCGATGATAACAGTCTATCATAAAGCTACCCAAATAGCTACCCCTTTTTCAATGATTTTGTCAGAAACGTGCAATAAGTTTGTATAATATCTGCAAAGTCTATTGACAGATGTAGCTGACTAGTGAACACTATTGACATCAGGGGCGGAAGTTGTTATGCTGTAACCAAATATCATTGACGGAGGAAACGCCCATGAAGCGGAAGAAGGGGAATGCGGACCGGCTGACAGCCGGGGCCTGGTGGAGCAGGAACCGGTGGAGCTGCGTCATTCTGGCGGCGGCGCTGGTGCTGTTCATCGTCGTGCGGATGGCGGCTGTGACCTTTGAGCAGCCCCAGCCCCGAGGGGATGAATATGCCGAGTACGAGACCGGCGTCGTCACGGATATCCTGTCGGACAATACCGAGGCAGATGCCGTGGCTGACGGCGGCTATCGGGGGGAGCAGCTGCTGCTGGCGCAGGTGCGCTCCGGCCAGTACAAGGGCGAGACCATGCAGGTGTATAACTATGTGGGGCCGCTGTACGGCCAGCCCCTGAAGGTGGGGCAGCGGGCGGTGCTGCTGATCTCCACTTATAGCGACGGCAGCCATACCGCCACGGTGTACGAATATGACCGGGCGGTGGGTCTGGCGGTGACCGTGGGCCTGTTCCTGCTGGCAACGGTGCTGGTGGGCGGCAAGGTGGGAGCCAAGTCTCTGGTGGCGCTGGCGGTGACGCTGGTGTGCCTGTTCTGGATCCTGATCCCTCTGCTGATGAAGGGAGCGCCCACTCTGGTGACGGTGTTTCTGGTGTGCGCCTACATCACCGTGGTGACAATGGTGATCTTGGGCGGCGTGTGCCGCAAGACGGTGTGTGCTGCGCTGGGTACGGTGGCCGGTACGGCGCTGGCGCTGCTGTTCGGCCTGCTGTCTCAGAGCCTTCTGCGAATCGACGGTCTGCGGCTGACGGATGTGGAACCGCTGCTGCAGCTGCGGCAGACGGGTACGCCCTTGGGCCTGCGGGGCCTGCTGGTGGCGGGGGTAGTCATCAGTGCGCTGGGCGCCGTGATGGACGTGGCCATGAGCATCTCCTCTGCGCTGACGGAGGTACATACCGTGGCCCCGGACCGGGACGGCCGGGCTCTGTTCCGCTCCGGTATGAATATCGGCCGGGATATGGTGGGTACCATGACCAACACCCTGATCCTGGCATTTTTGGGCAGCGGCCTGTCCTTCATCATCTATCTGTATTCGCTGGGGCTGGATCCCCGGCAGCTCATCAGCTCCCCCTATATGGCCACGGAGGTCATCAGCGGCATCGCCAGCAGCATCGGCGTCATTCTGGCGGTCCCCCTGACGGCGCTCATCACCTCGTTCATTTTGGTGAAGGATAAAAAACCGAAGGCCCCCTGCGGATCGAAACCGGAGGATAAGAAGCTTCCCAAAGAGGTTCAATAAGGGAGGCACCACCGGCGGCTGGACAAAAAGGTGTCCAATGCTGGACAAAAGCTGGACAAAAACCGGGACGCTCCAAGGTCAGAAAATGGGGCAGTAACTGGACAAAACCGGCGGATGCAGACCGAAAAACGACAGCGCAAAAACCCAAAGGGATAAAAGCAGCCCTCTCTGAAATCCAAAAACGGAACACCGGCAGAGAAAAAACTTTCAGGCGCCGGACTGCTATCGATTCCGGAAAAGAGAAAATACCGGCATATGATCGGCACCGAAAAGAAGCAAGAGCGGAGATGATAGCAGCGCCGGGAAAAAGCGGGATCCATGCCGATGACAGAGTCGGAAACGGGGGAATATCGGGCCGATCAAAGAAGCCGGAGAAGTGTAAAAGCCGGTTCGGCAGCGGTGCCGAAAGCGCAGGCACCGGAACGATAGCAGCGCCGGGAGAGCGAAAATACGGAGCAATGACAACGCTGAAAATACGAATACCGGCAGAATAGAAAAACAGCAAAAAAAGGCGGGGAAGGCAATTTTGCCTTCCCCGCCTG
>JABLTP010029599.1_pt1 | contig 13320 bp, 11 predicted proteins | sample 7160111 | NCBI WGS metagenome assembly JABLTP01 (sample SAMN14651227, study PRJNA627086) | human gut metagenome | isolation source: feces | host: Homo sapiens
CCCCTTGAACGCAAAAAGCTGATGGAACATCTGATCTCTGAAATTCAAATCTACCCAGAGCGTCAGCCCAACGGTCAGTGGCTCAAATCTATCAAATTCAGACTGCCTATCGTTGAAAACGATATTGATCTGTGTTTGGACAATGAAAGTCATACCGAGACAGTAGTATTGATGTCAAGGGTCGAAGAAAAAAGGCGTGAAAGCCCAGTAATACTGCGGTTTTCGGGCAATCGGGCAAATTACACATAAGTCAGACCAAATGCTCTGCGGTAACTTATCCAAGGGCAATCCGGCTCAAAAAGTGTGAGAGTTGAGTTGCCACGATAGATGTCAATATGTTGAGTTGCCGAGTTAGATGTTGGGGTAGTTGTGGCTGTGAGATAGATGTCAGAGGAGGTTTTGTATTTGTTTAGTACTTATGATATACGATCTTCTGCAAATGCCTGCAAAACATTAGTAGGACTAAGCGGAGTAGACATTTCAACTTGGGAACAATTCGTAGGGCATGAAAGCGAATACAGATATACAGATGATTTAGTGGAAGATGTAATAAAAAGATTCGGACATCTTCCGAGAACATATCTTGATTTTAATTTTGTGTATTTTCACGTGACGACGAGTGCAAACGAGTGTGAAGCCATAAAGAAATATGGAATCTTAGATTTACAGCAAGCATATCTTTGTGACGAATCAGAATTGAGAGTTTTTTAGACCGGCACGGGATAATAATAAATATAGAGGACACTCTATTGACATATAATGGGAAAGTCTTTGATATTTCATATAACGCTGGCAATTGTCCCAGAACAGGTACACAGGAATATTTATGCTGGTCGATTGGAAGAAAGTTCTATTATGATTTTACGACTTGCGGGTTTTTATCGGTATGGGAAAGAAGTCCTTACGGGGGTCAGGTTCATTGTCGCCCGGAAATACTATGGGATATTGACAACCTATTAAGATTAAATTTATCTGAGGAATGGGAGCAGTCGCATTTCCCATATGAAATAGTAGCTCAAGTAAATGGTTCCGATATTGTTTTTGACGGGGACGATGATCAGAGCGATAAGGACAAAGTATTGATGTATTTAACAATGGCTTACGATACCGCTTTTGGAGAGCCATTTGAACATATCCTCCTGATGAAAAACGGTATTCAGATTTCTCCAGATCGAATAATTGAAATAAAACCTTTAACATGTTGGAGGTAAAGCAAACAAGCATCTCAGATAATAAGTCTACGATGCTTGCTCTTTTTATGCTTCGATGTTGATTGTGATCCCGGACTTGAATTCCACGGTGAAGTGGTCGGCGAAGACGGTGATTTTCTCGATGAGTTTTTTGACCAGAGCCTCATCAACCTCTGTGATGTCGGTTTCCTGACCAGCGATGAAGTCCTGCAGCTCCTTGATGCGGTTCATGGCTTCTTCCCGGTGATGGCTGTTGAGTTCGGATTGTTCCCTTTGGTCGCGGCGCCGGAAAATCTCATCGGCGATGGCGTCATAGTCCTGCTTGTTATTTGCCTTCTTGATGAGCTCTTTTTGCAGTTCCTCCAGCCTTGCCTGAATGCCGTCCGGTGAGAGGGTGTCAGCGTCAACCACGGCCTTGGCGATGTTCTGCTGTAAGGTTTTAAGGAAAAAGTCCCGCTCGGTGAGAATCTAGTTAATGGCATTGGCCGTGACTTCCTGCAGCAGGAGCTCGTTGACCGTCCGGTTGGTACAGTTCTTTTCAGCGGAGGTAGGCTCCAAGCGACTGATGCAGCGCCAGACGATGGACTTGCAGCCGTGGTTGTTCCAGTGAACGCGTCGGTAAAGCTCGCCGCAGTCTCCGCAGAAAACCATCTGTGCAAAACATTGATTGCAGGAGAAGCTGCGTTTCTTGCCTGTCAGGCTGACGTGGACTACCCGGCGACGGACAAGCTCTGCCTGCACCTGCATAAAGAGTTCTTTCGGAATGATCGCTTCGTGGTCGCCCTCTACGTAGTATTGAGGAACGGTGCCGTTGTTCTTGATCCGCTTCTTCGTTAGAAAGTCTGTGGTGTAGGTCTTTTGCAGGAGTGCGTCACCCATGTATTTCTCGTTGCGGAGAATCTTGTTGATAGTGCTGGTGTGCCATTTTGTCTTGCCAGCACCGGTGAGAATGCCGTCAGCCATAAGCCCGTCGGCGATCTTATCCATACTGGAGCCTTCGAGGTATTCCCGGTAGATGCGCTTTACGATTTCTGCCTGCTCCGGGTCAATGATCAGGTGCCCGTTGTCATCCTTGGTGTATCCGAGGAATCGATTGTGATTGACCTGCACCTTACCTTGCTGGTACCGATATTGAAGTCCCAACTTTATGTTCTGGCTCATTGACTGGCTTTCCTGCTGGGCAAGGCTCGCCATAATCGTGATCAGCACCTCGCCTTTAGCGTCCAGCGTGTTGATGGCTTCCTTCTCAAAATAAACTGGTATGTTCTTGTCTTTCAGCTGCCGGATGTATTGGAGGCAGTCAAGAGTGTTTCGGGCAAATCGGCTGATGGATTTGGTGATGACCATGTCGATGTTACCGGCCATGCACTCGTCGGTCATTCGGTTGAATTTGTCACGCTTTTTTGTGTTGGTGCCGGAGATACCGTCGTCTGCAAATATGCCCGCCAGCTCCCATTCCGGATTCTTTTAAATGTACTCAGTGTAGTGTGTGACCTGAGCCTCGTAGCTTGTTTCCTGTTCTTCTGAATCCGTGCTGACGCGGCAGTAGGCTGCAACACGGAGCTTTTTCAGAGCTGATTTTTTTACTGTATTTCCGACCTGTCGTCTGGCCGGAATCACCATAACATTTCCCATTAGCTTACCTCGCTTTCAATGAGGCTGTAGAGGTATTCTGCCTGCAGCCTCGGATCTTCATAGTGTTGCTCTTCCGCTGCCATGCGAAAGCCGGTAGGAGACGCTGCAGGTTTTAAGTTCTTTTTCCTGTTCAGCCTGCCAAGTTTCCCGGCTCGTTCCAGACGGATGGCAGCAGCTTTATCGAAGGTTTCCTGATCGATGATTGCCGGGTAAAAATTGTCTCCGAGGTGGTGACTGTTTTCCATCAGGCGCTTTGCCGTGCCGTGGTAGGTTTCTATGCCAGCAGCGGCAGCAGCCTTGACCAGTGCCCTCCCGGAGAGGTAATTCTCATAGAGCTTTCGTATTTTATTGGCTTCATCCTCTTTAATCGTGGCGCAGCCGTTTTCAATGCTGTAGCCGTAGGGTGTATGTCCCATGTCTTCACATCCTTTCCCGAAGCGTAAGTCCGCATTTCAGTTCAAAGCGCACTTCATTTCTGGAGCGCACAATGATGCGGTTCACATATTCTTGAAATCTTTGACATTTTCTTTTCCTCCTTCCTCGGATTGGCTTGCGGCAAGGAGTGAGAGGTTCCTTGCCAGTCTGGCGGATACGTGACTGATGGAATTCAGGAGCTTGATCTCCTCGTTCACGTTGCCGCCGGTGTCTGCGTAACTGCGAATCATCTGTTATTCACCTCGCTTTCTGAAGGCTGTGTTCTCTTGCCTTCACCTTCCACTGGAGATGAACTGCCGATTTGAGCGGAGGATTTTATAAAAAATTTCCGACCACCATCCGAAAGAGGGACAGTGGCCGGAAAGGGTGTGGTTCGTGGTCTTGGTGTTACTTATCGCCGGTAATCCTGCGCAGGTCGGTGCGATACTTCTTCATCTGATCCGCGAAGGTCTTCTACGGGCGACCGAGTTCTCTTGCAATGGCACGGTCGGAGATACCCTCCGGGTGATCCTTCCAAAGTTGGATGATGGTATCGGCTTCCGGGTCAAGCTCACGCAGTCTGGTAAAGAGCTGCTCCAGCAGCATGCGGCCGGCGATGACTTCTTCCATCGGCTTACTGCGATCGGGAATATAATCACCGAGGGTGCCGTTGCCATCAGGGAGTGGCTGATCCAGAGAAGTAATGTCGCCTGCCGCGTGATATTCGCAGCCGATACAGTCGCCGTCGCATTTCCAGATGAAGCGGTAGGGACACATGCACCCGCCGTGATCCTGCTCTTTGTGGCGAATACGGTCGGCTTCCTTATAGAAAGAGTCGTGCTGCGCCTTGGTGACCGGCACTTTCTCGCCAGTGCTGCGAACGTAGATAAAATAGGTCTTCTGATTGTCATTGTTTTGCATAATGAAAGCCCTCCTTCGGCTTTTGCCGAAATGGAGAGCTCCAGACATGCAAAACCAGACCACAGGCGTGAGAGCATACCGAAGGATTGCTCCATTTCGGCTGCACCTCACTTCCGGTGATCGGTACAGTATTTGATTGTCATCGGTAGTCACGTGGAACCGGAAACACCCTGCGTAGATGGCTCCCACGTGCTAAAGCAAGTATGCCATTTTTAGGGATCGGAACCTCAGACACAGGCATGTCCGTTTTTGCGGTGCTGATAGGCAGAAACGAGAAGGCCAAGATGAGCTTTATATTGAAAAACGGGCAAAAAAAGACCGGACATAGTTGTGTCCGGCAGAGAATTTTAAGAACGCACAAATAAAAAATAACATCAACAAATAACAACAAACTCTTGAAGCATTCACATTTATGGTGTATACTAAAATAGTTGAGTTGTATTCAGATTCAAATCACGAGGTGAGAGCATGGAAGAAATCATGAAAGACAAATGGATAAGCATAGATGAAGCTGCGGAATATTTAGGAATCAAAACAGTTACTCTTCGCAGCTGGATCAGAAATGGTAAAGAAGGTTTGCCTGCTCAAAAAATCGGAAAACAGTGGAAGTTTAAAATTTCCGAACTCGATGAATGGGTTAAGAGTGGTAAAAGCGCTGACTGATTCAAGGGGAAAATCGAAGAAAATCATTAGACAAGGAGCAGACAAAGATGGCTGTCAAGAAAACGCAATTATATGCATCGCTGTGGGCGAGCTGTGACAAACTTCGCGGAGGCATGGATTCCTCAGAGTATAAGGACTATATCCTGACTCTTTTGTTCATGAAGTATGTCACCGATAAATTTAAGAATAAAGGAGCCTATGAAGACATTAAGGTCTTTGATAAGGCACATGATAAAGATCCCGATCCGGAGAAGCGGACGGGCTGCTCCTTTGATGACTTTATTGCTCTGAAGGGAAAGAAAAACATCGGCGAAGGTATGGATAAAATCATAGCACGCCTTGCTGACGAGAATACTGACCTGAAGGGTGTTATTGATATTGCTCATTTTAATGATGAGAAGAAGCTTGGAAGCGGTAAGGAAATGGTTGATAAGTTGACCGATCTCATATCCATCTTCCAGCGCCCGGAACTTGACTTCTCCCGGAACAAGGCCGAAGGTGATGACATCATCGGAGACGCCTACGAATATTTGATGCGCAAATTCGCTACAGAAAGCGGAAAGAGCAAGGGGCAATTCTATACACCTGCAGAGGTTTCCAGAATCCTCGCCAATGTAGTGGGAATCAGCCGTTGCACGGATACCAGCGCCACGGTATGCGATCCGGCATGTGGAAGTGGCAGCCTATTAATTCGAGCCATTGATGCAGCTCCCATCCCGATTATGGGATATGGTCAAGAAAAGGAAAGCACGACAGCTGGTCTGGCGAAGATGAATGCTGTCCTGCATCGTAAGGCCGAGATTACTATCAAGAGCGGTAACACATTCTCAAATCCGCAGTATCTTGATAAATCCGATAATTCCATACTTGAACGTTTCGATTACATAGTGGCAAATCCGCCCTTCTCTATGAAAAATTGGCGCGATGGTATTGCCGGTAAAGAATATGGTCGCTTCGAGGGTTATGGGGACACGCCACCGGAAAAGAACGGCGACTATGCTTGGCTCATGCATATCCTTAAGGCATTGAAGTCAAATGGCAAGGCTGCGGTTATTCTCCCTCATGGTGTTCTGTTCCGTGGAAATGCCGAAGCGACTATTAGAGAAGCAATTATAAAGAAGCACTGGATCAAGGGCATTATCAGCCTTCCGGCAAACTTGTTTTACGGCACCGGCATAGCCGCCTGCGTGCTCGTGATTGATAAAGAAGAAGCTGCAAACCGACAAGGCATCTTTATGATTGATGCCAGCCGTGGGTACGTTAAGGACGGCAACAAGAATCGTTTGCGTGAACGTGATATCTATAGAATCATTACGACGTTTAATGAGCAGATAACTACAGATCCAAAGTATGCGCGTTTCGTACCAAACGATGAAATCGAAAAGAAAAACGGGTATAACCTGAACATTACTCGCTATATTGACTCCACAGATCCGGAGGATATTCAGGATATTTATGCGCATATTCATGGCGGTATTCCGGCGGTTGATATTGGCAGTCTGTCTAAGTATTGGGATGTGTTCCCTTCACTGAAGGCTGAATTGCTGACGGCGATTGGCGAAAAGTATTACAGCTTGAATGTGGAGCATGAGAATATCCGTCAGACGATATATAAAAACGCCGAGTTCTCAGAATACGGTGAGAAACTCGACGAGGCTTTTGCAGCATGGAAGGCCAAGGAATATCCCACTTTATCTTCCCTTGATGAAGATGTATCCGCGAGAGAGTTAATCGTTAGCCTTGCGGAGGATATCCTTGCTGAATTTGAACACCTGACGCTGATTGATAAATACGACGTGTATCAAGTGCTGCTGGCTTATTGGAATGAGGTCATGAACGATGACGTGTCGCTTATAATAAGCGAACCGGATGGCTATGCCAATGCCAGAGCGACGGACAATATCGAGGAAGAGATCACGCAAGGCAAGAATAAAGGCGAGATGAAAGTCACCGGATGGGAAGGAAGATTGATTCCAAAGGCCATCGTGATAGATGCCTTCTTCCGTGAGGAGAAGAATGCCATAGAGGAAGCCGAGAACGTTGTCGCAGAAACAGAATCCTTGCTTTCTGATCTGGTTGAGAGCGCCGATGAAGAATCTGCTCTTGCCGATGTGGCTGAGAACGGAAAAGTCAGGGCTAAGGACTTAGAAGCCAAGATTGAGGAACTCACTCAGCATGTAGAGACGGAGGAAACCATGGAACTGGAGCTCCTGATGGATCAACTCCCTATGCAGAAAAAGCGCCTTCAGGCATATCTGGTTGAACATCCGCTTTGCGAAAGCGCATTGACAGAAAAAGGAACTGTCACAAAATCTTCTATCATGTTGCGCCTATTTATTATTCGTACAGTAGAGAGCGTGCCGGAAAGTTTGCAGGATGATGTAAATCAACTCAGACAGGCTTTAGATCTTTGCGGCAAAGTGTCTGACTACAACAAGGTTGTAAAGGATCTGAACAAGGCGCTTGATGAGAAGTGCAGGGCAAGGTATGACAGTCTGACAGATGAAGATATTAAGAATCTGTTGGTGAACAAGAAGTGGTTTGATAGCATCTTCTCTGGTATAGCTGATCTGTATGCTGCAATTTCTCATCGTTTGACAAGCAGGATAGTTGAACTTTCTGAACGATATGAAGATACACTTCCAGACCTTGAGAAGGACACGGTTGATTATGAGGCTAAAGTAAAGTCTCATCTGGAAAGGATGGGATTCCGATGGTAAACGAGAATAGCAAGTGTGAGACTTGGGATTTTAAACCACTAAACGACTATTTAGACCTACTTACCGATTATGACGCGAATGGAAGCTTTGCTGATATGGCTGCTAATGTTCATACTGAGTGGGGACATGGGTATGCATGGTATGTTAGGGCAACTGACTTAGAACAGAATTTAAGCATGGCGGATGTTAGGTATGCCGATGAATACTCATATAAATTTTTGGAAAAGACCTCTTTATTTGGTGGCGAATTATTAATGGCAAAAAGAGGTGAAATCGGAAAAATATATTTTTTCCAAATGAGATCAAAATATGCAACATTGGCTCCAAACTTATACCTGCTTAAGTTAAATGATGGAATGGATAGCCGGTTTCTATATTATTATTTTTTGTCAGGAGAAGGGCAGAAAAAAATAAAGGCTATTAATGCAAGTACTTCTTTAGGAGCAATTTATAAAGATGATGTCAAAAAGCTCCTTGTGCCTGCGCTTGATATTAAAGAGCAAAAACGAATTGCAGAAACGCTCACAGGAATAGACTCATTAATAACTAAGCTTCAGGAATTGATTGTTAAAAAGAAAAATATGCGACAGGGTACAATGCAGTCGCTTATTACTGGGAAGAAGCGTCTTGATGGCTTCACGGGAGATTGGATTAAAATCAATCTTGCAAAAAATTCAAGGCTCAAGGCGCGTATAGGTTGGCAAGGATTAACTACTGCTGAGTATTTGGACGAGGGATATTCATACTTAATTACTGGAACCGACTTCAAAGACGGACGCATTGGCTGGGGCGGATGCCATTATGTGGACTATGACAGGTACGCACAAGATACAAATATCCAAGTATCAAACGGAGACCTTCTTCTTACTAAAGACGGAACCATTGGAAAAGTTGCATTTGTATCTGATCTGAAAAGACCAGCAACATTGAATAGTGGAGTATTCCTTGTAAAACCCATTACAGATGCATACACAGCTCACTTTATGTTCTATGTGCTGGAATCATCTGTGTTTAAGAATTTCCTGCAACAACTATCAGCGGGTTCTACGATCAATCATTTGTATCAGAAAGACCTTGTAAAGTTTGATCTCTACGTACCGCCTACAAAAGAGGAGCAGGAAGCTATAGCAGCTATTCTCTTTGATATGGATTCCGATATTCATAAGCTCGAAGCGAAACTGGAAAAATATCAAAAAGTAAAACAAGGAATAATGGAAGAACTGCTGACCGGTAAGGTCAGATTGATGTAAGGAGGTTCCTGTCGGATGAGTATTGGGGATGCCGAAATTAAAACACAGAAAAGAGTGATCCGCTTCTTTAAAGATCCGGAAATCTTGGGCTATCAGTATATCGGTAACCTGTCGGATTATCAGAATAAGAACATCAAGGAAGATCGCCTGCGCCAGTATCTTCGGCTGAAGGGCTATGCAGATAAACTGATTGATGTTGCCGTTCTGCAGCTTCAGCAGGAAGCAGGAAATCTTTCTCGTGGGGTCTATGATGCCAATAAGACTGTGTATTCGCGGTTAAAGTACGGCATTCCGGTCAGTGAGAGCCCGGAGAAGCCTCCGGTGACAGTTGAACTTATCGACGAGGCTAATCCGCTGAATAATGACTTTGCAATCGCTGAGGAAGTAACTGTTGTTGAGCAGCAGGAGAAGAGGCCGGATCTTGTCATCTATTTGAATGGTATTGCTGTGGCCGTTATCGAATTAAAGCGAAGCAGCATCTCCGTGTCCGAAGGCATCCGCCAGAATCTCACAAACCAGAAGGACTCCTTTATTCGAGGCTTCTTTACTACCATGCAGTTCTGTATGGCCGGAAACGAGTCGGAAGGCCTGCGCTACGGCACGCTTCTGACCGGAGAGAAGTTTTATATGGAGTGGAAGGATGACGGTTTCAAGGAGCACGAGGAAGAGCGTGATCCGGTGGATATTCGTATTAGCAAAACCTGCGCAGGAATTGAAAATAAGCTCTTAAAGCAGCTATATTCCATGTTCGATAAGGAACGTTTCATCGACCTTATCATGAATTTTGTCGTCTTTGATAAAGGCATCAAAAAGGTGTGTCGGTATAATCAGTATTTTGGTATCAAGCGCACTCAGCAGAGGCTCAATAATCTGCGGTCAGAGCTTCACAATCCGAACAGAGATCCGAATAAACCGATGGGCGGCATCCTGTGGCATACACAGGGTTCCGGCAAAACGCTGACAATGGTGTGGCTTGCGAAGTGGATTCTGACACATTGGGCTGAGCTTAATGCCCGTGTCCTAATTGTGACAGACCGAGATGAGCTTGATGAGCAGATAGAGAAAACATTCACTGGCGTGGATGAAAATATTGCTCGTACCAAGAGCGGTAAGGACTTGCTGAATCGACTGAATGTATATGATGATTCGCTGATCTGCTCTCTGGTGCATAAGTTTGGCCGTCGTGGCGGAGAAGCGACAGAAAATGACTACGATAAGTATATTGAAGAGCTGAAAGCCTCCCTCCCTGCCGATTTCGAGGCAAAGGGAAACCTTGTGGTATTTGTTGACGAATGCCACAGAACGCAGTCCGGTAAACTCCATACAGCGATGAAGACTATCATGCCGAATGCTGTATTTATCGGCTTTACGGGTACTCCGTTGCTGAAAAAGGATAAAAAGATTAGTATCGAAGTTTTCGGTACATACATCCATGCTTACAAATATAACGAAGGCGTTGCCGATGGCGTCGTGCTGGATTTGCGATATGAATACCGTGATGTTCCGCAAGATTTGTCGTCACAAGATCGTATTGACCAGTGGTTTGATGTAAAGACCAGAGGCCTCTCTTCTCGCGCTAAGGCAAAGCTCAAAGAGAAGTGGGGCACGATGCAGAAGGTATACAGCTCCCGCTCTCGTCTGGAAAAAGTGGCATGGGACATCATTCAGGATTTTAACATGAAACCTCGTCTGATGGACGGCAATGGAAATGCCATCCTTGTGGCCGATGGTATTCCTACGGCTTGCAAGTACTACGAAATTTTTCAGCAGATGAGCTTTAAGAAGTGCGCCATCATATCTTCCTATACACCGAACAAAGGTGAACTGCGCACTGACACTGTCAGCGATGAGGATGATACCGAAACCTTCCTCAAATACGAGACATATTTGAAGATGCTGGGACTTGATCCGTCTGATCTTCCGAATGCTGGATCGGTTCAGGCGAAGGTGGAGGAATTTGAAAAGGAAGCAAAGCGCAAGTTTGTAGAGGAGCCTGCAAATATGAAGCTCCTTATCGTCGTGGACAAGCTGCTCACTGGATTTGATGCGCCTCCTTGTACCTACCTTTACATCGACAAGAGGATGCAGGATCACGGCCTGTTTCAGGCGATTTGCCGCGTCAACCGCCTTGATGATGATAGTAAAGACTTCGGCTATATTGTGGATTACAAGCAGCTATTTGGACAACTCCAGACTGCAATGAAGGACTATACTTCCGGAGCTTTTGAAGGATATGATCCGGAGGATATAAAAGGACTTGTTAAGGATCGCCACGATGCTACGGTATCCTATTTTGAGGAAGTGTATGATGCCGTCGAAGAACTCTGCGAAGGCGTCGAGGAACCTCGTGGGGAAATCCAGTACATCCATTATTTCTGTGGTGTTTCCGGTCAGTCGGAGGAGAGCGACGAGATTTATGCACGCCTGAGAGAAAAACTCTATCGTCTGGTGAGCAGTCTTGTCAGAGCGTTCGCGGAAGCAAAACCATATCTGGTTGATGACATCTCATCTGGCAAACTGAATGAATATGACAAGAAGGTCACTTTCTACATTGAGTTGAAGAAAACCATCGGTACGGCCAGTGGTGATTTCCTCGATTTGAAGGCCTATGAGCCTGATATGAGAAAGATGATCGATAACTATATCACGGCAGCGGATGCTGAAAAGATTGGCGATTTTGATGATCTTACCCTATTGGATTTCGTAGCAAAACAGGGCGAAGCGCTTACCGGTGAAGGTGATAGCGGCCACAAGGAAGGCGCAGCAGAGGCCATCGAGAATAACATCCGTAAGAAGGTTATCGAAAAGGTTACCGTCAATCCGCGCTATTACGCAAAGATGTCAGAAATCCTTGATAAGCTCATCGAAGAGCGCAAGCAGGGAGTTCTTGACTACGCTGAGATGCTTGAGAAATATATAAAGCTGGCCAAGGATGTTGATTGTCCGGAGGATAACGATAAATATCCGGAAAGCATCCGTAAGAGCAAAGCGCTCATGGCCATTTATGACAACACCGGCGAGGACGAGAAACTTGCTCTTCGCATTCACAAGGCCGTGAAAAAGCAGGCACTGTCTGGTTTCAGGGATAATCAGGTGGTTGTCAGGAGAATAAAAAAGGCTCTCTTTGAGATTCTGGGTGATGACTCCGAGGTGGAACGCATCTATAAGATCATTGAGAAGCAGGAGGAGTATTAATGCGCATTGTCATTTCCGGGATTCCGATTGATGTGCAAAAAAAGAATATAAAGAATATGCACCTTCAGGTGAAGCCGCCGGATGGACATGTGGTAATTTCTGCGCCTTTATCCGTGGACGATAAAGCTATAGAGGCTTATGCCAGAACTCAGCTGGGTTTTATCAAGAGGGCTATTGCGCAGTTTCAGGAACAGCCAAGGGCATCGAAGCGGCAGTATGTTTCTGGTGAGACGATGTATATCTGGGGAAAGCAGTACTTCCTTGTCTTTAAGCCGGACAATCAGAAGAACAGCTTCGAGATTCAGAACCAGAATATTGTCCTTTCCATGAGTGCCAAAAGCACAGTAAAGCAGCGGGATGCCTATGTCAAAGAGGAATATCGAAAGGTTCTGAAAGAAGAAATAGAAAAGCGCCTGCCCAAGTGGGAATCACAGACAGGCCTTAAATGCGATTCTTGGCAAACAAAATATATGGTCACAAAATGGGGTGCCTGCAGCACGGATAAAAAGAAACTATGGTTTAATCTGCAGCTCGCTCAGAAGCCATATGCTTGCCTCGACTATATTATTTTGCATGAACTGACGCACTTGCTTACAAGAAAACATGACGCCACATTCATCGCGCACATGGACAGGCATATGCCAAACTGGCGGGAAATTCGTAAAGAACTCAATGACAGCAGACTGGACTACTATGAGGCGCAGGATGAAAGTCCATTGCAGAAACTGATCGATCAATCTCGTTATGACGACATCCGGGATGCGGCCATAACTTATATTCAAGAGGAGCATTCTGGTGACGCGAAAAGACTATCTGTCATTGATATGGAAATTGAGAATGTTATCCATATTGAGCAGCTTGAGGATGGCGTGATTGCTTTCGATGTAATTGCATCATGCGATGTCGAAATGCCGTCCGCATCTCGCAAGGGATATTTTAATGAGCACTGGCTGAAGATTCATTGTCAGGTTACTCTTGGCATCGATATGAGTGGGTTCCGAATCATGTCTGTTGGTAATTGTGAGCCGCAAGAGGAATCTGATAATGACCGCCTGTCCGGAGAGCTTGTACCTATTATTTCCCGCGAACAGTTTGAAGACGAGGCGGAGAAGTTCCTAACAAGGTATTGTCCTGAAGCGTTGGAAAAACCTATGAGGGTTCCAATCGAGACAATAGCCAGCGATATGAAACTACAGGTTATCGAAGATATCCCTTTGTCAGATGATCTTACTTACTTTGGAACTATCATATTTGATAACGGGAATGTTCTCGATAAGCACCGGAAGATTACAATTGCTGTCGTCGAAGACCAGCAGGAAGTGCGGGACGAGC
>JABLTP010045274.1_pt1 | contig 13307 bp, 10 predicted proteins | sample 7160111 | NCBI WGS metagenome assembly JABLTP01 (sample SAMN14651227, study PRJNA627086) | human gut metagenome | isolation source: feces | host: Homo sapiens
ATGACCGCCAGCATACTTGTTCCGATCTTTGTCATTCTGTATTTGTTGGTGATTGACTGGCGCATGGCGTTGGCCGCTTTGGTTTCAGCTATTTTGGGAAACCTGATCTATTATGGCATGATGTTTGGCCGTGGCGAAGTGATGAAGGAATACATGATGTCCAATGCCAATATGAACGCAACCATTGTGGAATATGTCAATGGTATGGAGGTCATCAAAGCATTTAATCAGACTGCTTCCTCAATGGGGCGGTTCCAGTCGGCGGTTCTAAAGGTGCGGGACATCACGACAAAGTGGTATAAACACTGTTGGCCGTTTATGAGCATCAGCCAAGCGATTCTACCATCCTCGATTGCCTTTGTTTTGCCTGTCGGAATGGCTCTTATTTCAGGCGGTACGGTTAGTCTTGCCGAACTGATTGTTTGTATTCTTCTCTCTATGGCAATCGTTGGTTCCCTGCAAAACTTTACCGAGTTTTGGGAAAGTTTTGCCGTTATTTCCGAAGTGCAGCCCCGTATTCAGGCGCTTCTTGATATGGAAGAATTGACGGAACCGGCACAGCCGAAGCATACAGACAAAGCCGACATGCAGATGAAGGATGTTCATTTCGGCTATGGCGACAGCGAGATCATTCACGGTATTTCTTTCACAGCAAAGGCCGGAAGCGTAACTGCCTTTGTGGGGCCTTCCGGTTCGGGTAAATCAACCTTAGCCAAACTGATCGCCCGGTTTTGGGATGTCGATGCAGGCGCAGTTTTAGTAGGCGGGATTGATATTCGGGAGATGTCCCTTACCGACTTAACAGAGAAGATCAGCTATGTATCGCAGGACAACTTTCTGTTCAATATGAGTCTGCGCGATAATATCCGCATTGGTAAACCGGAGGCTACTGATAAGGAAGTGGAATGGGCGGCAGCACAGGCCGGGTGCGATGAATTTATTTCACGTTTCCCCAAAGGATACGATACCAATGCCGGTGACGCCGGGGCAAGGCTTTCTGGTGGCGAGCGCCAGCGCCTTGCCATAGCGCGGGCAATCCTCAAAAATGCGCCTATCGTGATTTTAGATGAAGCCACCGCCTTCACAGACCCGGAGAATGAAGATAAATTGCAGCGTTCCATTGATAAGCTGACAAAGGGGAAAACTCTGATTGTCATTGCGCACCGGCTCTCTACCATTATGTATGCCGACCAGATTTTAGTGTTGGAAAACGGACAGATTACCGCACAGGGAACCCATGAGCAGCTTCTAACCCATTCCGAAACCTATCTGGATATGTGGAAAGCTCATATCAGCGCAATGGACTGGAGTATGAATCAGGAGGTGAGTGAATTATGCTGAAAATCATCCGGCGCGTACTGCGTTTAAGCGGAAACTTATCGAAACGGATTTGGGGCAGCTTTATCTGTGGCTTTCTGGAATCCATGTTCGGCCTGCTGCCAATCGCCGCCGTCTTTCTTGTCCTGATAGAATTGCAGAACGGTCAACCGATTACAGGACAAACATGGGGTATTGTTATCGGCTTGATTGCAGGAGGTTTAATCCTGCGCATGATTTTCAAATATCTGGTTTACCGGCTGCAAAGTACGGCAGGCTTTGAGTTTGTAGCCAGAGAACGGATTGCATTGGGCGACCGGCTGCGGAATGTGCCGATGGGCTTTTTCCATGATAACAGTGTCGGAGACATTACGGCGACTGTTACAACGGATTTGAACTTTCTCGAGAACTACTCTATGCACATTTTTGATAAGGTTACAACCGGCGTTTTGAGTATGATTGTCATGGCGGGTTGCATTTTAGCCTTTGACTGGCGTATCGGTTTGATTTTCGTGGCAGGCATCCTTCTTTCCTTCCCAATCTACAGCCACATGCAGAAAAAAGGAAAGGCGCTCTCTGCAAAGCGGCAGAAAATCCAATCCGAAGCAGTTGCGGCCACATTGGAATACGTGCAAGGTATTTCCGTTGTAAAATCCTTCAATATGTGCGACAAAAATCTGAGCGATATTGAAGATGCCTATGAGAGCAATGCGGCTGCCTCTTATGGGGTGGAGCGTGTATTTACCCCGCTCAATATGACCTATTCGATGGTGTTCCGTATTTCGGCCTGCATGATTATGCTGTGCGCGGGAATCCTCGCTGTTGGCGGCGACCTGTCTTTCGCTAATCTCGCCGTTATTCTGATCGCTTCCTTTACCATCTTCAATCCGATTGAGGTTATGGGCCAGATGACGACAATGATTCGGACAATGGACGCTGCCCTTGACCGGGTAGAGCGTATCAAACAGGCAAAAAAAATTGATGAAAACGGTAGGGACATCCCTTTGGATTCCTTTGACATTGGCTTCGAGCATGTGTCCTTTGCTTATGAGAATGGCAATCCAATTTTGAAGGATGTGAGTTTTTCCATTCCACAGGGCAGCATGACTGCGATTGTCGGTCCCTCTGGAGGCGGCAAAACCACCATTACAAGGCTGATCGCCCGGTTTTGGGATGTGCAGGAAGGCAGCATTACCATAGGCGGCCACGATGTCAAAGAGTTTACCTGTGACAGCCTCTTGAAGAATATGAGCATGGTATTTCAAAATGTGTATCTGTTCCACGATACTATTGAGAACAATATTAAGTTTGGCTGCCCGGACGCAACCCATGAGCAAGTGGTAGAAGCGGCAAAGAAAGCCTGCTGCCACGATTTTATCTCTGCTCTGCCACAAGGATATGACACGGTAATTGGCGAAGGCGGCTCCACCCTGTCCGGTGGAGAAAAGCAGCGGATCTCCATCGCCCGCGCCATGCTCAAGGACGCGCCGATTATCCTGCTTGACGAGGCAACCGCCAGCGTTGACCCGGAAAACGAGGTGCATTTGCAACAGGCCATCAGCGCTTTGGTAAAAAATAAGACGCTGATTGTCATTGCACACCGGCTGTCCACGATTCGGGATGCCGATCAGATTTTGGTGGTGGATAACGGAAAAATTGTAGAAAAAGGCGTTCACGCTGAACTGATACAACAAAAAGGAATCTATCAAAAATTCTGGAATATCCGGCAGAAAGCGCGGAACTGGAAACTTGCACAGTAATTTATGCACTGCGGCGGGCGATATGCCGCCTGCCGCAGTTACTTCGACACAATGGTTAGCTTTGATTAACCGGAAAGGAGGGAAACGGTGAAATCTCATTGGATAAAACGAATCGTGCGGCTGCTGGTTCTGCTCTTTGGCGTAAGCATCCTGTGCTTTATCCTGACTGCATTATCCAGTACAGACCCAGCCACTTATCTTGTGCGCCGTGGAAATCTCTCTCCTACACCGGAAGTGATTGAACAGGTACGCGCGGAACTTGGTTTGGATCAGCCGCTTCCGATTCGGTATTTGAACTGGATCGGCGGTGTCTTTCGCGGCGACTTTGGGGAATCTATTTTTTCAACAAACGAGGTGGCTGCGGATTTGGCAGCCTACTTCCCGCAAACGCTGCAATTAGTTTTTCTGTCGTTAGCTGAAATTATCGTGTTTTCAATTCTGCTTGGCGTTTTATGCGCGGCCAAAAAGAACAAGCTGACGGACCATATCATGCGGATTGTTTCGCTGTTTGGAATTTGTGTTCCTCCGTTCTGGCTCGGTTTTTTGCTGTTGATTGGCTTCGCTGTGGAAATCCCGATTTTCAGCGTAACGCCTGCATCGGGGATTATGGGATTGATATTGCCATCCATTACCTTATCTTTTCCTGTGATTTGCTCGACTGTACGGGTATTTCGCGCTTCACTGCTGGAAGAAATGCACCGTGATTATGTGAGCTTTGCCCGTGCCAACGGGATGACGGTAAACAGGATCCTCTGGAAGAAGGTATTCCGCAATGCCCTGCCGCCCGTCATCACCCTGTTCTGCCAGTATGTAAGCTATCTGATTGCTGGAAGCGCCGTAGTGGAAAAGGTCTTTTCTATCAAAGGTGTGGGCAACTACCTGATGAACTGTATTATGGCTGCTGATGCCAACGCGATTGGCGCTTGTATGCTGATTATCGCCGCGCTGTATCTTCTGGCCGAACTGTTTGGCGAAATACTCAACCACTTGCTATGCCCGTGGAGAAAGGAGGAAAGCGATGCTTCGTAAAATATGGAGAAATCCGCAGGCGGTCATCGGGCTTGGCCTGATTGTGCTGATCTGCGCCGTTGCAATTCTCGCACCGCTTTTGGCTCCCCATGCGCCGGACGAGGTGAATCCACTGATGAAATATCAAGCGCCGAGCGCCGATTATCCCCTTGGAACCGATCAGCTTGGGCGGTGTGAATTATCCCGCTTGCTTTATGGTGCAAGAGCATCCCTTGGGCTGGCGCTTCCCATTTTGATTCTGTTGGGAGGGATTGGTTTAATCCTTGGAATGATGACAGCGTGTATCGGCGGCTGGTTTGACCGTGTTGTGACAGGAATCAGCCAGGTATTTATCGCTTTCCCCACGCTCATTATCGCAGTGGCGATTATCGGCGTTTTGGGAAATGGCCTGCAAAATATTATTTGGGCGGTTGTCATCTCCATGTGGGCGCGGTTTATGCAGCTTATTCGCACCTATGCCAAAACGGAACTTGGGCGGGATTACATTGTCGCCGCGAGGGTGTCCGGCTGTGGAATGTGGCAGCTTATTGTTCACCATTTAATTCCCAATATCCTTCCGCAGTTTTTGGTGTATTTTTCAACGGGCGTAGCTTCGGCCATCCTCACGGTTTCCAGCTTTTCGTTTCTCGGCCTTGGTCTGCCCAGCGGAACGGCTGAATGGGGCGCAATGCTGGAGGAAGCGCAGGTGGCGTTGTATTCCCACCCGGAACTGCTCATTTACCCCGGTATCTGCATTTTCATTGCCGCCGCAGGCTTCAATCTGTTTGGCGAGGCGCTTAGGGACATTCTTCAGCCGCAGGAGGATGTGCTATGAGCAAAAAGCTGTTACAGGTAGAACATCTTAGCATTGCGCTTAAAAATCCATATCAGGATTTGGTGAAGGACATCAGTTTTTCGTTGGAGGAAGCGGGTGCAGTTATCCTTTTAGGCCAATCAGGAAGCGGAAAAACGATGACCTGCCGGGCAATTTTGGGGCTGCTTAACAGCAGCGCCTTCCAAGTGAATGGCGAAATCTTTTTTGATAACAGATCGCTTTTACAGCTAAAGGAAAAAGAACGGGCGCTGTACTACGGCAATAAAATCGCTTTTATCCCGCAAAATCCGATGACGGCGCTCGACCCTTCCAGAAAAATTGGTGCTCAAATGGCCGAATTTCTTAACCTGCATCAAGATTTGAAGAAAAAGGAAGCCTTGTCTCTTTATGAACAGGCGTTGTCTCGGGCAGGGCTTACAGACACCAAAAGGATTTTAAGCAGCAGGCCGTATCAGCTTTCGGGTGGTATGCTCCAGCGCTGCCTCATTGCCCTTGCGATTGCCGGTAACGCAAAGCTGGTGATTGCCGATGAACCGACTACCGCTTTAGACGCGATTCACAGGGACAAAGCAGTTGAGCAATTTTTGCATCTACAGGAGCAGGGCTGCGCCCTTTTGATTGTGACCCATGATTTTGACGTTGCCCGGCATATCGGCGGCCATGTCCTGATTATGAAGGAAGGCCGGATGGTGGAACAGGGCAGCGCCAAAGAGGTTTTGCAGAATCCGAAAGCCGGTTATACGAGAGAACTGATTGAAGCAATCCACTTGGGATGGGGGTGAGTACATGCTGGAGGTGAAAAATGTAAGCAAACAGTATAGAGGCGAAGATAAGCTGCTGTTTGACGCGGTTTCCGATGTGAGTCTGTCTATGGAAGATCACTGCATCTATGCTTTGGTGGGAGAAAGCGGCTGTGGAAAAAGCACCTTGTCACGGTTAATTTTGGGGCTGGAATCACCTTCGTCCGGTCAAATCCTGCTGGACGGAAAACCGATTTCCCGCAAAGGAAAAAGAAACCGGAAAGAAACGGCAAAAGCAATCCAACTGGTATTGCAGGACGGAAAAAGCGCCCTTGACCCCCATTTTACGGTTTATCAGGCGATTGCCGAGCCAATCCGAAATCTGCTGGACTTGTCGAAGGATAAAGAGCAGGCCAGAGTTTATGAACTGCTTGACCGCATGGGCCTGCCCAAAGAAGCGGCAAAAAAGAAAACGGGCGAACTTTCCGGCGGGCAGCAAAAGCGCGTAGGGATTGCCCGTGCTCTGGCTGTTTCCCCACGCTATATCGTCTTTGACGAATCCATCAGTGGTTTGGATGTCATCTTGCGTAAAAATATTTTAGAATTGCTAAAAAAAGTTCAGGAGGAAGAACAATGCAGTTATCTTTTCATTACCCATGAGATCGACGCGGCGCTTTATCTCGCGGACGAAATTCATGTGATGCAAAACGGGGAACTGATTGAAAGCTGCCGGTGGAATGGGAATCTGGATGTATTCAAAAATTCCTATACCAAACAGCTTTTACAGGCCTCCCACTTGATTTGAAACAGGTATATGCACCCTTTAGGGTGTGATATATACAAAAAAACGAAAGGACGGTTTATTTTATGAAACTAAAGTCATTTGCTGCGCTGATGATGGCTGGCGTTATGGCGCTCGGCCTTTGCGCCTGCAACAGTGAGGCACCCGATACTTCCGGTTCTGATACTACTCCGGTAAGCATCTCAACAACAGAAAGCTGGGATTTTTCCACCGGCTTCTATCCGGCGATGTCTCCCGCCACTTCCAACGGTACTTACGGATTCACCTACTACGCCCGTAACTGCTATGATACGCTCGTTGTTCGGGAAGGCGGTGAATTTAAGGCAGGGTTGGCCGAAACGTGGGACATCAGTGATGATGGACTGACCTATACTTTCCACCTGAAAGAAGGCGTAAAGTTTTCGGACGGTGCTGACCTCAATGCGGAAGCAGTAAAAACCAGCTTGGAAGCGGCATTTTCCAACTTGGGAGACTATATTGCATCTTTTGGCAAGATTGGAACACTCACGGAGTCGATTGAAGTGGTGGACGAACATACCGTGGCAATTCACCTTACCACTCCTTATTATGGTGTTTTGAACGACCTTGCCATGTGCAACCCAATGGGAATCGTGTCGCCCAATGCGTTCAATGAAGATTTGACGACCAAAGAAGAATTGATGACCCAGACAATGGGAACCGGCCCTTATATGTATGCCGGGGATGGCGACGGAACCTCTTATACTTTCGTCCGCAATCCTAACTATTGGGGTGAAAAGCCTGATGTGGACGAATTTACCGTAAAGGTAATCGCAGACCCAGATGCCGCGATTCTCGCGCTGCGCAATGGCGAAGTGGATCTGCTGGCGGGTACATCCCGTTTGAGCTTTGCTGGTTATACCGAACTTTCCTCTGCGGATGGAATTGGCACCGTATTGGATGACAGCATTTCCAACAGCCGTTTTATCGGCTTCAATACACAGGAGGCTCCGTTTAACGATGCCGCTGTCCGGCAGGCGGTGGCCTATGCGATTGATAAGGAAACGATCAGCGACAGTGTATTCTCCGGTCTTGAAACAGCTTCGGAACAGTTGCTGGATACCTCTCTACCGTATTGCGATGTAGAAGCCACTACATACAGCTACAATGCAGATAAAGCAAAAGAATTGCTGGAAAGCGCCGGTTGGGTAGACAGTGATGGCGATGGCATCCGCGAAAAAGATGGCGCAAAATTGAGTGTTACGCTGGATTATATCACCAATCAGGGAACAATGGACGATGCGGCGCTTGTAATTGCTCAGGAATTGGGTGAAGTAGGGTTTGAAGTAACGCCTCGCGGTTCGGATAATATGACGTGGTTTACGCAGGTTTCTACCGATTTTGATTTCTCGCTCCACACAACCTACGGCGGTTACTATGACCCGTTCCTCACCATGACGAATATGAACCCGGAAATGATGTCCGACCCGATTTTGTGGCAGGTTGCCCTTACTATGGAAAATGGCACGGACACCATTAAAGAGCTGGACAGCACCGCTGATTTGGACCGTGTGCAGGAAATCTATAGCGAGGTGCTTACCTTTGCGGCAGATCAGGCCGTGCTGGTTCCGTTTACTTCAGCTCACCAGTATGCGGCATTTAACAGCGACAAGATTGAATCCTTCAGCTTCGGCAGTGACCAGCTTTTCATTGAGATCGCCAATGTAAAGGCAAAATAACGGTAGCTAATACCCAAAATACTTTGGATGGGAGGTGTGCCAATGGCTTTGACATCAGCAATGGAGGACTATCTGGAGGCAGTCTTGATGATGCAGAAAAGACATGGTTATGTCCGCTGTGTGGATGTGGCAGAGCATTTAGGAGTAAAAAAGCCCTCTGTAAGCCGGGCTGTCAAGGAGTTGTCCAAATCCGGGCATCTTGTAAAAAATGCCGACGGCACACTCTCCCTGACAGAATTGGGATTACAGTTTGCCGAACAGATTTATGAAAAGCACCAGTTTTTCACCAGGCAGCTCATCGAGGCTGGTGTACCCCAGGATATTGCGGCACAGGATGCTTGCAAACTGGAACACGTCATCAGTGAAACGAGCTATAAGAAATTGAGAGAAGCCGCCTGGCCAAGCAGCCGGGAGGTGATACCATCGGACGAGTAGTGATTATGGAGCTGGAGGATAAAGACAAACGGACATTTGAGGATTTTCTTACCTTTTTACAGTTCCACCCGGATTTGAAAATGTGGGAGATTGACCCAGAGCCGATCCTGTCACTCCCTGGCCTGCAAATCTACCCAGACCGCCGAAAAATCTATCACGGTCAGCAGGAAATTGAGCTGAATACCAAGGAGTTCGCCCTGCTCTGCCTATTAGTGACCAATAAAGGGCGGGTGCTTACCTACGGACAGATGTATGAAAAAGTCTGGAAAGAAGAACCCTTTGGCAATGAAAATATCGCGGTGGGCAGCCATGTGCGGAGTATGCGGCAGAAACTGTACGCAGCCTTTCCCCGGCCACCTTTTGCAATTTCCTGTATCCGGGACATCGGGTACTGCATGGAAGTACATTGATGATTGAGAACGGCAGCCCTCTATGGGCTGCCGTTTTTTCGCGCCATTCTCCCAAAGCCCTACAAATGGCGCTTTTTTCCGCCCTTTCCTTGTCGGCTTTGCTCTGAATTTGCGACCGAATTGTGTTCTATTTGCGTTTCGTTTCCATTTCATTTGTATTTCATCCATTATACTACCCCCATCTACATTTTTAGTCTGGGGAAAGGTGGTGATGTCTGTCAGCTTATCCCCATAAGGGGATAGCACATGGAGCCTGAAAAGAAAAAGCCGGGGGCCTGCCCGCCCCGCGCCGGATTAAATCCGCATTTCCTACATACCGCAGTCCTCAAGGGGATTGCGGTATTTTTTTGTTCGACAGGCTTTTTCCTTTTCCCTGGGCCTTACCCATCATCCGCCAAAAGCCAACAGCCGAGCGCGTACACCAGAAGGTGTGCGCGCTTTTTCTATGTCGGGAAATGCAGATTTCTGTTATTTCCCGTTAGGACAAGCCAGCCGCGTTGCAGGGGGCCGCCGTCCGTCTGGATTTCTTCCCGAAATTCAGACGAAACGGAGGTACACAGCGTGGACGCTGGTAAAAAGAAAATATGGGTTCGCGGCCAATTTGTCGAGGTCACGGACGAGGTATATACCGCTTATATGCGGGGCGACCGGAAAATGCGCTACTTTGAGGCGGATCTGAAAAGCGAGCGCCCGGTTTACGGCAGCAACGGCGAAATCAAACAGGTTCTCCCCAGCCGGGAGGATTCCCTGGACAGGCTCATGGAAGAAAATACCCGCCAGTTTGCCACTGCTGCGGAGAGCGTGGAGGATGTAGTGATCCGAAAACTTGTGGTGGACAAGCTACATACCGCGCTTATACAGCTTACCAAAGAAGAACGGGATTTCATTTGTGCCCTGTTCTTTGACGAGAAAACAGAAAGCGAAGTGGCAAAAGGCCTGGGCGTTTCCCAGCAGGCCGTCCACAAGCGGAAAAACCGGATACTCAAAAAGCTGAAAAACTTTTTTGAGTAAATAGGGTTGTTAGACCTCTCACTCAACGGCAAATAGAGTGAGAGGTCTTTTTTATCTCTCCCGGAACTTTGAAAACTGCATACCCATTCATCAGGCACATTCCCGCTGCTTTGACGAAAGCCAAAGCCCAGGCGGCTGCTGCGCGGCGATCTGCCGGAAGAAAACAACGAGACACCACCGAAAAAGAAAATGCAGGTCTTTGGTTTGTTCTTCCCGGCAAGGAGCGAGAAACAGCAGGCTGTCAGTACCGGATGGCTCCCGGTACGGCCATGACCGGCAGCGGGGACAATGATACTCCCGTCCAGCCTAACGTCCGAGCGTTGAAGCGGCCCGCCGCCGTGATCCGTCGCAGGCAATGGGGGCGGTTGCGTGAGAACCACGCGAGGGGTGAGATTCCCCGTGGAGCTGGCAAGCCGCCAGCCGTTTGATGACTTCCCACCCGGTGCTTCGGGGCGTCGAGGACAAATAGGAGCACCTTTGAAATACGGGCCGTACAGCAGGACGGGCCAATGAAAACAGGAGAATGGTTTTATCTCTCCCCGGCCTTCATTCTGTTCTGCTGCGCGGCCTTTACATAGGCGGCCCATGCCGCCTAATTTTTCAAAGGGAGGTCATAAGACATGAACAGGACATATCTGCGCGGCGATATGTACTATGCCGATCTGGGCCGGGGAATCGGCTCCGAGCAGGAAGGCTATCGCCCCGTCCTTATTCTTCAGAACAACACGGGGAACAAATACAGCCCCACCGTCATTGTGGCGGCCATTTCCAGCAAAGTGGACGCCAAGGCCAAGCTGCCCACCCACTATCTTCTCCAGGCGGAAAACGGGCTGGAACTGCCTTCTCTCGTTCTTTTGGAACAGCTCCGCACCATTGACAAGAAACGGCTGGGCGCGTACATCGGACATCTGGAGGAAAAGCATATCCGCAAAATCAACCACGCCCTGGCGGTCAGCGTGGGGCTGATTGAGGAAGTTCCCGAAAACTTAATCATGTGCCTTTGCCCGGCCTGTGCCAATAACTTCTACGGCACAGGCTCTTATTATTTGCGCAGGGTTCACCCTGGCCGGGTGGAAAAGGACATTTGCACCTACTGCGGCCAGCGGCCCGGTTTTGACTATGAGGTTGTAAAGCGCCGTCAATGACCGGGGTACAGCACATGGAGATCGTATTTCACACTGGGAAAGACAGCGAGCAATCCCTGCGCCAGTTCGCTGAAAAACGCGCCGAGTTTTTAACCCGTGAATTGCGGGATTTGAACGCGGAAGAATTAAAAGCGTTGCTTTCCACATTGAAAGAGGATCATCGCACCTTTGAGCAAAAATGAGGATGTTCCTATAATAATGGAGAAAGGGTGGTTTACTCATCGCCCTGGAAAGGAGGATATTTGAATATGAAACGCAAGGCAAGAATCCAGACGGGAATCGATGATAGATTGGTGGCCATATATGCGAGAAAGTCCCGTATTACGAATAAGGGGGACAGCATTGGAGTTCAGTTTAAGCAAAGCGCCGACTATGCGATCAATCAGCTTTCCCTACCGGAAGATTACGAATTTGCCCGGTATGAGGACAAAGGTTTGAGCGGCTACTATTCCGACCGCCCGGATTTTCAAAGGCTGCTCCGGGACATTGAAATGGGGAAAATCAAGGCTGTGGCCTGCTACAAATTAGACCGAATCAGCCGGAAAACTTCCGATCTCATGCGGCTGCTGGAATATTTCGAGCGCCATGATGTGACACTTTTGGTCTGCTCCAACAATATCAATACGCGGATCAGCACATCCAAAATCATCATTCAGGTGCTGGCCATTATCGCAGAATTTGAACGCGATATTCTCACGGAACGTATCCAGGATAACTTGATGGAGCTGGCGAAAGATGGGCGCTGGCTGGGTGGCAAAACACCGACCGGCTTTTCTTCCCAACGTGTGACAACGGGAAGTGGAAAAAACAAAAGTGCCATTAGTTTTCTTGTCCCTGTGCAGGAAGAAAAGGAGATTGTGCTGGAAATCTACGGCACCTTCTGGGAGACACGTTCTCTCTTGCAGACGGCAAATATCATCAATGAGAAATATGAAACGAAGCATGGCGCGAAGTTTACCACATCCACCATCCGGCTGATACTGCGGAATCCAATCTACTGCGTGGCAGATGAATATTCCTACAACTATTTTCTGGAGCATGACGGAAACCTGTTTGGCGAACCGTCCGACTTTGATGGTCAGCATGGGCTTACAGCTTATAACAAGACCGACCAGATGAAAGTTGAGGATGAGGATTCCACCTTTTTCAATCCCAAGTTCTCACAACTTCTTACCAGGAAACCCATTAGTGAATGGATTGTTTCCGTGGGCCGCCATGAGGGATTTATCAGTTCCCGGAAATGGGTGGAAACACAAAATATGCTGGATGAGATTGCCGAAAAGTATAACCGGCCTCATAGAAAAACCAATGCTTTGTTGTCCGGCTTAATGTATTGTCCGATTTGCGGAAAACGGCTGCGGGTGCTGCCGGAATCTAATCGCTGGACGAATGGCAAGCCTCGATTCAAGTACGCCTGCCCTGGTGTGCGGGCAAAGGAATGTACCTTCAAAGGGGTTGAGGGTGTAACGCTGGATGAATTTGTTATCCACTCACTCTCCAGCCTGCAAGAAGAACATTCCGACTATTACCGGCAGCTTTTGGAAAACAGGGTTGCCAGTATGATCCGCACCGATCAAAGCGAGAAAGAGTACCAGGAAACCAAAAAGGCTATTGAACGCTTAAATGCGGATATTGCCGCACAGGTACGAAATCTGCGTGAAGCAGACGACGCCCTTAAACGCTTTATCCAGGATGATATAAAGGAATTGACGGACGAGCTGGCAAAGCGCGAAGCTGCCCTGCGCCGAATGGAAGATACACAATCTGAAAATCAGTATCTCATCCATGAACTGAATGGCATGAAAAAAAGGCTGCTGTCCTTTGAGGAGTTTGCAAAGGGCGCACAGCCTGAAGCTCTGTTTACTTTGGTTCATTCGATTGTTGACCGAATTTATATTACTACTGATGGCACCAAACAGAAATGCCAGGTGTATATCAAAGGCTGCGCCACGGAGGATTATTCCGACGTACTCGGCGCAGCCGGGTACATAGAGGAAGAACCCCTGTTACCGGTGGCGTCGTATGTGCCGCCGATGTGTGATTTAGATTACTATAGCATTCGCGATGCATATGTTGCGGAAGCATTGTGTGAATGTGCCCGCAAAGGCGATTACGTCGATATTTCCGATGTTCGCCGCAACATAAAA
>JABLTP010090897.1_pt1 | contig 13290 bp, 7 predicted proteins | sample 7160111 | NCBI WGS metagenome assembly JABLTP01 (sample SAMN14651227, study PRJNA627086) | human gut metagenome | isolation source: feces | host: Homo sapiens
AGAGGCAGAGCCTCAACCGGACTGGGTTTATCTATTGCAAAAGAGCTTGTGGAGCGTATGAATGGAGATATAAGTGCAAGAATACAGGGAAATGATTTCATTATTGGAATAAAAGTTATGCTTGTGGTATAATATGTATGAAAAAATAATAAAAATATTATACTACGCATTGATAAAAAAATAACAAAGTGATATAAATGTAAAAGAAACAGGGGCTGTTACGGAGAAATTATATATAGAATATGCTGATTCGTTTAATGAATGGGGAATATTACGGATTCAATAATAAAGGGAGACATGCGTATGAAAAATATAAAAGAAATAGGGGATTTTTTTATAAATCTGAATGAATATGTATATGCAACAGATATAGAAACCAATGAAATTGTATATATGAATCATAAAGCATTGAAAGCGTATGGCTTAGAATCAATAGAGGATATAAAAGGCAAGAAGTGTTATGAGGTATTACAAAAAGCTTCTGTTAAATGCGGTATGTGTAACAACAGCAGACTTTTACCAGGAGCCTTTGAGGAATGGCGTTATTATAATCCTGTATTAGATAAATATATGATAATAAAGGATACACTGATAGAGGGTGAAGGAAACAGAAAGTACAGGTTGGAAATAGGCATAGATATAAGTGAGGAGCTTGCACAGGATAAGCTTATCCAGAAGTATAGAGAAACTGAAACACTTGTGAATGAGGGCTTGAGGGTGGCACTTGCAGCAGATACACCTGATGAAACAATAAACACACTTCTTGGGTATATAGGTAAAGCACTTAATGGAGAAAGAACCTATATATTTGAAAAAAATATATATGGTGGAGATGATAATACATATGAGTGGACGGCAGAGGGAGTAAGTCCAGAGAAGGATAATCTTCAGAATGTGCCTCCGGATGTATGTGCTAACTGGTATAAGTGTTTTGAAGAAGGCGGAAACATCGTGATTAAGGATCTTGAAGAGATAAAAGAGAGTGATCCCCTGCAATATGATAATTTAAAAAGACAGGGTATTCATTCAATAATTGTTATTCCTATATATAACGAAGGGGAAGTTATTGCATTTATGGGAATAGACAATCCGCCACTGCTTACACTCGAATATGCCTTAAGTATACTAGAGATTATGAGTGCTTTTATTATATCGTGTATAAAGCGCAGGAATATGATGAGAAAGCTTGAGGATATGAGCTATAAGGACGCCCTGACCAATATAGGAAACCGTTTCGCTATGAGAGACTGTGTAGATAGTATAGATAAAAAACAGAGTATAGGCGTTGTTTACTGTGATGTTACAGGACTGAAATATGTGAATGATACAATGGGACATGAGGCAGGCGACAGACTTATTCTTAATGCATGTGGATGCCTTACAGACGTGTTTGGAGTGGATGCAGTATTTCGTATAGGTGGAGATGAGTTCCTTGTAATCTGTACACAGATAGATGAGAATACATTAATAAAGTGTATAACAGAGTTAAAAGAACTAATGAATGAGCGTTCTGTAAATATGGCATCAGGTGTTATCTGGAGTGAGAATGTAATAACAGGCTTTAATGAAATGTTACGTGAGGCAGAGGAGAAAATGTATGCCGATAAAGCGCGATATTATAAGGAAAAAGGAATTGAACGCAGAAAAGAACGGGCATAGCAGGGCTAAAGGAATGCATCATATAACACAATAACAGGTAATTTTGTGATAAATTATAATAAATAATACAGCTTAATTATTGACATTTTAAGATCAATTATATACAATCACATTATCTGCGATGACGAAGACAGTAGATTATGAAAGAAAGCAATAGCGAGCCGGGATGGTGGAAGCCGGTGTGAGTAGAGCATAGTTGAATATCACTTCCAAGCATCCTTGCAGAACTTTGCAGTATAATATTATGGGTAACATTAAGGATAGTATTATATTACGAAAAGTAAGTGAGGACGGTAATCCTACCGTTACAAGGGACGCATATGATGGTATGTCGTAATTGATATAGGTTAAGTTGATTCAGCCCCTGTCGTATTACGGCAGGGGCTTTTTTGCGTGTGTAACGACATTTGTTACAGCACCAATAAAGCAAGCTAACATCGTTACGATTAAGTAAATGATTTGAAAGGAGTAACACAATGGTATACGAGAAAGTTTCATCAGATATGAATTTCGTAGACAGAGAAAAACAGGTTGAAAAGTTCTGGAAGGATAATGATATATTCCAGAAGAGTATTGATAACCGCAAGAAGGGGGAAATATATACATTTTATGATGGACCTCCAACAGCTAATGGTAAGCCACATATAGGACATGTTCTTACAAGAGTTATAAAGGATATGATTCCAAGATATAGAACAATGAAGGGTTATATGGTTCCACGTAAGGCCGGATGGGATACACACGGACTTCCAGTTGAGCTTGAGCTTGAGAAGGAATTAGGTCTTGATGGCAAGGAACAGATTGAAGAGTATGGTCTTGAGCCATTTATCAAGAAATGTAAGGAAAGCGTATGGAAATACAAGGGTATGTGGGAGGATTTCTCATCTACAGTTGGTTTCTGGGCTGATATGGATAATCCATACATCACATATGATGATAACTTCATCGAGTCTGAATGGTGGGCTTTAAAGCAGATATGGGATAAGGGTCTTTTATACAAGGGCTTTAAGATTGTTCCTTACTGCCCACGTTGTGGAACACCTCTTTCATCACACGAAGTAGCACAGGGCTACAAGGCTGTTAAAGAGCGTTCAGCAGTAGTACGTTTCAAGTGTGTAGGCGAAGATGCATATTTCCTTGCATGGACAACAACACCTTGGACACTTCCATCTAACGTGGCACTCTGCGTGAACCCAGAAGAAACATATGTAAAGGTTAAGGCGGCAGACGGCTATACTTACTATATGGCAGAAGCACTTCTTGATAAGGTACTTGGCGGACTTGCAGTTAAGGCCGGTCAGACAGTAACAGGAGCAGCTATTGAAGAAGGTAAGGAAGCTGGAAGCGGCGCAGGCGTTGACTACGAAGTATTAGAAACTTACAAGGGTAAAGACCTTGAATATAAAGAATATGAGCCATTATACCAGTGTGCGGCAGATGTTGCAGCTAAGCAGCACAAGAAGGGACATTTTGTTACATGTGATGACTATGTAACTATGTCAGATGGTACTGGTATCGTTCATATAGCACCAGCATTTGGTGAAGATGATGCCAAGGTTGGACGTAAGTATGACCTTCCATTCGTACAGTTTGTAGATGGTAAGGGTGAACTTACAAAGGAAACACCATATGCGGGAATGTTCGTTAAGAAAGCAGACCCAGAGGTTCTTAAGGATCTTGATAAGGAAGGCAAGTTATTCGATGCTCCTAAGTTTGAGCATGATTATCCATTCTGCTGGAGATGTGATACACCACTTATCTACTATGCAAGAGAGTCTTGGTTTATCAAGATGAGTGATCCAGAAGTTAAGGCTAACTTAATAGCTAACAACAAGACAATCAACTGGATTCCGGAAACTATAGGAACTGGACGTTTTGGCGCATGGCTTGAAAATGTTCAGGACTGGGGAATTTCACGTAACAGATACTGGGGTACTCCTCTTAATATCTGGGTATGTGATGATTGTGGAGAAATGTTATCTATCGGAAGCAAGGCAGAATTAAAGGAACATTCTGATAACTGCCCAGATGATATCGAGCTTCACAGACCATATATTGATGCTGTTACATGTACTTGTCCTAAGTGTAAGGGCAAGATGAAGAGAGTTCCAGAAGTTATCGACTGCTGGTTCGACTCAGGTTCAATGCCATTTGCACAGCACCACTATCCATTTGAGAATAAGGAAGTGTTTGAACAGCAGTTCCCTGCTAAGTTCATTTCAGAAGCCGTTGACCAGACAAGAGGCTGGTTCTACTCACTGCTTGCGATATCAACACTTCTTTTCAATAAAGCACCTTATGAAAATGTTATCGTACTTGGCCATGTTCAGGATGCAGATGGACAGAAGATGAGTAAGTCAAAGGGAAATGCTGTAGATCCATTTGATGCATTAAAGAAGCACGGCGCAGATGCTATCCGCTGGTACTTCTATGAGAATTCAGCACCATGGCTTCCTAACAGATTCCATGATAAGGCTGTTACAGAAGGTCAGAGAAAGTTTATGGGAACCATCTGGAACACATATGCATTCTTTGTACTTTATGCTAACATAGATGATTTTGATGCTACTAAGTACACACTTGAGTATGATAAGCTTCCTGTTATGGACAAATGGATTCTTTCTAAGCTTAATACTCTTGTTAAGACTGTTGATAACAATCTTGCCAACTACAAGATTACAGAAACAGCAAGAGCACTTGAGGACTTTGTAGATGAGCTTTCTAACTGGTATGTAAGAAGATGCCGTGAAAGATTCTGGGCAAAGGGTATGGAGCAGGATAAGATTAATGCTTATATGACTCTTTACACAACACTTGTAACACTTTGCAAGGCAGCAGCACCTATGATTCCTTTCATGACAGAAAGCATTTACAGAAACCTTGTATGCAGCATAGATAAGACTGCTCCTATCAGTATCCACCTCTGCGACTTCCCAGAAGTTAAGGAAGAATGGATTGACAAGGAACTTGAAGATAACATGGAAGATGTATTAAACGCTGTTGTTATCGGAAGAGCATGCCGTAACTCAACTAACATCAAGAACAGACAGCCAATCGGCAAGCTGTACATCAAGGCTGACTGGAAGTTAAACGAATACTTTACAGCTATCATAGCGGATGAGCTTAATGTTAAGGAAGTTGAGTACACAGATGATGTAAGAGCATTTACTTCATATTCATTCAAGCCACAGTTAAAGACACTTGGACCAAAGTATGGCAAGCATCTTAATGCTATCAGAGCAGCACTTTCAACACTTGATGGCAATGCAACTATGGATGAACTTAATACTAAGGGTTCATTTACAATCAATGCTGATGGTGAAGATATCGTTCTTGAGAAGGATGATGTTCTTATTGAGATGACTCAGAAGGAAGGCTTTGTAGCAAGTTCTGATAAGGGTATCACAGTTGTTATGGATACTAACCTTACACCAGAGCTTATTGAAGAAGGTTTCGTAAGAGAAATCGTAAGTAAGATCCAGACTATGCGTAAGGATGCTGGATTTGAGGTTATGGATAAGATTACTGTATATGTAGATGGTAATGACAAGTTAGCAGACCTTATGGTTAAGAATGCAGAGCAGATTAAGAGCGTTGTTCTTGCAAATACTATTGAAACAGGTAAGACAGCAGGATTCACTAAGGATTGGGATATCAATGGTGAGAAGGTTGTGCTTGCGGTTGAGAAGAACTAAAACAGTATCTTAATAATTTATAATATGTAAAGACGAGGAGAAAATCGCAGTTATGCGAATTTTCTCCTCGTCTTTTAGTAAATAGAAATAGATGAGCCGATACACAATTCACGCCCCAAAATGACAGTTCACGCCAATTGTATTGAAATATTATTAAGGATGAATATACGGAAATTAATAAGAACTATAAAAAATGTTATAGAAGATTATGTTGCATATAAAACATTTATATGAATAGAATCGAGGTGAATAATAATGATCAATTAATTTTATTAAATTGCAATAAGGGTGCGAATCGTGTATAATTTAACCATCGTGTAACGTGCTTTGTGAATAATGTTAATTAAATCAGACACGATTAGTTAAATCAGGAATAATGATATACATTTGTGGTATATCTATATATTAAGGAGGAGAAGAATACATGGTGACAGGTACAGAAGCAGCTTTTAGCAAGGAAGAATTCAAGAAAAAGGTTGTAAGTAATTGTAAGTCTCTTTATAGAAAAAATATAGATGAAGCTGACAAACAGCAGGTGTTCCAGTCAGTTGCATATGCAGTTAAGGATCTTATCATAGATAAGTGGATAGCTACACATAAGACATATGACAAGGAAGATCCTAAGATTGTATATTATATGTCTATGGAGTTCCTTATGGGACGTGCACTTGGTAATAACATGATTAACCTTACTAAGTATAACGAGATAAAAGAAGCACTTGAGGAGCTTGGACTTGATATTAATGTTATCGAGGATCAGGAGCCTGATGCAGCACTTGGTAATGGTGGACTTGGAAGACTTGCAGCATGTTTCCTTGATTCACTTGCAACTCTTGAATATCCAGCTTACGGATGCGGTATCAGATATAAGTATGGTATGTTCAAACAGGAGATTAAGGACGGATATCAGGTAGAGGTTCCTGATAACTGGTTAAAGGATGGCAATCCATTTGAGATTAAGCGTTCTGAATACAGATATGAAGTCAAGTTTGGTGGATATGTGCGTTCTTACAGAGATGAAGCTACTGGACGTGATATATTCGTTCAGGAAGATTACCGTTCAGTTATAGCTGTTCCTTATGATCTTCCAGTTATCGGATATGGTAACAACACAGTCAATTCACTTAGAATATGGGATGCAGAGCCAGTTAATACATTTAACTTAAGCTCATTTGATAAGGGCGATTACCAGAAGGCTATAGAGGAAGAGAACCTTGCAAAGAATATTGTAGAAGTTCTTTATCCTAACGATAACCATTATGCAGGTAAGGAATTAAGACTTAAGCAGCAGTATTTCTTCGTATCAGCATCAGTTCAGAGAGCTGTTGAAAGATATAAGAATATGCACAATGGTGATGTAAAGAAGCTTTATGAGAAGGTTACATTCCAGCTTAATGATACACATCCAACAGTTGCAGTTGCAGAGCTTATGAGAGTCCTTATGGATGAGAATGGTCTTGAATGGGATGAAGCATGGGATGTAACAACTAAGACAGTTGCATATACTAACCATACTATTATGGCTGAGGCACTTGAGAAGTGGCCTATTGAGCTGTTCTCAAGACTTCTTCCAAGAATCTATCAGATAGTAGAGGAAATCAACAGAAGATTCGTTGAAGATATTAAGGCAAAGTACCCAGGAGACCAGGAAAAGGTCAGAAAGATGGCTGTTATATATGATGGCCAGGTTAAGATGGCACATCTTGCTATATGTGCAGGCTACTCTGTTAACGGTGTTGCAAAGCTTCACACAGAAATCTTAGAGAAGCAGGAGCTTAAGGATTTCTATGAGATGATGCCAGAGAAGTTTAACAACAAGACTAATGGTATCACACAGAGAAGATTCCTCCTTCATGCTAATCCACTTCTTGCAGACTGGATTACAGACAAGATTGGTGATGGATGGGTAACAGACCTTAAGCAGCTTGAAAAGATGCTTGTATATGTTAATGATGAAAAGGCAAGACAGGAATTCATGCAGATTAAGCATAAGAATAAAGTAAGACTTGCAAAGTATATCAAGGAGCACAATGGAATAGATGTTAATCCGGATTCTATATTTGATGTACAGGTAAAGAGACTTCACGAATATAAGAGACAGCTTCTTAATATTCTTCATGTTATGTACCTTTACAATGAAATCAAGAAGAATCCTGATATGGATATTGTTCCTAGAACATTTATCTTTGGTGCAAAGGCTGCCGCTGGTTATAAGATTGCAAAGCAGACTATAAAGCTTATTAATAATGTTGCAGATGTGATCAACAATGATGAATCTATTAATGGAAAGATTAAAGTAGTATTTATCGAGAATTACAGAGTATCTAACGCTGAGATTATATTTGCAGCAGCAGATGTATCTGAGCAGATATCTACAGCATCCAAGGAGGCTTCAGGTACAGGTAACATGAAGTTTATGCTTAATGGTGCAATAACACTTGGCACTATGGATGGCGCTAATGTTGAGATAGTCCAGGAGGTTGGAGAGGAGAATGCCGTAATATTCGGTCTTCGTTCTGATGAAGTTATCCGTTATGAGAATGAGGGTGGCTATGATCCTATGGAAATCTTCAACAACGACCAGAATATAAGAGAGGTTCTTATGGAACTTATCAATGGTAAGTATTCTAAGGAAGATCCAGAGATGTTCAGGGATATCTACAACTCACTTCTTAACTCACAGGAGGGAAGAAGAGCAGATACTTACTTCATTCTTAAGGACTTCCGTTCTTATGCAGAAGCACAGGCTAAGATTGATAAGAGATACAGGGATGAGATTGGCTGGGCTAAGACAGTTATGATTAACTCGTTTAAGGCAGGTAAGTTCTCATCAGACAGAACTATTGAAGAGTATGCAACAGAAATCTGGAAGCTTACTAAGACACCAGTTAAGTTAAAGTAAAGGTTGCAAAATATAGAATAATATCTATCCGGTATTCATACATTTTATCTAGGAGGCTAGATAAAGTGTATGAGACTGGATAGATTTTTTTTACCCCGTATTATAATCAGAGGAGTGGGTTTAATCGGGGAAAGAATAGATGAAGCGGCGACAGACAAGCAGTATATAGAATATAAGAAGGCAAGAAGAAGGAACGATACACAAGGGTATGTCATAAGCAGCTGCGAGGCAGGGAATTATGATTACAAGGATTATAATTATTATAAAAGCAGGAGGGGAGAAGATAATTATTCATTAATTAAGGAAGAAAGCAGGAAAGGCCACAGTATAGTCAGGAAATGTATGGAGATAATGATATTTATCGCCATTTATTTGCTGGTGCCATCGGTTATTACGCTGAAGCTTACAGGTGTTGTTGATATGGCTGTGAGTGAAGAGATAGCTGATGGAAGGACGATAACAGTGAATTATAAAAATGCATCACAATCTGTAGAGGTTGAGAAGTTTGTTTCAATGGTTCTTGCCGACAGATTGTATATGGGTGATGAGATTGAACTTCTAAAAGCAGAAAGCATTATGATAAGGACAGATATATACCGTTTAATGGGCGAAAGGATGAACATAGACAGTAGTCAGCTTGGTATGTCGTATATGACATCAGGACAGATGAAGAAAAAGTGGGGAAAGGACTATTTGGATAATTATAACCTTGTAAATGACTGTGTAGCAGCGACAAATGGCATGACAATAAGCTGTAATGGGCAATATATAGAGGCAAGGTATACATACGTAACAGCAGGTTATACGCTTTCTGGAAAGGATATGTTAGGAGATGATTATTCATATCTTATGGCAGTTGAATGTCCTAAGGATATAGAAGCAAAAGAATATTTTGTCGTTAAGACTGTTAATAACAAGGATTTTGTTAATGCATTTGAAAAAGCATACGATGGTCTGACACTGGATAAAAAGGGGCTTGATAAGCAGGTACAGGTTGTATCGGTAAGCAGTGATGGATATGTATCGAAGATGCAGGTCGGCAATATGGTGATGACAGGAAGCACATTTGCAAAGATTCTGGGACTGAATTCACCTAATTATAAAATAGAATATATGGATAGTGGCGTAAAGATAACAACAACAGGAGTGGGAGATGGTTTCGGGGTTAGTGTATACACGGCACAGAATATGGCAGAGAGTGGTGCAACTTATGAGGATATTTTAAAAACATTTTATAGTGGGGTGAGTATCGGGACTTAAAGTGGCTGAAAAGAAGATAAAGAAATATATAGCTGTGGAGTGTTTAACGAGAATATATTAGAGAATATATTACAAGAGATTAAGAATCCTTTACGGATATTTTACGTAATAAAACATATAGATTTTAATAATACTCTTTATATTATAAGCAATCTTTGGTTAAGAAACATATTTTATCTCTGCAAAATACGTATCGCAGGGTGGAAATATTATATTAACCTAAGGTTGCATTTTTATGTTGGAGCCAGCATTTCAGATTGGGAAAGCAGCAACAGAGGCTGAATATGAAATGTCTGATGTCCAGCATAATGTCAATAAGACATAATATCAGGAGGAAGATATGAGAAGAATGAAAAAGGTTGCAGCAGCAACACTTACAGCAATGATGGTAGCAAGTCTGGCTATGGGAACAACAGAAACATGGGCAAGAAGCTCAAAGAGAGCAGCATGGAATAATGCAGCAGCAGAATCAACAGATGTTGAAATGGAAGTAAAGGATGCCTGTTATACAGAGGATGGAAAAGAAACAGATGCTCATAATGTTAAATCAAATGTATATGCAAACAGCACAGAATGGGCAGAATGGAAGACTAAGTGGGAGAGCGTAAGAACTAACTTCTGTCAGATAGCATTAACTCCAGGTGAGGATGCAGCTAAGCTTAATGCAGCATGGTATTCAACAACTAAGGATGAAACTCCTAAGATTAAGCTTATGGATGCTTCTGGAAAAGAAATAAAGACATATGAAGGTAAACAGTCAGTTGAAGCTGATGTTGAGACTGTTAAGGATGGAGACAAGACATATACATTATATCCATGTAAGGTTACTGTAACAGGACTTGCAGAGAATACTTCTTACAAGTACCAGTATTATGTAAATGGAGCATGGTCTGAGACATATGACTATAAGACACAGTCAACAGACAGCTTCTCAGTAATGTATGTAGGTGATCCACAGATAGGTGCTTCTACAAACCAGCTTGGTAACCAGAATAAACAATACTATGCAATGAACGATTCATACAACTGGTATCATACACTTAACAATGCTGTTAAAAAGTTTCCAGGCTTAAGCTTTATTATGTCAGCAGGTGACCAGATTAACCAGACTGGTGTATCCAACGATGCTGATAAGCTGGAGCAGCAGATAGAATATGCAGGTTTTCTTAATCCATCTGTACTTAGAAGTCTTCCTGTTGCTACAACAATCGGTAATCATGATTCTAAGTCAGTTAACTATTCTAATCATTTTAATTATCCTAACAAGCAGACAAGCGATGCTAATACAGCATCAAAGACAACTGCAGGCACAGATTATTACTTCACATATGGCAATACATTATTTATAAGTATTGATACTAACAACTATAATGTTGCTACACATGAAAATGTGATAAAGGAAGCAACAGAAAAGAATCCTTCTGCGAAGTGGAGAATACTTATGTTCCATCAGGATATTTATGGCTCTGGTTATGACCATTCAGATTCAGATGGTATTGTTCTTAGGACACAGCTTACTCCTGTTATAGATAAATATGATATAGATGCGGTTCTTCAGGGACATGATCATACATATTCAAGAACATATCAGATATCATCAGATGGTTCTGACAGCCATAAAAAATATACAAAAGAAAATATGCCATCAACAGATGATAAAGAGAACTTCACAGCATATATTAATGATAATAACTGCTATAACCTCAAGTCAGGCAAGGAGGATTCAAGCAAGGTTGTAGATCCAGAAGGTACTGTATATTTTGAGGCTAATTCAGCAACTGGTAGTAAGTATTATCAGCTTATTGGTACACAGCAGGATTATATAGCAGCAAGATGCCAGAGCTGGAGACCTACATATTCTGTTCTTGATATAACAGATACAACTCTTACAGTAAAGACTTATGATGCAGCATCTAATGAAGAACTTGTAGCAGATGGCGGTGTTAAGACTGCATATACGATTGTAAAGCAGGCAGATAAGACAGCACTTGATACAGAAATAGCAAAGGCAGAAGCTGCATATGATACAGCTAAGAATGCAGGTAATTATACAGAGGCTTCTTTAAAGACTCTTGAAGATACTATAACAGCAGCAAAGGCTGTTACAGAAAATGCAGAAAGCACAACAACAGATATAGCAAGTGCAGTAACATCATTACAGGATGCAGTTAAGGGTCTTTCGACTGTAGAGAATAATGATAACAAGGGCAACACAGAAAATAATAACAATGCAGCAGGAAACGGAACAGAGGATACTGCAGGTACAGGAAATGGAATAGGTACAGAGGATAATGGTGAAGCTGGTCAGGATGCATCTGGTTCAGGAAATTCATCAGCAAATGCGTCTGGTTCAAGCAGCACGGTTAAGACTGGGGATACAGCTAAGGCAGCAGTATGGTACACAGCAGAAGGTCTTTCAATGGCAGGTGCCGCAGGTATTATACTTGTAGAAAGAAAGAAAAAGAAGCTTAACCAGTAAAAATATATGGATTAATATGCTTTAAGAAGGAAAAAGTAAATGTCAGATAAGAAACAAGTGGTTGTAAAAGCAGTGGTTGTTGTGATATGTATTGCAGCATTTATATTTGCGGCAGACAGGCTGAGGGTTACAGATAAAGAACCAATAGTAACAACACTGGGTTATTCATATGAGAATGCCAGAGTGATCGAGGTGGTAGAGGATAATCTGTCACCTGACGGAATAAGGGTCGGATATCAGAGGTTAAAGGTGCAGCTTACATCTGGAGAGTATAAGGGAGAAGTAGTAGATGCTACAAGTGCCGAGGGAAACCTGTTCGGAGCAGTATGTGAAAAGGGAGATTCGGTGGTAGTGCATATGAGTGTATCGGGTAGTTCTAAAAATGTCTCAGTATACTCAAAGGATAGAATAGTGGCAGTGGCTGCATTTGTAGGAATATTTTTACTGCTCATATGTATAATAGGTGGAAAGAATGGTGTTAAGTCAGTAGTTGGACTTGTGTTTACGTTCGTGTCAATATTTATGATATACATACCTCTCATATACAGAGGATTTTCTCCATTCTGGGCTGCCGTGATCATTACAATTATAACAACAATAGTTACTATGTATCTTATCAGTGGCTTTACAGTAAAAACAATATGTGCAATAGCCGGAACAGTAACAGGTGTGCTTCTTGCAGGCTTATCAGCATGGCTGTTTGGCAAGGTGGCAGATATAGACGGATATAATGTATCAAACATAGAAACGCTTTCTTATGTAGGGCAGATAACTAATATCCAGATAGGCGGGCTGTTATTTTCAGGAATTCTCATAGCTTCTTTGGGGGCTGTCATGGATGTTGCGATGTCTGTATCATCGACAATGTGTGAAATACATGACAAAGCCCCACAGCTTGGCTGCCTCGAATTGTTTAAAAGCGGTATGAATGTTGGACGTGATATGATGGGAACTATGTCAAATACGCTTATACTTGCTTTTGTAGGAAGTGCAGTAAGTGGGCTTGTTATTAACTATGCATATAATCTTCCATTCAGACAGATTATTAATTCGTATAATATAGGTATAGAGATTATGCAGGGAGTCTCCGGAAGTATAGGAGTTATACTTACAGTACCGGCTGTTGCTGTTGTAACAGCGTGGCTGCTTACTCATAGACATGGAAATATTGTTGTTTAGCAAACATTCGGTTGGCGAACTGACGACATAATATAAGTGAAAATCGGTGCTGCACATACATCATCGATGCCAGAAGCTTCAATTGGATATTTCTAAGACTTTTCATATACGTAATG
>JABLTP010015962.1_pt1 | contig 13267 bp, 10 predicted proteins | sample 7160111 | NCBI WGS metagenome assembly JABLTP01 (sample SAMN14651227, study PRJNA627086) | human gut metagenome | isolation source: feces | host: Homo sapiens
CCTTTCCATAGCTGGTTTCTTATTTCTGGAAAACGTTCGAACAGTTTTCTGCCAGTGATCCCTTTCAAATACTTAACGATTGCTGTTATAGAAAGTTTTGGTGGAGCTGTTACAAAGCAGTGGACATGGTCGCCTTCACCACATTCAAATAAATGAACAGTAAAGCCCTTGTCCTCAGCAATCTGCTGCACCAGTTCCTTTAGGTACTCCTCAATTCCTGAGTTTAATATCTTCCGCCGGTATTTCACTGACCATACCATATGGTAGTTGATATTACGCACGCAAGTCCTATAATGTATTAGATTTTCTTTCATACATATAGTATAGCATAATGCACGGAAATGTGCAATACAAAGTCGAACATATTTTCGTTTGATTCTATGTTGGTTACGGCATTAATGTCACTGGAGTCAATGGCAGGGAGATTATTATATTATTTTCAATGTGCAGACATGCACACTCCTGTGCTTTCATCTCGGTAATTGAATTGCCGAGGATTCCCGCTTATTGTCCTAAATGATGTTAAGGGCAAAATGCCTGGCAGCTTTACATCCTGATAGCACAAAAGCCGCCTCGAATCCTGTGAATTCGAAACGGCTCTGTTATCGTTTTATAAATTGATGTCCGGATTATACCAGCTCAAGCAGAACTTTCATAGCGTTATCGCCTTTACGAAGACCAATCTTAACGATTCTTGTGTAACCACCGTTACGTCCTTCGTATTTCGGAGCGATCTCTGTAAACAGTTTGTCTACCATGTCTACCTGTTTTGTGTTTTTCTTCTTTCCTGCTGCTTCTGTAGGAACTTCTGTTACCGGGTACAGAACTTTCAGCATCTGACGACGAGCGTGCAGTCTGGAAGGATTGTCTTTTTTGATTTCTTTCTGTACTTCATCGTATACAGTTACTTTCTTGCCGTCTACGACTTCTTTTACTCTCTTACCGTCTTTGTCTTTACGTGCTACTTTAGCAGTAACGGTAACAGTTTCGAAGTTGTCTTTTTCTTTAACAGCCAGAGCGATCAGACCTTCTGCAACTTTGCGGATTTCTTTAGCTTTCTGTTCTGTAGTAACGATTTTTCCATGATACAGCAGAGATGTAACCTGTCCTCTGATCAGGGCTTTTCTCTGGTCTGCTGTTCTGCTAAGTTTTCTATAACCTGCCATTTTATTTTCCTCCATTTGTGGAACATCTGCCAATGCTCTTCGGGCTTACTTGACAGATGCTGTCTTGTCCATAATGTCCAGTGCCGGGATTGCCAAGGCTGCTATCCGCCTGCACTGTATATAACTCGGGTTGAATTTTATTCTTCGCTCGGGTTGAGCTGTAATCCCAGCTCTTTCAGCTTGCCAAGTACTTCTTCAAGTGATTTACGTCCGAGGTTACGAACTTTCATCATATCTTCCGGAGTCTTGCTGCAAAGCTCTTCTACTGTATTGATACCTGCTCTCTTCAGGCAGTTGTAAGAACGTACGGAAAGTTCCAGTTCGTCGATGTTCATCTCCAGAACCTTTTCTTTCTCATTGCTTTCTTTTTCAATCATGATCTCTGCTGATTTCGCATTCTCAGACAGATCGATGAACAGATTCAGATGAGCACTCAGAACCTTTGCTGCAAGGCTGACTACCTCATCCGGAGCCAGTGTTCCGTTTGTCCAGATATCCATGGTCAGTTTATCGTAATCGGTTACCTGACCTACACGGGTATTCTCGACTTTATAGTTTACACGGTCAACCGGTGTGTAGATAGAATCTACTGCGATCACACCGATCGGCATATCATCTGTTTTACCTTTATCCGCACTGATATAGCCTCTGCCCTTGGTGATGGTCAGTTCCATATACAGTTTGCAGTTTGTACCGCCGTTCAGGGTTGCGATAACCTGATCCGGATTCATGATTACGATATCGGAGTCTGCCTTGATATCAGCAGCGGTGACAACGCCTTCGCCTTCATACTCGATGTATGCAACTTTCGGCTCATCTGTTTCGCTGTTGTTCTGAATAGCAAGGGACTTGATATTCATGATGATCTCTGTAACGTCTTCTTTTACTCCCGGAATTGAGCTGAATTCATGGAGTACACCTTCGATCTTTACCTGGCTTACTGCTGCTCCAGGTAAAGATGAGAGCATGATTCTTCTAAGTGAATTGCCGAGTGTTGTACCATAACCTCTCTCCAGAGGCTCAACAACAAATCTTCCGTATTTCTTATCTTCTGAAATCTCAGCTATTTCAATTTTAGGTTTATTAAAATCGAACATATAGTCCCTCCTTGTTGGGTTATTTGGTGTATGAGGGGTTCTACGCACCGCAGTACGGTGCTATTTATTACTTAGAATACAGCTCGACGATAAGCATCTCGTTTACAGGAACATCAATCACTTCTCTTGCCGGAAGCTCTTTTACCGTACCTTTGAGTGCTTCCATATCGCAATCCAGCCATTCCGGTACCAGTCTGCCGCCTGTTACTTCTACGATATCTTTATATCTCTGCATAGATTTGCATTTTTCTTTGATTTCGATAACGTCGCCAGCTTTTACCAGATAAGATGGAATGTTTACCTGCTTACCGTTTACTGTTACGTGTTTATGATCTACGATCTGTCTTGCTTCTCTTCTTGTTCTTGCAAAACCAAGACGGAATACTACGCTGTCCAGTCTGGATTCCAGCATAACCATCAGGTTTTCACCTGTCATACCCGGCATTTTTTCAGCTTTTTTGTAGTAGTTACGGAAAGGTTTTTCCAGAACACCATAGATGAATTTTGCTTTCTGTTTTTCGCGAAGCTGCAGACCGTACTCACTCATTTTACGGTTTGCTCTCTTCAGCTCTCTATTGGATTTTTTATCATATCCTAAGTAAATCGGATCCATACCCAGGGATCTGCATCTTTTAAGAACAGGAACTCTATTTACTGCCATTTCGCTAACCTCCTAATTAGACTCTTCTACGTTTCGGTGGACGACAACCATTGTGTGGAACAGGTGTTACGTCGCGGATGCTTGTTACTTCCAGACCACATGCCTGAAGAGCACGGATTGCTGCTTCACGACCTGAACCCGGTCCTTTTACAAATACATCTACCGTCTTGAGTCCATGAATCAGAGCTGCTTTTGTTGCAGTCTCTGCAGCCATCTGTGCTGCATACGGAGTAGATTTCCTTGAACCTCTAAATCCCAGACCACCGGCACTTGCCCATGATAAAGCATTTCCTTCTGCATCTGTCAGAGTTACGATTGTATTATTGAAAGATGACTGAATATGTGCCTGTCCGCGTTCAACGTTTTTCTTAACGCGCTTTTTTGTCACTTTTTTGGTAACTTTTTTAGCCATTTTAAACTAACCTACTTTCTTTTCGCTTTCTATAGTTAACTTGATCTGCTTTGCAATTTCCTGCTCAGGTCTTATTTCTTCTTGTTTGCAACAGTTCTCTTAGGACCTTTTCTTGTTCTTGCGTTTGTCTTAGTCTTCTGACCACGAACCGGAAGACCTTTTCTGTGACGGATTCCTCTGTAGCATCCGATCTCCTGAAGTCTCTTGATGTTCAGAGCGATCTCTCTTCTCAGATCACCTTCTACTGTATAATGCTCGTCCATTACGTCACGGATTCTGCTTACTTCTTCGTCAGTCAGATCTCTTACGCGAGTATCCGGATTAACCTTTGCATCTGCAAGGATTTTGTTAGCGCTTACTCTACCGATACCGTAGATGTAAGTCAGACCAATTTCGATACGTTTTTCTCTTGGTAAGTCTACACCAGCAATACGTGCCATGTAATTATTCCTCCATTTTCTTTGAGAATGTTATGTACAGCCCGCCATCCGGGTATGATAACGTCTGAAATGATGTGTACATTTTCATTCTTCCTTATATTGTCCCTAATTGAGGCTTACGGCAAAACCGTCCGCCCAGCCGCACAAAAACCGTACAGCCTTTCCGTATTTGCGACGGTACTCACAAATCCGGTATTACAAGCAATATATCATGGTCTGCGACAGTCAGCCGATATCTTCTGACACACGGGACTGTCGTCCCTTTCTCACCCATATATATTGTTATCAGCATAAACAACGCCGCCTGGCGGTTCATACTGCAGCCGCACTTAATTCAAATAAACAGTTCTCAGTTTGTTATAAATTAACCCTGACGCTGTTTATGTTTCGGGTTCTCACAGATGACTCTGATGCTTCCCTTTCTCTTGATGATTTTGCATTTTTCGCAAATCGGTTTTACAGATGATCTAACCTTCATGGTTCTGCCTCCTTTCACCAATGTTACCCCTAAAATCAGGTGCAAATGGACATAAAAATTGCGTAATTCCGCAAAGTCCGAATATCAGTATAGCACCTGTCTTTTTAAATTGCAAGCCTATTTTTCTTTCTATATAATGCAAAATATATTTTTGTGGAATATGTACAGAATATATGCTATTATATGTGCATAATTATCGGTATTGTAAAGATACCAGGCTCAAAAGCCATAAAACCATGCAATACTTACACAGGATGTCCGTAGGCAGCATCTGGTAGATGACGTTAAGAATCATATGGACAATAACGATAATGGCTCTTTGCTTGTCACGGCGTTTCACAAAAGATTCCTATTTCTTTTTGCAGTAAGGAGATCTGTCAGATTTTACAGCTGCATGAGTACACTGTACTAATACAGGTTTGAGATAGACTCCGGCACATAGAAACTGAACAGACATCTTGTGACATCACAAAAATAAGGGAGAAAAATATGATTTTAAGTAAAAAAACAAAACATGGATTATTGTCTATGGGGCTTGCTTTCGGCATACTGACCTCATCCGTCGTTTCGCCTGCATCTGTTTCTGTTCTTGCCAGCGACTATTCTGCCAGAAATGTGCTGTCTGATGCTTATATCCAGTCACAGTTCCCGGCACCAATATCAGAAGAGAACATAACCTCTGCCTCTGTCCGAAGCGAGGCTTTGCAGCTTCAGAGCAGCAAAAGAGCATTTGATCTTGATCTGTCCGGTCAGTCATTTGATGGTTCCGGCGGAATCGATTACTCCAAAAATGCCAAGTACATGGATGTATTGAAAAATCTGAAAACGACTCAGAACGATCAGACGATCATCCTTCGTTTTAAGACTTCATCCGATGGTCTGCTCTTTGGTGCCGGTAGCGATGCACTGACCACCACCGGTAAAAATATGACGGTCTCGATCCGTGACGGCAAACTGCGTCTTGTGATGCGTAATACAAAAAAAGCAGATGGTGCACCTGCCGGCGGCCTGAAGGGTTCTTTCAATGTCAGCCTTGCCGATGGAAACTGGCATACCGTTGCTATCAGTTTCCTGCCGTCTCTTAATTATGTCAATGACAACGTACGCATCGCCGTAGACGGCACGGACCTGAACTATGCTTCCAACACCTGGGGCAGTTCCTGGAAAGCAGGCTTTAACCAGGGAGCCGGGGCAGACTACAACCTGCTTCAGATCGGCGGCGGTTCTTATGTCGGTGTCAACAACAACGACTACGCTTCTGCCAATTTTAACGGTAAGATTGATTTTATCACCGTGATCGACAAAGCCTACAGCATGGATGACCTGAAATCCATCTCCTACGAACAGGTCAGCTCGGTCACTGCCAAACTCAATGCCATGCGTCAGAGCGGAACCGGCAAGACATGGCTCTTCACCGGCGGTACAGAGGCGGTTGCCGATTTTAAAAACTCCTCTACCATCCGTAACTGGATTGGGCTTTTTGAGGATACCATGCGCAGCGGCGGCAGCTATATTGAAAGAGGACGTTTCGTATTCAATACAGCCCGTCGCGGTTCCGATGTTGCTTCTATTCTTGCAGATTACGACAGACAGATCGATGCTTACCACACGGAGGCAGTAGCCATCTCAGTTGGTGCCGAAGACTACAGCAAAGGCCAGGCAGGACTGGATACCTTCAAAGAAAATCTGAAAAAACTGGTGGATAAAATCAATGCTTCCAGAAAACTTGCCGTTGTGATCACCCCTTATCCATCCAAAGACCCTGTGCAGAATACAAACATTGCTCTTTACAAAGCTGCCATTGATGCCGTTGTCTCTGAAGATGCAAAAATCGTAGATTTCTCTTCTATCGCAGTTTCCAATATCAACGATGACGGCACTCTGACACTGGAAGGTCATCAGGCGGCTGCAAACCTTCTGAAAAACGCACTTGGCTTCGGAAGCACTACAACTTCCTACAATTTTCACCTGAAAAACCTCGCACCAGGCTCTTACCGCACAGAAAAGAAGGAAAATGCTGATCAGATCACCGCAAAAGCAAACGGCACCACTCTGGAAGTTCATGCAGGCGGCGTTTCTGACTCCGGTGCAAAACTTACCTACACGCTGACGGACAGTAACGGACAGATTTTCTCCGGCAGTGCTTCTGCTTCTGATTTCACGGTATCCGGTCTGAAGGCAGGAGAAACTTACACTTTGACGGTCAGCGACAACAGCCGCTCCGATGGTATAACGGAAACCTATAAACCGGTCAGCATCAAGATTACGGATGGCTCTACCGGTACACTTATTTCTGAAACTTCCGATTCTGAGTACGATTTCTCTGATCTGCTGAAATCCGAAAAAGCTTTAACTTACCTGTTTATGGGCGACAGTATCACACATGGCGTTGTAACAAACGGCTACGACAACGTACCGCAGCTTTTTGCCAAATATCTGGATGAACTCGGAAGAAAAGATGACGTTGTGATCAATACCGGCGTTTCCAACGCCACCATCGCAACGACTCTGGATCAGATTGAAACGCGGCTGAAACGCTACCAGCCGGATGTCGCTGTCATTATGCTCGGCACAAACGACTGTGCAAAAAATGGTGAAAACAACGTCGCAGCTACCGGCTCCACCAGCAACGGTGCGATCAGCGTTACCGAATTCAAGAATCGTTATAAAACTCTGATTCGTGAAATCCACAAAAACAATGCCAATACCCGCATTGTTCTGCGTGTTCCATGTGCAATGATCAATTATGGTCAGCGTCAGGAGACTTTCGAGGCGTTCTTTGCTTCGATCCCGGAAGTAGCAAAAGAAATGAAAACAGAAATACCGGGACTGGAGATCGCTGTTGTCAATCATCTTGAAAACTGGAACAATTATCACGATACGGTTCGCAATGACAACCTGAGCAATCCAAACTACGCAGATGCAGATAGCCTCAACTGTGGCTGGTTCTCACCGGACGGCCTGCATCCAAACGGACGCGGCAACATCGCCATGTTCCAGCAGATCATCAAAGAGCTGAACCTGTATCAGGCAAATTCCGAACTGGCAAATTTCTCTTATGCACTGAGTGACTGGACAGATGCCTCCAATATCAAAGTCGTTGCAGAGCAGAAAGATGATCAGGCTTCCCTTGCCATGAATCAGTTTGCTTCTTATACAAATGGGCTGCGTGATGTAACTCTGACACTGACCGCCCAGAACGGAACATCCATTTCCAAAACAACAGCTTATGATGCAAACGGCAGCATTTCCCTGGATACATTGGATAAAACAAAAGATTACACCCTTCGTGTCACCGGAACTGATAAAACAAACAGCAAACAAGTAACGTTCGCTTCTGAACTTACAAAAGAGATCACACCGGACCCGATTCCAGATCCGGAACCAAAACCAGATCCGGAACCAAAACCAGATCCGACTCCGGATCCAACACCAACTCCTACTCCGGATAAGCCGACAGACAATCAACCGTCCAACCCTGGCACTTCCGATACAACAAAGGTTTTGAAAAAGGGAGACATCGTTGCTGTTGGCAAGTACTCTTATCAGATCACGAATACCGCAAAAAAAACCGCTGCCTTTGCAGGTCTTGCCGATGAGAATGTGAAAAAAGTATCGATCGCCGCTTCCGTGAAGATCAACAATACTGCATACCGCATCACTTCCGTCAAGGCAAATGCCCTGAAAGGCAAAAAGAAAATCACCAGCGTAACGATTGGCAAAAATGTTGCCACAATCGGTGCAAAAGCATTCTCCGGATGCAAAAATCTGAAAAAGATCACTGTGAAAACAACCACTTTAAAGAAAGTCGGAAAACAGGCATTTAAGGGAATCCATAAGAAAGCGGCAGTAAAAGTGCCAAGAAATAAAAAGACAGCTTACAAGAAAAAATTCCGTGGGATCTTTTCAAGTGCCAAATAAAAAGTGACCGAGCTCTTTAGAGCGAGGGATGCTTCTTGTCCGAAGGGCAAGAAGATGGGCATTAAGAAAACTTATACGTAAAATATGACGCCATGATGATTCGAAAACAATCTCCTGACACGCTGCGTTTCCTGTTCGGTTAGCTCGCCTGTTAGCCGCCCTTCGCCTAAACTCGCCTCTTCGAGGCTCAGACAGCGGCTCTCTGGGGCGGCAGCATCGCAAACCTCACGACGGAAGCCTTGCTACCGTCAGAGCGATTTGTTTTCGAATTCATCATGGCTGTATTATTTTATGCACATGCATTATTGTTCTTTCTTAGACAGTATCCTAATAACACTCTCGGCATTTCAATTCCTTACACCCGCCAGGAAACCACCGACAACTTCTTATCTGCCGTTCTGAAAATATATCTGCTCTTCTTTTATCGGGGAATAGCGAATCAGTTCTTTTGCTTCCAGATTTTCTTTATGCATATCAACGGCACTGATCTGATGATTATCATACGTCGTGTAATAATAAATCCCTTTATCGGCATTGCAGCAGGAGGTGTAGATCGTGATTTCATATTTTCCTTCGGCAACTTCGCAGCAGCCTCTGCTCTGTTCCACGGAACCTAAAATATGGAAAAACTGGCTTACACTGGAAGCTTCGCTTTCATCAGAAATAGCGTGCATTTTGGTGAATGCCACGCGGATGAAACGTGACTGAGAGGAGAGGTCTCCCGGAAGTCCGAGTGCCCCCATGCCGCGGCTGTAAGTGTTCAGGTTTAATTTATCGGAGAAATGATTCTCCGGTGATTTGGCGGAAAGCTGCATATAATTGTTGAGCTGAAACAGCTGCATGTCAAACGGTGGATTGTTGGTCAGTACACCGACCGGATTGTCATAAATTTTCATGCCATCTGCAACACATTCTACGGTGATGCTTTCGCTGCGGTCAGCGATCAGCCAGTGAAGGCTGGATGATGGAAACTGGTCGCTGAACGGTGTGTCACATAAATTCATGTGGCCAAGAAAGCTCCTTACTTCTTTTACGGTGGCACACTGTCCTAAAATCCATGGAATAAATTCAAAAGATGCGATATTTTCTTCTGAATCAGAAAGCGGCTGGTAATGAGCATTTCCGACAAAATTCAGTCCTGCCATGCCAAGTCCTTTTTCGTTGATGGCATCGTAATAGAGCGGATAATTGTCGGCACAGCACGCCATGCCAATCAGTGCATAGTGATTTTCCAGTGTTTTTGTGTGGCGGAAAACGAAAGGATAGTTTCGTGGTGTAATGATGATCTCATCACCATAGGAAAATTCATAGTCTAAAGTACGTCCGAAATAAAAATCTTTTGTTTTATAAGTTGCTGCGGTACACATATTCAATTCCTCCAATATAGTTGGGGACTTTTGCCCCAATATGATACATTTTGATGTGTGAAAAATTCAGAGCATCTCATTTTTTAAAACAAATTCGTTTTTGTGAAAATCTAAGATCCCTTCTTTTTTCATACGGGAAAGTTCTTTTGACAGGGCACTGCGATCCAGATTCAGGTAGTCTGCCATTTGCTGCCGGTCGAACGGAATCTGAAAACGATGGTTGCCGTGTTTCCGGGACTGTGCGGACAGATAGGTCAGCAGTCGGCTGCGAACTGTTTTTGAAGAAGTGCAGAAAATCCGTTCTGAGAGCATCAAATTTTTGCGGCTGCACATTGCAAGAAGGCTGCGTTGTATTTTCGAATACCAGGAAGAAGTGCAGTTTTTTTCCTGTAAAACTTTCAGATTCAAAAAAAGAATTTCGCAGTTGCTGGCGGCAACGGCATCTACCATCATCGGTTCCCGGCACAGGGCATAGGTTTCTGCAAAAATATGTCCTTCATTCATATTTCCCAGAATGCTCTTATTTCCCCAGAAATCAATGTTTTCTACATTTACGCTTCCGGATAAAACAATGCCGATTTCAGAAACAGTGGAACCGGTAGAAAATATAATATCATTCTTTTTGTAAGAAGCCGTCCGCAGACAGCCGGAAGTCTTCATTTGTTCCAGTTCCTGATCGGAAAGGCTCTGAAACAGAGGCAGTTCTAAAAAGTTCATAAAGTCTCCTGTCAGGTAAAAACAACAGTATGCGGAAAAATAGTACTGTTGATATTTAACGGTATTTTGATTGTGATTCAGTGGTTATAACCACCGATTTTTCTCAGATGTTATGTTAGGATCAGGTCAAAGTCAGGCAGAGATTTTAGACCGGAAAAAATGGTTTGACAGAAAATCTGCTGGCTTTGTTCAGCATCATACTACACGGAAAACAGAAAATCAAGGGGCACGGTGAAGGTATGGACAGTGATTGAAAAAAATTGCTGTCTGCCCGGCAGTGAAAAAAAGATTTCAGGTGTGATTATTAGGAGGAATATAGATAAATGATAAGAAAAATTATTGAGATAAACGAAGAAAAATGCAATGGATGTGGTTTATGTGCGAAAGCCTGTCATGAAAATGCGATTGGTATGGTAAATGGAAAGGCAAAATTATTGCGGGATGATTATTGTGACGGACTGGGAGACTGTCTGCCGACCTGCCCAACCGGAGCGATCACGTTTGTTGAGCGGGAAGCAGCGGCATATGACGAAGCAGCTGTGGAAGCAAATAAGAGAAAAAAGAACAGGCAGTGGCCGATCCAGATTCAGCTTACGCCGGTCAATGCCCCTTATTTTGACGGGGCAGATCTTTTAATCGCAGCAGACTGTACTGCGTTTGCATACGCAAATTTTGCAAAAGAGATCCAGAAGGGAAAAATCACGCTGATCGGATGTCCGAAACTGGATCCGGTTGATTACAGTGAGAAACTTACGGCAATCCTGGAACAGAATGATGTGAAAAGTGTGACAATCATAAGGATGGAAGTGCCATGCTGCGGCGGAATTCAAAATGCAGCTGTGACAGCAATGAAAAAAAGTGGTAAGTTTATACCATGGCAGGTGCTTACAGTGTCGGTAGAGTGAGAAGTTTTATGAAAAGAGCAGTTTAAAATGTGACTGGTCGTTGTGTTCTAGGCATCGTCTTCATCGTGAGATTTGCTGCCGATTACACCGGCAACCACAGCAACTACGCAGGAAACGATCACAGCCGCAAGGACGGCGATAGAGATAATAGCAATGATCATATAAATTCCACCTTTCTTTTCGGTTTGAGAATGGTAATGCCAGAGATAAAGTACCTGATCGTCTTTTGACCCTGTCATCAGTGGAATTATTATAGCACAAAATCAGAAAAAAAACAGTGAAAACTTTACAGGAAAGAAAGAGAAGTGCTATAATGAGCAAAAATGACAATGGGATAAAAAGTTTTATCCAGGAATGATGGGAGGATTTAAAAATGCAGTTAGAAGCATTAAGAAAAGACATGGTAGCAGCTATGAAGGCAAAAGATAAAGAACGCAAGGAAGCAATTTCTTCTCTGGTTTCTGCAGTAAAAAAAGCAGCGATCGATGCCGGATGCAGAGATGATATTCCGGAAAGCATGGTTGATCAGGTAATTCTGAAAGAGCTGAAAACAGTAAAAGAACAGATTGATACCTGTCCGGACTCCCGGCAGGATCTTAAAGCAGAATATCAGTTCCGTTACGATGTAATCAAAGAATATGCACCGGCTCAGATGAGTGCAGAAGAGGTTAAAGCTTATATTCAGGAAAAATTTGCCGAGGTCGTTGCTACAAAAAATAAAGGCATGATCATGAAAAATGTAATGGCAGATATGAAAGGAAAAGCAGACGGAAAAGTCATCAACCAGGTGGTTGCAGAACTCTGCAAATAATCATTCATGGAAAAAAACAAAACAAAAAAAGCAGCAGTCTGTCCGGTGGCGAAAAAATGCGGCGGCTGTGAATTTCAGGGAATGTCTTATGCAGAACAGCTCAGGCACAAAGAAAAACGTGTGCGGATCCTTCTGGATTCTTTTGGAAAAGTACATCCGATCATCGGAATGAAAGATCCGTATCATTACCGCAATAAAGTGCATGCTGTGTTTGACCGTGACCGCAGAGGCAATGCGATTTCCGGTGTTTACCAGAAAGGCACACACAAGGTTGTTCCGGTGGACTCCTGCATGATCGAGGATCAGAAAGCAGATGAGATCATCGTCACGATCCGAGGACTTCTGAAATCTTTTAAAATCAAAACGTACGATGAAGATACACAGTATGGGCTTTTGCGTCATGTGCTGATCCGGCACGGATTTTCTACCGGAGAGATCATGGTCGTGCTCGTCACGGCATCGCCGGTATTTCCATCCAAGAACAATTTTGTCAAAGCACTGCGAAAAGTTCATCCGGAGATTACGACGGTCGTTCAGAATATCAACGACCGGGGAACCAGCATGGTACTTGGAACACGAGACGTCGTTCTCTATGGAAAAGGATTTATCGAAGATAAACTCTGTGGCTGCACGTTCCGCATTTCTGCACAGTCGTTCTATCAGGTCAATCCGGTACAGACGGAGATCCTCTATCAGAAAGCAATCGAAGCGGCGGGGCTGACCGGAAAAGAAACCGTGCTCGATGCGTACTGCGGGATCGGCACGATCGGTCTGATCGCAGCATCAAAGGCAAAACAGGTGACCGGCGTAGAACTTAATAAAGAAGCTGTCCGTGATGCCATTAAAAATGCAAAGCGAAATCAGACAAAAAATATCACTTTCTACTGCGAAGATGCCGGAGAATTTATGCTGAAAATGGCTGCAGAAGATCAGCAGCTGGATGTTGTTTTCATGGATCCGCCGCGCAGTGGCAGCAGTGAAGTATTTCTGGATTGCCTTGCAAAACTGGCACCGAAAAAGGTGGTTTATGTTTCCTGTAATCCGGAAACGCTGGCAAGAGATCTTCGCATTTTAAAGAAAAAAGGCTATCAGATGCAGGAGGCCTGGCCGGTTGATATGTTTCCGTTTTGTGATCACGTTGAAACGGTTGTTCTTTTGTCCCAACAAAAACCAGATGACACGATAGAGATCGACTTAGACCTTGACGAGCTGGATGCTACCAGTGCCGAGTTGAAAGCAACCTATCAGGAAATCAAAGATTATGTGCTGAAAGAATTTGGCTTGAAGGTTTC
>JABLTP010082695.1_pt1 | contig 13254 bp, 10 predicted proteins | sample 7160111 | NCBI WGS metagenome assembly JABLTP01 (sample SAMN14651227, study PRJNA627086) | human gut metagenome | isolation source: feces | host: Homo sapiens
CCGGCTGCCTCATTGAGCACGCGGACTATGAGACCGCGCGCGCCATGATCCTGAACGCCATCGCCGAAGCGGTGGCGGAAGAGGCATGAGCACGATCCGCAAGGCAGCACGCGCGGATTTGGACGCGGTGTGCCGCATTTACGACCAGATCCACACGGCAGAGGAGCGCGGCGAGGCCGCGATCGGCTGGCAGCGCGGCGTATATCCCGAGCGTGAGACAGCGGAGGCCGCGCTTGCGCGCGGCGACCTTTTCGTGCAGGAGCAGAACGGTGAGATCGTCGGCACGGCCATTCTCAACCAAACGCAGGTCGATTCCTACGCGGGGGCGAACTGGCGCTATGACGCGCCGGACAGCGAGGTCATGGTGCTGCACACGCTCGTCATCGACCCCGAGGCCAAATCGCGCGGTCTTGGCCGCAAGTTTGCGGCATTTTACGAGGGCTATGCCCTCGCGCACGGCTGCCGGTACCTTCGCATCGACACGAACGCGCGCAATGCGCGCGCCCGCCGCTTCTATCAAAAGCTCGGCTACGCCGAGATCGGCGTCGTGCCGTGCACGTTTAACGGTATCGCCGGTGTGCAGCTCGTGCTGCTTGAAAAGCGGCTGCCGCCGCTGCGACAAATCACGGCGGACGAAGCGCCGCGCCTGCGCGCGTGCGTGCAGGCCTTGTCCGAGCACCACAACCGCGTGTCCGTGAATTTCAAGGGCAGCTATCCGAGCTGGCCCTATGATAAAACGCTGTCGCTTTTTGCACAGGCGCTGGAAGAAAACGTCTCGCGCATCGCGGTCATCGAAGAGGACAGCGGGATCGTCGGCTTCTGCAAGGTCGACCTGCATGGAGACGGCACGGGCAAGCTCGACTACCTCGTCGTTCTGCCGCAGTGCCGCGGCAGGAAATACGGCAAGGCCCTGATGGACTGGGCGATGGCGGTATTTTCGGGCAGCGGCGTCCGGAAGATCGAAGTCAAGGTGGTCGACGGCAACGACGCCGTCCACCTCTACGAGAAATACGGCTTTCGCATGAACGCGCATATCTTGGTGCGCGGAGAGTAGAAAGAGAACTGCGTTTTGCCTGCCGGCAAAACGCTTGTACGGCGCAAAAGCGCCGAAGGCTTGGCGCAAAGGAGGCCATTTATGCCCAACGGCATTGTAATTATTGATAAGCCCCAGGGCTGGACGAGTATGGATGTGTGCGCCAAGCTGCGCGGCATTTTGCATGAAAAGCGCGTCGGCCACGCGGGGACGCTCGACCCCATGGCGACGGGTGTTCTGCCCGTATTCGTCGGGCAGGCGACCAAGGCCGTCTCCTTTGCCGAGGGCGGGCAAAAGGTCTACGAGGCCGTTTTACAGCTCGGCCTTGTGACCGACACGCAGGATACGACCGGCGAAACGCTCGAAGAGCGCGCCGTGACCGTCACGGAGGACAAGGTGCGCGCGGCGCTGCCGCGCTTTCTCGGCGAGATCGAGCAGATCCCGCCGATGTACTCGGCCATCAAGGTAAACGGCCAGAAGCTCTACGACCTCGCCCGTCAGGGTCGTGAGGTCGCGCGCAAGCCGCGCAGAATCACGATCTTCGACCTTACGCTGACGCAGAATTTGGGAAACGGGCAGTATGCCCTGCGCGTCGTTTGCTCAAAGGGCACCTACATCCGCACGCTGTGCCACGATCTCGGTCAGGCGCTCGGCTGCGGCGGCTGCATGGCGGCGCTGCGCCGCACGGAAGCGTCAAACTTCCGCATTGACGAGGCCGTGACGCTTGAGGACGTGCAGCGCGAGGGCGAAGCACTGCTCCGCCCCACGGACAGCCTGTTCCGGCAGTATCCGGCCTACACCATCCCGAGCACTGAACAGGAGCGCAAGTGCCTCTGCGGCAATCCACTGCGCGCAAAGCCCCCCGATGGGCTGTACCGCGTCTACGGGCGCGACGGGGCGTTCCTTGCCCTGTCGGAGGCGAAGGATGGCACGCTCACCTCGAAACGAAATTTTTTCAGCGTGTGACGCTGACGCAAAAAGGAAACCGAAACTATGAATGAATCCACAGTCATCGCCCTGGGCTTTTTCGACGGGGTGCATATCGGGCACGGCGAACTGCTCAAAATGGCGGTGCGCCGCGCACAGGAGCGCGGCTGCCGCTCCGCGGCGTTCACGTTCGACCGCTCGCCGCGTGAATTCGTCACGGGAAAGCCCGTGCCGCTGCTGACAACGCCGTCTGAGCGCGCAAACATCATCCGCACACAATACGGCGTGCAGGACGTTTTTGTCGAGCCGTTCGACCGGAACATGATGACCATGCCGTGGGAAGATTTTATCTCTGAGCTTCTCGTCAGGAAGTATCACGCGGTGCACCTTGTCGCGGGACACGACTTCCGCTTCGGCCACAAAAATGAGGGCGATGTGGAAAAGCTCAGAAGTTACTGCGCCGCCCACGGTCTCGGCTGCGACATCATCCCGCGCGTCGAAAAAGACGGTGTGACCGTCTCTTCAACTTATATCCGCTCGCTTCTGGAAGCGGGCGAGGTCAGGCGCGCCGCGGAATTTCTCGGCCATTATTTTTCCGTGGAGGGCACGGTGCGCCACGGCGAGGGCATCGGCAAAAAAGCCCTTTTCCCGACGGCAAACCTCATCCCCGAAGAGCACATCATCGCCTTGAAGCGCGGCGTGTACGCCACGCGCGCGCATCTGCCGAACGGCGAGACGCGCGTGGGCGTGACGAACGTCGGTGTGCGGCCGACGGTGAGCGACAAGAACACCGTGACGATCGAGACATATCTTGTCGGCTTCGATGGCGACCTGTACGGGCAGAAATTACAGCTCGACTTTTTCGACTACCTGCGCGAGGAGAAGAAGTTCTCCTCCACGCAGGAGCTGCACGACATGATCGCGCAAAACGCCCGCGAGGCAGAAATGATCGTCAAATAAGCATCAACGTGAACGAGAGAACCGGCAGTTTTCAAAACTGCCGGTTCTTTTTTTTGCGTGTGTATTTCCCGACAGGCTTTTTCTTTCCGCTCGTTTACAATAATCCCCGACACAATAAATCGACGCACAGGGAGGGGACAGGCTGTGAAGGTGATCGAGCTGCTCAAAAGCAAGGAATGGTCCGGAAAGGTCATCGACTGCGTGCTGCGCTTTGCGCTCTCGTTCGCGCTTGCGCTTGCGCAGGTGTTCGGCGGCTACGCGCCGCTCGCGCTCGGCATGATCGGCGCATCGGGCGCAGGATTGCGGGGGGTGAGCGCGCTGATCGGCGCGTCGGCGGGCGCTGTGCTGTTTCTGCCGTTTTCGCACGCACTTAGGACCTTCGCCGCGGGCGTTCTGATCTTCACGGCGAACAACGCGTTTTTCGATCTGAAACTCTACAAAAAGCGGGCGTTTCTGCCGCTGCTGTGCGCGGGGATGATGTTCTCCGTCGAGTTTGTCTACGTCTTACGCGACGGCGTGGGCGAGGCGGCAAACTGCCTGATGGCGCTGCTGCTGTGCGCGCTCGGCGCGATGAGCGGCCGCGCGCTTTTGTCGACCGGCGACAAGGAAAAGGAGGACCACCCCTACGCGCCGCTTTTCATCCTGCTCGGCGTGCTGATGGCCGCGTCCTCGTTCGAAACGGCGGACGGCTTTGCGCCGGGTCGCATCCTCTCGATGCTGGCGGTGCTGCTGTTCGCCTTTGAGCGCGGCAGCGCGTTCGCCATTCCGGCGGCGCTGTGCATCGGGCTGGGGATGGACCTCGGCGCGGGGGGCGGCAGCTTTGTCCACGCGGCGTCATATGCGATGGTGAACGTCACAGCGCGGGGCAACCGCGTGGCCTCGGCGCTGTGGTTTGCGCTGAGCATTCTGTGCTTTGCCCTGCCGATGAACGCGCACGCGGGGCTTGTGCTGCTCTACGAGGGGCTGGCGGCGACGCTGTTATTCCTGCTGATCCCGTCGCGGTTCCTGCGCGGCAAGCGCCTTTGCAGCGACGAGGCCGCGCAGGAGGACGCTGCCGTGCGCAGAAAGATCGCGGCCTCTGCCGCGGCGTTGCGCGAGCTTTACGACAGCATCGCCCGTCCGCGCACGCTGACGGAGGAAAATCCCGCCGCCATCTTCGACCGCGCGGCGGAAAAGGTCTGCCGCGGCTGTGCGCTGTGCAGCTACTGCTGGGAAAAGGAGTATCAGCGCACCTATACCGCGCTCAATGACGCGACGGCGGCGCTGCTGCGCCGCGGGCAGGGCAGGGGCGAGGATTTCCCCTCGTACTTTTCCGAGCGGTGCATCCATTTTTCATCATTTCTCTCCGCCGTGAACGGCGAGCTGCGCGCCTATCTTCTGCGGCGGCAGTACCGGCGGCTGCTGGAGGACGACCGCGCGAAGGCCGCGTCGCAGTACGCCCAGCTCTCCGAGCTCATGCAGAGCGCGGCGGACGGCGCGCTGCGCCCCGTATCGACGCAGCCGGTGCATTCTTATGAGATCGGTCTTTCGCTGCGCCCCAAGCGCGGGGAACGCGTGAGCGGCGACAGCGCCGCCCACTTTGAGACCGAGGACGGCACGCTCTGCCTGCTGCTCTCCGACGGCATGGGCTGCGGCGAGGCCGCGCAGCGCGAATCGTCAATGGCCGCGCGGCTGTTGGAGCGCTTTCTGAGCGCGGGCATCGACGCGCCGCCCGCGCTCAAGACGCTCAACAGCGCGCTCTCTCTTCGCGCCGAGTCGACCGACAGCTTTACGACAGTCGACCTGCTGACGCTTTCGCTCCAGACGCTCGAGGGCGAGCTCTACAAGTACGGCGCGGCGCCGAGCTATCTAAAGCGCGGAGGCACGGTACGCCGCGTGACCTGCTCGTGCCTGCCCGCGGGCTTGCAGGAGGGCTCGCCCCCGCCGGAGGCGACGCATATCAAGCTCTCGCCGGGGTGCTTTTTCGTAATGCTCTCCGACGGCGTGGCCGACTCGCTTGACGACGAATGGCTGCAAAACCTGCTTGCAGGCTGGGAGGGACATGATCCCCAGCAGCTCGTCGCGGCGATCTTGGCCGACAGTATGGAAAAGCGCGGCGGCACGGACGACGCGGGTGTTCTGGCGCTCTACATTCCCGAGGATTCGGGCGGCGCGCAGGCGGTCTGAACGCAGCAAAAATTTTTGCTCTTCCCGTATAGCGCCCGCCGCGGCGGGCATACTGGAGGCAGAATGTTTTTCCATCGGGAGGTGCTGCTTTCAATATGGTCAAGGGAACATCGCGGAGAGTGATCGTGGTCGACTCGCCGGATACGGAGCTTTTTGAACAGGCCATTTTCATCGTGCGCAACGACGCCATGAACCGAAACGGCGTCACGGCGCAGCGATTGGTAGACGAAGCCTGCCGCGTGGCGCGCACCTGCGGCCGCACGGCGACATGCAGCAAGCGCAGCTTTTTTAGGCGCGGCTCGCCCGCGCTGTGGGGCTGCATCGGCGCGGGCGGCATCGCGCTGGCATGGTTACTCAGCGTACTCATTTAGTCCATTGTTTTTTCTCCTCCGTTTTGGGGCGCGGCGAAATTGCCGCGCCCGATTTTTTTGCGCAAAACGGCAAATCAGCGCAAATTTTTAATTTACAAGCGGTTATCAATAGACTATACTATAACCTACCGTATTTTATTTGACGAGGTTATTGCCATGAATGCTGACTTTTCCCGCACCCTTGCCCTGCTGCGGCAGGAAAAGGGGATCTCCCAGCGCAAGGCCGCGAAAGAGCTCGGCATTTCGCAGGCGCTTTTGTCCCACTATGAAAACGGCATCCGCGAGCCGGGGCTCGCGTTCGTCAAAAAGGCGTGCGATTACTACCACGTCTCGGCGGACTATCTGCTCGGGCGCACGCTCGATCGCGACGGCGGCATGATCGACGCCGAATCGCTCTACGATTCGAGCGATGAAAAGGGCACGCTGCGCGGCAGCATCGCCGCGACGCTGCAAAAGAAGATGCTCGTCAACACCGCGGGCGTCCTCTTCGAGCTGCTGGGCAAGACGAACGACCGCACGCTCATCACGTCGGCGGGCAGCTACCTTGGCGGCGCGTTCTACCAGCTCTACCGCGCGCTGCACCGCGCGAGCGGCGGGAAAGAGGGGTACTTCGGCTTAGATGCCACGGCCTACCAGTCCGGCGCAGTGGATGCGCAGATGCGCGCGGACTACATCGCCTACGCCTCCTCGCTCGCGCAGCTTTCCGAAAAGGACGGCGCGTTCGCCTCTATGGAGGATGAGGCGCTCGCGTCCCTCTACCCCGGCCTCATGCAGAGCGTGACGCAGGTACTCCACAGCACCGAAGAAAAGACGAATTCCCTGCTCGGCAGGAAATAAGAATTTCCCCTGCGGCAAAACGCCTGGACGCGCCATTTGGCGCGCGGCGCCGCCTTGCCGACAACAAACAGGAGCAACAGCTATGAACGAAAAGAACATCCGAAATTTTTCCATCATCGCACACATCGACCACGGCAAGTCGACGCTGGCGGATCGGCTTCTTGAAAAGTGCAACGCCGTTTCTGCGCGCGAGATGGAGGACCAGATCCTCGACAACATGGACTTGGAGCGCGAGCGCGGCATCACGATCAAGGCCCGCGCCGTCACGTTTGACTATACCGCCGCCGACGGGCAGGTCTACACGCTCAATTTGATCGACACGCCGGGCCACGTCGACTTCAACTACGAGGTCTCACGTTCGCTTGCGGCGTGCGAGGGCGCGCTGCTCGTCGTCGACGCCTCGCAGGGCATCGAGGCACAGACGCTCGCAAACACGTATCTCGCGATGGAGCACGACCTTGAAATTCGCCCCGTGCTCAACAAGATCGACCTGCCCGCCGCCGACCCCAAGCGCGTCAAGCAGGAGATCGAGGACATTTTAGCCATCCCCGCCGAGGATGCGCCCGAAATTTCCGCCAAGCAGGGCATCAACATCGACGCCGTGCTCGAGGACATCGTGCAGAACCTTCCCTGCCCGCAGGGCGACCCGAACGCGCCGCTTCAGGCGCTGATCTTCGACAGCTATTACGACGCCTACCGCGGCGTCATCGTCTACATGCGCTTGAAGCAGGGCACGATCAAGCCCGGCATGGAGGTCAAGATGATGGCGACGGGCGCAACGTTCAAGGTGCTCGAATGCGGCTTGATGCGCCCGCTGGGTCTGGAGCCTGCGAAGCAGTTAGAGGCCGGTCAGGTCGGCTACTTCACCGCAAGCATCAAGGACGTGCATGAGACGCAGATCGGCGACACGGTCACAGGCGTCGAGCATCCCGCGAGCGAACCGCTGCCGGGCTACCGCAAGGTGCGCTCGATGGTCTACTGCGGCATTTACACCGAGGACGGCAGCAAATACCCGGATCTTCGCGACGCGCTGGAAAAATTGCAGCTCAACGACGCTTCGCTGACGTTTGAGCCGGAATCGTCCGTCGCGCTGGGCTTCGGCTTCCGCTGCGGCTTCCTCGGCATGCTGCACATGGAGGTCATTCAGGAGCGCTTGGAGCGCGAATTTGACTTAGACCTCGTCACCACGCTCCCGAGCGTCATCTACGAGGTATACAAGACCGACGGCACGATGGTGCGCGTCGACAACCCGCACAACTACCCCGACCCCGCGCACATCGAGCACGCCGAGGAGCCCTACGTCAAGGTGACGATCGTCACGCCGCCCGATTACGTCGGCAATATCATGCCGATGTGTCAGGACCGCCGCGGCGAATTCAAGGATATGCAGTACCTCGACACCTACCTTGTCGAGATGCATTACGAAATGCCGCTCAACGAGATCATCTACGACTTTTTCGACACGCTCAAGGCCAACACCAAGGGTTACGCCTCGCTCGACTACGAGCTCTCCGGCTACCGCCCGAGCGAGCTCGTCAAGGTCGATATCCTGCTCAACGGCGATCAGGTGGACGCGCTGTCGTTCATCGCGCATAAGGACAAGGCTTACGCCCGCGCGAGAAAGCTGTGCGAAAAGCTCAAGGACAACATTCCCCGTCAGCTCTTTGAGATCCCCATTCAGGCGGCCATCGGCGGGCGCATCATCGCGCGCGAGACCGTCAAGGCCATGCGCAAGGACGTTTTGGCCAAGTGCTACGGCGGCGATATCAGCCGAAAGAAGAAACTGCTCGAAAAGCAGAAGGAGGGCAAAAAGAAAATGCGCTCGCTCGGCACCGTGCAGGTGCCGACAGAGGCGTTCCTCGCTGTCCTCAAGCTGGATGAATAAGAAAACCACGATCAGAAAGACAGTAAAGGAGTGCGATCAGATATGCTTTTGGATCATTATGTCAGTGCCATGGACAGCTGGAAAGGGCGCATCGACAGCGAGACCGATTACGATGCGTTTCGCTGGCACCAGTGGGTACAGCCCATCGACCTGAACGACGGCAGCGCGCCGTTTACCGGCAAGCTCGGCTTTGCTTTCATCGGCTTTTGCAGCGACAAGGGCGTCGCGCGCAACAAGGGCCGCACGGGCACGGCGCTCGCGCCGGACTTTGTGCGCGGCCAGATGTCGGGCCTTCCGTGCACGTTTTCACAGGAGGTCAAGCTCTACGACGCGGGCGATATCATCTGTGATGAAATTTCGCTCGAAGAGGGCCAGCGCGAGCTGGGCTGCGCCGTGGAGGAAATTCTGTGCCGGAACCTGTTCCCCATCGTGCTCGGCGGCGGCCACGAGACGACGTTCGGCCACTTCCAGGGCCAGCATAATTTCTTAAAGGACAAGGGCAAGACGCCGGAGCTCGGCATCGTCAACTTTGACGCGCACTTCGATCTGCGCCCGTACGACATGGGCAACTCGTCCGGCACGATGTTCCGCCAGATGGCGGATGTCTGCAAGGCCGAGGGCACACCGTACCACTATTTCCCCATCGGAATCCAGCAACACAGCAACACCGTGAGCCTCTTCAAAAAGGCCGAGGAGCTCGGCGTCGACTATGTGCTCGCGAAAGATTTACAGGCTTCGAACTTAGAGTCCATCCTTGAGCGCATGGATCAGTTCCTCTATCAGTGCGACGATACGTACATCACCGTCTGCTCGGACGTCTTCTCGTCCGCGTTCGCCCCGGGCGTCAGCGCACCGCAGTCGCTCGGCCTCGACCCCGAGATCGTGCTGCCGCTCATCAAGCATGTGCTGCGCACGCGCAAGGTCCGCGGGTTCGATATCTGCGAGATCTCTCCGCGGTTCGACCAGGATAATACGACCGCCAACCTCGGCGCGGTCATTATTTTTGCGGTGGTCAATACATTGTGCAGGCTCAATGGTTTGAGCATCTGAAATTTCAGCGCGCCAGCGCTGCTCCTTATTCCCCTGCGCCGCGCAGGGGAGCGGACAAAGGGGGATACTCTCTTTCACAAAAGAGAGTATCCCCCTTTTGATCCCCCGAGAGAAAGGTTTTAATTGGCAGTCTCAATCTCGAATGACCTTTATGCCTCCGGAATGAGAATGCTTGCGCGCGGCGAAGCCGCGTTTAGCGCTGCGATACGATTTGTCTCTGCTTCTATCATCCGCTGCCGCTCTGCCCATCTTGTAGCAGTGCGCAGTAATCATCGTCTACCGCCAGTCCCAACAATGCGGCGAGCGCCAGCAATGCCGCTATTTCGCACGCAGTCTGCTGCCAGATGAACGTCACTCGCGCCTCACGATAGTAAGGCGCGGTTGAGAGTGGTGACGAAAAGTAGGGGTTCATGGCGAAGCCATGTACACTGCACCCGATTCCGCAGGCTGAGCAGTTTTTCAAGATCGAGACTGCCAATGTCGGGGGTCGAGGGGGACTCCCCTCGCGTTCTCTTGGGGGTTCAAGGGGGCCATTCTCTCACGTGAGAGAATGGCCCCCTTGCCTTGTGCAGCGCCTTTGGCGCTGCAATCCCCGCAGCCGAAGTGCCGCATAGTGCTTCGCACCCGCGCGAAAAGGAATCGCAACTTCTTTACAATCTCTTAACACTCTGCCCATTCCATTTTCAAATGACCTGCGGTATATTGAAAATAGCAAACTGCATAGGAGTGAGCTTCTTGAAGCACATTTTTATCATCAACCCCGCAGCGGGGAAGAAGGACAGCCGTCAGCGCGTCTACACGATGGCCGAGGCGCTGAAAAAGAACCACAATTTGGACGTTGAGTGCATGCTCACCAAGTCGCGCGGGCACGCGACGGCTTTGACGCGCGCGATCGCGGAGACGGGTGACTATGTCCGCTTTTACGCCTGCGGCGGCGACGGCACGGTCAACGAGATCGCCAACGGCATCGCGGGCTTTCCCAACGCCGCGATGACCTGCATCCCCATCGGCACGGGCAACGATTTCCTTAAAAACTTCGGTAAGGACGCCGAGCCGCTGTTTCTTGATGCGGAAAACCTGTGGAACGGTGACGTGACACCGCTCGACCTCATCGACTGCAACGGCAAATACTGCCTGACGATCGCCTGCACAGGCATCGACGCGCGCATCGCCGAGAGCGTACACGAGTTCGGCGCGTCGCCGATGCTCTCGGGCCGCGGGAGCTATTTAGCCAGCGTCGCGGTGAACTTCCTTTTCCGCAAAATCGGCCGCAGGTGGCGCGTCACGCTCGACGATGAGGTGATCGAAGACACGTTCGCGCTCGTTTCGATGTGCAACGGCCGCTACTACGGCGGCGGCTCTACCCCCGTGCCCGAGGCGCGCATGACCGACGGCGTCTTACATACGGTGCTCGTCAAGGACGTCAGCAAGGCACGCTTTGCGACGCTTTTCGGCGGCTACAGCGCGGGCGACTACAAGAAGCTGCCGCAGGACATCATCCGCGTCTCGACAGCGAAGGTCGTGCACATCGAGGCGCTTGAGGGCGACCTCACGACCTGCCTTGACGGCGAGAGCATGCACTCCCAGTGCGTGACGCTCAAACTCGCGGACAAGAAGGTCAATTTCTTCGCGCCCAAGGGCTGCGATCCGGACGCGACGGCGCGGTAACGCGGCAGCTCAATAACGAAATAAATGGCAAAAGAGGTCGAATGCTGCGGCATTCGCCCTCTTTCGCCTTTCCGGTGGAAAAGCGGACGCAAGCGGGCGGAGGAGATTTTGAATAAGCTGTGAATTTTTGAAAAAATCCCAAATACCCCTTGCAAATGCCTTGACAGTGCGCTATGATAGCACCGTTGGTTAGCACTCATCAAGTTTGAGTGCTAACCCGCCTGAAACCGTTAAAATTTTTAAAATATACAAGGAGGCACCAAGCCATGAAACTCACACCGCTTGCTGACCGCGTCATCCTCAAGATGGTCGAGGTCGAAGAGACCACCAAGGGCGGCATCATCCTGACCGCCAGCGCCAAGGAGAAGCCCTCCGTTGCCGAAGTCATTTCCGTCGGCCCCGGCGGCATGGTCGACGGCCACGACGTCGTCATGACCGTCAAGCCCGGCGACAAGGTCATCACCAGCAAGTATGCCGGCACCGAGGTCAAGCTCGATGACGAGGAGTACGTCGTCGTCCGCCAGAGCGACATCCTGGCCATCGTCGAGTAAGACTCGCAAAGAGGGAGCAGGCTCCCCCTTTGGATTCCCCACCGCCAGTCTGCGGATTGGCGACGCCGCCCAAGGCGGCTGGGTCAAAGTATTTTTGCCACGCGCATGTCGCGGCAAAAATGATTTAAATTATTTTCGCGTCCCGCGAAATTTCTAATGGAGGTACACTCTTATGTCTAAGCTGATTAAGTCCGGCGAAGAGGCGCGCAAGGCGCTTGAGGCCGGTGTTAACGTTCTTGCTGATACCGTCAAGGTCACCCTAGGCCCCAAGGGCCGCAACGTCGTGCTCGACAAGAAGTTCGGCGCTCCGCTGATCACCAACGACGGCGTGACCATCGCCAAGGAGATCGAGCTCGACGATCCGTTCGAGAACATGGGCGCGCAGCTCGTGCGCGAAGTTTCCACCAAGACGAACGACGTCGCGGGCGACGGCACCACGACCGCAACGCTGCTGGCGCAGGCCATGGTGCGCGAGGGCTTGAAGAACCTCGCCGCCGGTGCAAACCCCGTCGTGATGAAGAAGGGCATGGCCAAAGCCGTTGAGACTGCTGTCTCCGCCATCAAGGCCAACTCCCAGAAGGTCAACGGCACGGACGACATTGCCCGCGTCGGTACCGTCTCCAGCGGTGACGAATTCATCGGCAAGCTGATCGCCGAGGCCATGGAGAAGGTCAGCGCCGACGGCGTCATCACCATTGAGGAGTCCAAGACCGCCGAGACCTACAGCGAGGTCGTCGAGGGCATGATGTTCGACCGCGGCTACATCACCCCGTACATGGTCACCGATACCGAGAAGATGGAAGCCGTCATCGACGACGCTTACCTGCTGATCACCGATAAGAAGATCTCCGTCATCTCCGACATTCTCCCGATCCTCGAGCAGCTCGTTCAGAGCGGCAAGAAGCTCGTCATCATCGCCGAGGACGTCGAGGGGGAGGCTCTCTCCACCCTGATCGTCAACCGCCTGCGCGGCACGCTGAACGTTGTGTGCGTCAAGGCGCCCGGCTTCGGCGATCGCCGTAAGGAAATGCTGCAGGATATCGCCATCCTGACCGGCGGCCAGGTCATCTCCGAAGAGCTTGGCTACGAGCTCAAGAACACCACGATCGACATGCTCGGCCGTGCCCGCCAGATCAAGGTCACCAAGGAGAACACCACCATCGTCGACGGTGCCGGCGACAAGCAGGCCATCGCTGACCGCGTGGCGCAGATTCGCGCCCAGATCGGCGTGACCACCAGCGAATACGACAAGGAGAAGCTGCAGGAGCGCCTTGCCAAGCTCGCCGGCGGCGTGGCCGTCATCAAGGTCGGTGCTGCCACCGAGACCGAGATGAAGGAAAAGAAGCTGCGCATCGAGGACGCGCTCAATGCGACCCGCGCGGCTGTGGAAGAGGGCATCGTCGCCGGCGGCGGCACTGCCTATGTCAATGCCGTTCCCGCTGTGGAAAAGCTCATCAGCGAGGTCGAGGGCGATGAGAAGACCGGTGTCCAAATCATCGTCAAGGCCCTGCAGGAGCCCATCCGTCAGATCGCGGCCAACGCCGGTATCGACGGCAGCGTCGTTCTTGAGAAGATCAAGACCAGCGGCAAGGTCGGCTACGGTTTCGACGCTTACAAGGAAGTCTACTGCGACATGATCTCCGCCGGTATCGTCGACCCCGCAAAGGTCACGCGCTCCGCGCTGGAGAACGCTGCGTCTGTCAGCTCCATGGTGCTGACCACCGAGGCGCTCGTCGCCGACAAGCCCGAGCCTCCCGCACCGGCCGCTCCCGGCGCCGGCATGGGCGACATGGGCGGCATGTACTA
>JABLTP010022897.1_pt1 | contig 13205 bp, 16 predicted proteins | sample 7160111 | NCBI WGS metagenome assembly JABLTP01 (sample SAMN14651227, study PRJNA627086) | human gut metagenome | isolation source: feces | host: Homo sapiens
AATGGTAACATCCACATTATTATCACTTGCAATTCTTTTCGCTTTTTTCACTGATTCTGCTGAAAAAACCTCATATCCGGATTTTTTCAATGAAAATGTAATTCCACGATTTAAATTTTCATCATCTTCAACCACGAGTATACCTGGCATAGCATATGCACCTCTCTTTATTAACTATTCATCTTAAAATGCTTCAATGCCTCCACAATTGCACTCTCTTTATCTTCTGGACACTGTGGTTGCCTCTTCCGTTTCATCTATTTTATCATATTGGGTATCTAATCGTCTCTGTAAATCTGAAATTTTTTTATCGTAATGAATGATTCCCTCATTGGTATGAATATACCGATCAAAAATCATTTGAATAATTTCCACTTCATCCTCTGCAATGACAAGCTCTCCATTTTCCAGCTTATATCCATAAGGTGCAAATCCATCGTTCCACTTTCCTTCTCTGGCCTTTTGATCTCGTCCGATCATCGTCTGTACTCTTATGTTCTCACGTTCCATCTCTGCTACAGCAGCAATGATAGATATAAGCAGTTTACCGGCTTCTTTTGAGCTGTCAATTCCATCTTCTACACAGATAAGATTAACACCATAATCCTGCATAAGCTGTAACCGTCAATCTGAATTGCTGTTGATACACGAGTATATGTAATATCTTGTTTTCTTCTTCAATAGTCTCACACTCCTGTATTATTCATTTGTCAACTTTCCAGATTGCTCTGCAAGCTTTTTCTCTTCTCTCTTCACTCTACGTTCCAGTTTCTTAATGTCTTCCGATGCTGGTAAATCTTCTGGTTTAATTCCTCTTTGTCCAAGCATATCTCTAACAGAAGTATTATTTTCCACATGTTCAACAGTGATTGCACATTCTCCTTGCAAGTCCTTTTCTTCAACATTATAATTTGTCATTTCAGTTGCAAGATTTTTAGCGGCAATGGTAAGTGTTGGCAGGAAATCCGCAAGTGGCCTTTTATCCTGTACTCCCAAACGTTCTTTCATCTGTTTCGTGGTAAATCCACCAAATAAAGCCTGATCTCCTTTAGACCGGATACGGCCAAATCCTGCATCATCCACTCCACGCTCATATATATTTTGAGACAATCTTTTTTCCGATTCCCTTAATTTTCCTCTTGCCTCTGTTCTTTCAATATAAGAAATTCTTTCTTCAATCAATTCCTGTTTTCTAGTCTGAACCGCAAAATAGCTTTGTGCAAAAGCTATCTGCTCCTTTCGTGGATCTCCATTTTCAGCAATAAGATAACATGCATAACGAGTAAGCATATAATCTTCAACTTCACGAAGTGCACCGTTTCCAACTTCAATTGTATTGTTAATTCTTGAAAAATGATCTTCTGCTACGTTTCCATTATTTTTACATGAAATCATTGCTTTATTTATTGCATTATCAAAATTTCTCCATTGAACATAATCCAATAATTTCATTAGTTCTCTTGCATACCAATACTCAATGCCATCCGTTTCATGTCGGATATCATCAAATTTTCTTCTGTACAATTCTATTATTCTCTTTTCCATTCAAATTTCCTCCTCTTATGAACATATTGCTGACGCCAGCAATATGTTTTTTACTATTAATTTCTTCAATTACTCTTTCACATTCTCCTTTGTGTTCCTCATCTTGTCATAATACGCTTTATACCTGTAAATCGTTCTCTTACTGACATTATTACGCTTTGCAATTTCTATCATAGTCATTCCACTTTCATAACCAGCAACAAAATCATTGTAAATATCCATCCATTTTGCATTGTGCTTCTGCCTTCCGCTTAATTTACGATTTTTATAATATTCCAATTCTTCACGTAACTCGGCGTTCTCATTTTCCAACTCTTTAATTCTTTTTAATGCTTCCTCAAGTGTTATAACCTTCTCCACTTCATTGTTCCTCCGTTTGTGTCATTTTCGTTTTGTCTATATTATATATTGCTAATCAGCATAAGTCAATTTGATTTTGTCATACAGGAAGACTTTTCATATTCATCATGCAAATAAAATACCGCTGATATCTTTTGCATCTTCACAATACTTTTTTCTCATTGTTACTCCCCCCTTGAGATTATTACTAATCTTTGAATGTAAAGATATTACCCGATTCAAATCAGGCCATTCAGGGAATATTACATATCCTCTGGTTTAAATTTTACATAGACACCTTTTGAATACTCTTTCACTCTGCATTTCCTCCACTCTTTTTATTTTGTTTTTTTGGAAATCACTCTATCGGGACAATTGATGATTTCTAAAAATAGGCAACAAAAAAGCAACCGATGTTACTCGATTGCCATGCTGCTACTTTTACAAGACTATATGCGTCCAAAAAGCCCAAACCCAAAAGGGTTGAGCTCCTTTTGTGCATTCATATTATCTGTTTTTGGGTATAAAATTTCCGCTATCAAATAGCGGAATATTGGTTCTGTTTTGTCAAGTCCCACTTACAGTAAACTCCTCTAAAAGATATAGGATTTTGTTATGAAATTCTTTGCTAATCCATCCTTACCACACGATTAAACTTCTCTGCACCTGTCATTCTATGTGAAACCATAATTACTGTTTTTTTCTTCATAAATACGCTCATCGCTTCAAGTACTGCATTTTCATTATATGTATCTAATGCTGATGAAGGTTCATCCATCAAAACAATAGGTGCTTCTTTCATAAATGCTCTTGCAATTGATATTCTTTGACGCTGACCACCAGACAGATTTGTCCCACCCGCAGCTACCTTAGTGTTATAACCTTCTGGCAAATCCTTGATAAATTCATCAGCATGTGCTTTTTTCGCTGCACTGACAATCACATCCATTACTGGAGCAGTCTCCTCATTCCAGCCAAATGCAATATTTTCAGCAATTGTTCCCTCAAATAAATAACTATCCTGCGGAACATATGTAAGAACATTTCTTAATTCAGCCAGTGAATATTCATTTATATCTTTACCAAGTATTTTAATTTTTCCATTTTCAACAGGATAAAATCCTTGAATCAACTTAATCAATGTACTCTTTCCACATCCGGATTCGCCGGTTATCATAACTTTCTCACCTACACCTATCTGCATCTTTTTAGAATTTAACTGAGCACGCATTTTACTCTTATCTCTTGATTCATCATTTTCATTATAAGAAAAATGTAAATTAGATATATCAATAGCCTCATCTCTTCCGTTTTGTACATTAATATTTTTTCTCTCAAGACCATTTCCTGCAGTAAACCATGTTATTTCTTCTTCCATTACAGATTCCATGAAATCAAATACATGACCAGCACGAACAAGTGATGTTGTCAATGCAGCTATAGAGCTCCCGAGTCTTTGCATCGCATTACTCACCCCCATCTGCAAGGTAACCACAGCCATAAGCGTACCATAATCAACTCTTCCTTCTGAAACAAGCCATACCCCCACAATAATCGTTCCAAAACTTCCAATGATGCCTAGCAGAAATGCAACTATCTCAAATAATGCCTCCATTTTAACTCTGTCTTTTTCTGATTGGAATGATGCTTCATTTTCCTCATAAAAATAATTTAATACAACCTTAGTTCCGGAATTCATTTTCAATGTAACAAAACCTGATATAATATCGCTTAATAACATGGACAATTTGGTTGATTTCTTTTGAACCTTTTTCGCATATTTCTTAATAGATTGATTAATCTTAATAGAAACAAAAGCTGTCAATGCACTAACAATTAATGATATACACGTCAGCATTGGATTATAAAAGTACATAGTAATAATAGAAGAAACTACTATTACAATCTTTCCCAACACCCAATAGATATGCGAAAACCAGGAATCTTTCAGGGAATTAGCATCCCAGTTCAATGTCTTTATTGCGTCTGCACTATGTGTATCATTAAAAAAATACATATTCATGTTCAACAATTTCTCATACAGCTTCAACTTCAATTCATAAACCATTTTACGAACCAATCTGATTTGAAAATACCGAAAATAAGGAAATAAACACTTTAATATTACAATTACTACGCATACAACCACTGCTGTACGAAATAACTGCATGTTCTGAAATTCAATAGCATTTAGAGTCTTTTTTGTCACATACGAATAAAGTATCTGCAAAGACGATTCCATTATCAATGTTGTTATTAGAATAAACCAGTAAGCAAATCTATATTTTCCCATATAGGATAAGAATCTTTTTAAATCTTTCATAGCAATTATTCTATCTCCTCTCGACTGTAATCCTGATACATCTGATAATATCTTCCCTGCTGATTTAGTAACTCCTTATGCGTTCCTTGTTCTACAATCCTGCCATGTTCTAATACATAAATCCTGTCATAATTCTTAATGGTATTAAGTCTATGTGCAACGGCAATAACTGTATGATTCCTTGTCACTTCATCAAATGTATTACAAATAGTATTTTCCGTTTCTAAGTCGAGTGCAGATGTTGGTTCATCGAGCAAAAAAATCGGTGCATTTTTCACTATTGCTCTCGCAATAGTAAGTCTTTGTCTTTGCCCTCCTGACAGATTATTTCCTTTTTCCGTAAGAACTGTATCTATACCTTCTGGCAACTCTTTAATAAATTCCTCACAACCAGACATTTTAAGTGCCTTTATTATTTTCTCATTACCGACATCAGGATTACCAATCCGAATATTATCCGCAATAGACATAGGAAACAATGTTACTTCCTGTGAAATAAGTGCCAATTTCTTACGAATTTCATTTGATGTAAAATTGTAATAATCTATCCCCTCATAGAATATTCCACCATTTTTGCTTAATATTTGTCTTGAAATCAGTTTTATGATTGTGCTTTTCCCACTTCCACTTTCTCCTACGAAAGCTATGCTTTCTCCCTTTTTCACATCAAAACTCACATTAATCAAAACTTTTTCGTCCCCATATCCAAATGTAACATCATTAAAGCTGATTAACGGAAAATCTGTTATCATTTCGTCACTCTTCATACCGGCTGACAGTTCTTCCTCAGGCATAATATCAATAACGTCAAACACTCTTAAAACAGATACCAAGGCAGTCTGTGAACGTACAACCAACTGATAACAGCCTGATAACGGCTCTATCAATTTTTTAATTATACCTATATATGCAATTAACACGCCCATAGTGATTGCATTTCTAAATACCAGTACACCGCCAACACAAATGGCAAGTGCCATAGGGACTTCCTGTATTGCTCTTGATATTGGCTCCAGATTATACTGAGCCAAATCCGTTTCATTAGATGTTTTAAATGTTTTGTAAAGAGCGTCTTCATACCGATTCATCATTTTTTCTTGAATATTATATGACTTTATTATTTCTGCCCCTGCAAATGCCTCATCCACATTATTATTAGTAAGCCCCAGTTCTTTTACATACTGAGACTGACGAAGTTTTATCGGCTTTAGCAGCTTTACATTTAGCGGCACCATAATCGCCAGCGGAAATAAACATATCATTGCCAGTGGAGCATTCATAGAAATCAGATATACTGAATATACAACTGTAAGAATTGGCACATACAGGCAGTCTTTAAAATAACCAGATATAAAACCTGCAAGACCTTCTATATCTTCAGTCATTCGCTCCATAAGATCTCCATAATTACATTGATTGATATATTCCGGTGAGGCATTTATCAATGAATTCACAGCATCATTCCTAAAATCCTTTAACAATCCAGCACCGACAAAACCAGTCATTGCAACTAACATATAATTTGATACAATACCAACACATATCACAATTATTATTTTCAAAATAATATACCAGATTTCCTGCATCATATTACCCTTAGAAATGATATCTATTATTTCCCTTAATATATCGATAACCATAACTGTAGATATTGATGCAGTTACACTTGAAATAGCCGCTGCTATCATTTGTATCCAATATTTTTTACTGTATACTAACAGCCTTTTCATATAGACATTTTCCTCCATTTCTTTTATACTATATACAAGTATAACTTGCGCAAAATATTCTTTCAATGTCATTTGTGTAGCATATTTTTATACTTTTTACAATTTTAAATTGCAGATAATATATTTTTAAAGGAGGATTTATATGCCTCAGACCGATAGACATAAAGAAAGAGAAATTCCAATAGAATTTGATTTTTATAATACACTGGAATCATTACCAATGAATAACAGGTGTACTATCATTATGGTTTCTTGTGGAAATGCAACTATTAAAATCAATAATCATATTCAAACAGTTACATCTCCAGCTATACTATGTATATCCCAATACGACAATTTTCAATGCCTGGAACATACACATTTAAGTGCCAAGGCATTTCACTTTGATCCATGGTACATAAAAGCATGTTTAAAATTTGAAAATCTTGAAGATTCGATTCCAATCGATGAAAAATATGTTTACGATAGAAATATGCTATATATGTTTACAAAGCATCATGGAAATTTTCAAGGCATTTTTTACTTAACACCTCAACAATATGTTCACATTAATGAACTAATGCTTATGATTGGTGCTGAGACATACGCACAAAGCGATGATTACTGGACTTGCCGTATCAGAAGAATGCTGCGACAGACACTTAATTGCATTTTTGACATATATGTAGACCAATGTAAGTTAAAGTTCTACGAATTATCTGAGAATACTAATCCCGTTACAACCTGCACTGATTATATTCACAACAACTATCAGAACGATATTACATTAAGTTTCCTATGTGAACTTGTACACTTGAATCGAACCACACTTAACCAGCGTTTCAAGCAGCAAGTAAATTGTACATGTATCGAATACCTGCTTCACTATCGTCTTAAGATATCGCAAGAATTGCTATCTAACACCAATCTCAAAATTGATGATATTGCAACCCAATGTGGTTTTAAGTATAGTTCTTACTTCAACCGGCAATTTACAAAATGCCTTGGAATCACACCTTCTGAATTTAGAAAGAATCCTACAGGGTATAGCATGTTTGAAGGTAGAAAGATTAGTAAATTATGAACATATCGTCTCATCACATCTTATGATTAGATAAGATAGGTATAATTCTAATAAGTCTTAATACCCTCAGTCTCATTACCTTGTCCTTTGGACACTCCAAGACAACCAAAAAGGACATCCCTTGACCCGTAATATTTACGGTTCAGGGGTGTCCTTTTTACGCTTCCTATCAGTAAGATAGACACTCGATGCTATTTATCCACAATCTATAGATTTCAGCCACTGACCATTCTCTTTGCGTTCTTCGTAAATCTGCACATTATCCACTAACTGCGACAGGAACTCCCGTTTCTCTGCTTCGTTCATTTGAGCACACAATTTATCAAAGAATACGAGTGCCTTGTAAATGTTATCCCCTGTAATCTTATCTGCCAGCAGAGAGCGTTTCTTAGTCTTTGCAGATACCAGCAATTCCTCTGCTTCATCTATTTTATCATAAGTCTTGTACAAATGGTTCTCTAAATCTGTTTTTCTTCGTTGATAATGCTTATCCTCATAATCAACAGAATCCATATCTGATAAAATAGTATCTTTATTATGATATAGCTTTCTTAATTGTATTTTATAATTTTCTATTTCCTGATCTAATGCACTAGTATCTACTTCCATATTTATTTTGTTGCGGATTAAATCCGAAAATTTAGGATTACTAACCAGTTTACTAATCACCTCTGCAACAGAAGCATCCAGCATTTCTTCATGCACCTGTTTTTTGTAATCACACTTATGACCTCTAGTCATATTTCTGTGTTTGCAGCCATAATAATAAAAATCCTTATAGTTACTTCCATCCTTGCGTTTCTTAATAGACTTGTTGCCATACATTACTGCACCGCAGACAGGACATTTCAAAATTCCCGATAAAAGATAAATCTTTTCTCCCTTGTCACGATTTACCTTTTCGTATTTTTTAGCCTGTGCTGCTACCTTGGCCTGTGCTTGTTCCCACACTTCTTCTGATACAAGAGCTTCGTGCAAACCATCTACTAATAGATAATCATCCGTTTTCACCTGCCTATACTCATTCCTCGTACCATGAACCTTTTCTGTCCGTCTCCTGCCATAAGAGATTTTACCGCAATAAACCGGATTTTGAATAATTCTTCTGATAAGAGCCGCATCAAATAATGGATTTGTACCATTTTGTCTGGCTATCTTATGGATTCCATGATTTTCAAGATACTTTGCAATTCCATTTACCCTCCCTGGCTTTCTGCATCCTTCCTTCCATTGTCTGAACACGAATGTTCTCACGTTCAATCTCTGCCACTGCTGACAGAACAGATATCATAAGCTTCCCAGCATCCTCATACTCACCGGCAATTTCATATTCATTATAGTCGCAGAACGCTTTCATTTTTGTTTTCTGTGCATCCAGAGAATAGCCATCTATCTGCATGGTTATGGAAACACGTGTGTAAAGATACACTTTTATTTTCTCTTTAGACATTCTGATCACCTCATAACATCAATTTTGCGGTCAAAAAATTTGACCACAAGTTATATTTGTTTATCCGGCAGCAAAAGTAATCTATCTATTACCGGATGAATAATTGCGATTTCTGTAATCTGATTAATTGCACAGAGCTTCTTCCCTGCATCTTTACTGGATGCTCCGCAGTGATAAACCAGTTCTGTCTCCTCACCATAATCAAGTACAATTAATCTATCATGACAATCGGGATTAGGCTTAATTTGAAGAGAAGGATATTCATTTTGAAAATCTGTCACTAAAGATTTTGTAAGAAACCCCTTCCCACCTTTTCCATTTTCTGTGAACAAAACAACCTCCACACCATCAGCCTTCTGAGAAAGATGTTGTAATGACTTTGCATTCATATAATCATCTACAACATAGATTGATTTCTTTGCTTGCTGATAGATTTCTATGTAAGCAATGTCAGCCTCTAACTTCTGTCCTTTATAAATCACAAAATTCTTTTTGTCTTTATCGGTAATAAAATTATCTGCTAAGATATTCACATCTTTTTGAATTGAATCTACCTTATTCTCCATTCGGTCCTGCCTCTCCGTTATCGTTCCAACCTTTGCTGTTAAAAGATCCATTTCATTTCTGGTAACAAACTGCTGATTCTGCCTAATATAGTGACGCATCTCTCTAAAAGTACGCATAATAAATATACTCTGTTGTTCCGCTAATTTTCCACGAAGAACTGTTGCAAGCATATAAATTCCCTGCTCTGTAAATGCATATGGTAAATATCTACGTCCGCCTTCCTGTCCAGCAAAAAAATCTTTTTTCCGTGAGGTCACAATTTGTGACCTCACGGAATCAATTTCACTATTAGATAGTCGAAACATAAAATCTTCCGGAAATCTTTCTATATTTCTTTTTACTTGTTGATTTAACTTTTTTACTTCATAGCCATAAATTTCTGCCAAATCTTTATCCAGCATTACCTGCTGTCCACGAATTATATACACTTTACTACGAATATCATCTGTAGTAATCAATTCTTTTGTTTCTTCCATTCTTCCTCCAAACAAATCGGTTGCAATTTCTATAAGCTACTTATATCGTTCCATTATCGTGAAGCCACAAATTGTGATTTCACAGGTTAATCCTCTACTATGCTCTCCATCTGCTCCAACTTCTGCAAGGCTTTCATATACGCCATCAATCTTTTATACTGCTCATCTCCAAGACTATGAATCTGTTTCAAAATTCTAATATCCGCCCTGGTGACTTCATAATCCATATCTGAATCTTTATATTCCGGATCAATTCCTTTTCCCGTTAAAAGTTGATCAGGGGTAATTTCTAATGCATCACATATTGAAAGCAAGCAGTCCGCTTTGGGATTTGTCTTTTTCTTCTTCCAGTCACTGATGTTACTCGTTGCAATCCCGGTTCTTCTTGAGAGTTCCAACTGCGTTATGTTCTTCTGCTCCATCACACAAAAAATTCTTTCACTGATAATCATGATTTTTCCTCCATCAACATTCTGTATATATCCGTATTTATAAATTTATACATCCGTCTATACGGTTATAGTATCATGCTGCAACTTTTCTTTCAATAGAGATTTTTGTATTTCTGAACTTTGTTATATTCTTCACTTTATATAGCTCCGTGTACAACTGTCTTATTCTTTCTCTATGAAGATAAAAATCCGGATCTGGCAAATTATCCAAGTCCATTGCTTCCGCATACTTTGCTACCATTTCTCCAATAAAATTTGCCAAATCACTCCAGGCATCTCTTTCTTTTAAAACCACTTTATTCTTAACCATAATTTAAATCCTTTCTTTACTCTTTTTACAAATTGGCAAGCAGTGCTCCGGTATATATCCGGCGCATTTTTGCTTGTTGGGGAAGGTCTCCGTTCCACTCTGGTCCGCGCAGAGCAGACGTCCACCGGACGTCTTGCACCACAATCCCCTTGAACTGCGGATAAGCCGCAGAGTCACGCTGACGCTTTACCATAAAATAACTTTTTCTTTTTTGAATCTTCCTCATAAAGATACATTACTGCCTCAAGTGCTTTTTTCAGAAACTTTGTTTGTTCATTATGCATCTCTTTTATTTCTGCAATATCCTCTTCGTACAATTTTCCAGTTTCATCTGCTTTCCTTGCATACTGATTGAGATTATTACTAATCCTTGAATGCAAGGATATTACCTGATCTAGATCCGGCCACTCAAGAATAATCACATATCCGTTCAATGCCATCTTTCTGATATATGCACTCATATTTCGAACTCCTGACTCTTGCATATGGTTATGAAGTATGTCCACCTCTTCCGGTTTGAATTTTACATAAATTCCTTTTGAATACTCTTTCATTTTGCATTTCCTCCACTCTTCTTTTGTCTTTGTTTTTAGAAATCACTCTTCCATGGGCAATCGGCAATTTCTAAAATTGGGCAACAAAAAAGCAACCGATATTACTCGATTGCCACGTTGTTACTCTTGCGAAACTATTCCTTTTTTCAAAAATTTTGTAAATATTGCCTAAATGCTTTTGTGAACTTTTCCCTTCAAAAAACATTACAAATTGATAATTGACTTTTTGAAAATTATTGTTCTCAAGTCTTATTTCTTACTGTATATTCTTCCGTATATTCTTCTTTTTCTTTTCCGGCAATTCTTCCCACATACTCTCAACCAGTTCACACAAGAACTGCCGATCATCTACATTATCAACCAAAATCATTTTTTTAGCACCATTATAAGGCAGTTCCATCTCGGCATCTGGCATCAGCCTCAATGCCATCGGGACCGGCTTCACCAAAAGTCTGTCATCATATATTCCACCAAAAATTCTTCCACGGTAATAAAGGATGTATGCGCCCATCATTGCCCGGCTGCTGAGTTCATCCAGTCCTGATAATTGTTCCAAAACAAAATCCAAATATGCCTTTGTTGATGCCATATCTTTTTCCTCCTATTTCCCCATAGTCTTTATTGGATGCCTGACCACAGTCTTCAGTTTCTCCGGTGCCACCCTCCGTGCATCACTCAAATAAATTTCGTGGTGCATTCTCTGATCAGTAATATCCAGTGCATATCCTTGTTCTTCAATAAATCTGTGCATCGCATATACTGTAGCAGGCTCATCGTCATACGATCCGATATGCATACACTGTACACATAAGCCCTCCTCATAGGAAAAAAACTCAACCTTAGAAAAATCCTGTTTTTTCTTTGCCGTAGCTTTCCTGACAGCCCAGTCGAAATCTTCCCTGGTAACAAAATCTGGCAAGCGAATAACAGAAATCCACTTAAAATCTTCCTTGCACGCATAATCAATTCCGGACACGCCTTCTTGCCACCAGAATCCTTCTAATGGCGGCACCACATAATCGAAATATCCGTCAATCTGATGGTCTTCCTTTTTACTCATTTTTATCGTAAATGCAATTCCGTACAGAAGTCCAATAGCCTGCTTGTATTCTCCGTCTGCATCATTTGGATTGCCGCTTCCCCTTACCGCTATATAGTTCATTTTCGGAACAGTTACGATAGACGGTGTGCCTTTCGGCATATAAAATTCTTTATATTCCTTCTTGTAGTCAAAAGCCATATCCTTTACACCCCCTCTAAATCCTTCTCTTCATAAGGCTTATTCCAGGAACCAATCTCTATCAGATTTCCTTCCGGATCAGCGATATAGCAGGTTCTCTGTCCCCAAGGTTCAAGTTCCGGTTCAAGCACAGATGTTGCACCGTTTTCCACAGCCTTCTTGTATGCCTCATCCACCTCTTCAAAAGTATCAACATATAGTGTTATTTCAAAATGACCATTCAGCCCCTTGATATACTCATATCGCCGGTTTGTCATCTTCTCAAAATCGTTCCTTCCATACAGTAAAAAAAGTGTTCCGTCTTTCACAAGATAAACATTGGAAGTATTCTCTTCTTCCTTAATTTCAAATCCGAGAACATCCTTGTAAAAACAAATCATCTTTGCCATATCATCAACAAACACCCCAAAACCGTCTAATCTCATTTTCCTAATCCTCCATAGATTTTTAATATTTCCTCTGCATTCCTGCGAATAATATCCCGCACTTCTTCCGGCTCAAGTACCTCTACTTTTGCTCCAAATGTCATAAGCCATGTCACAAGGTTTTCCATATCCGTATAGTCTGTTGAAAAGAGCAGCCTTCCATCGTCTGTTTCTGTAAAGTAGTTCGGTCCAAATTCTTCAACCAGCCGCCACTTCATATTCGGTGTGAAAAGAGCCTTTACCTTTATCCCACCCGGAAATATCTTCTCATTTGACAAATCCGACATTGGTACATCTCTGCACAGAAATCCACAGTCTGTTTCAACAACACAATCCATACGGTTCAGTTTGAACAGCCTGTAATCTTTACGTTCTAAACACCACCCCCATACATACCAGCTCGACCACTGGAAAACCAGATAATATGGTTCTACCCTTCGGTTGCTCTCTCCAGATGGAGCATAATACATGAACTGTATGATATGCCTGTTTTCTATTGCATTTTGGATTACCTCAATTTTCGGAGCAAGGGAGCCTTTATACCATGAAGACAAATCAATCAGCATAGAGTCTCTTCCACTAATAAACTCTGATGATCCAGTCTGTATTTTCTCCATCAGCTGACCGTAGTATCGCTTTCCACTCACACTGTCAAGACTCCGCAAACCCGCAAGAATCATCTGCATATCTTTGGAACTCAAAATCGTCCTGTCCATACGATATCCATCCAT
>JABLTP010088886.1_pt1 | contig 13166 bp, 9 predicted proteins | sample 7160111 | NCBI WGS metagenome assembly JABLTP01 (sample SAMN14651227, study PRJNA627086) | human gut metagenome | isolation source: feces | host: Homo sapiens
AAGCCGGAGATGCTCATCGTGCTTGAAGTAACTGACGACTCCCTTCATCGCCGTGATAATCAGAATAGCGATGCCCGCCAGCTCCGCCAGTACAATGCCCAATTCTGCTGAATAATGTACCAGTTTTTCCAGAAAACTGATGATGGTATCCATTTTCGTACACCCCCTTTGCCACTTTTTCTATTGTAGCGGATTTTTCCGCGTTTGAACAGTCCTTTACAGGTGATTTGAATGGAAATTTACTTGCACGTTCCCTATTGTCGCCAAAAATGCCGCTACTGCGACTTCGCTTCCTTCCCCCATGCGGAATCTACACAGCGTGCCTATGTGGATGCGGTACTGACCGAAGCCGCATCGCAGGCAGCGAAACTCCCGCATGGCGCGATGGAAACCGCGTATTTAGGCGGAGGCACGCCGTCGATTCTGCCGCCAGAACTGCTGACGCGGCTATTGGAAGGCGTTACTGCGCATTTTCCCCTTGCGCCCGGTGCGGAATTTACGTCCGAGGCGAACCCTGGCACGCTGACCCACGAGTGGCTTAATGCGGCGCTGAACTGCGGTATCAATCGCCTGTCAATGGGGATGCAGGCGGCCCAGCCGGCACTGCTGAAGATGCTGGGGCGCATCCACGACTTTACGCAGGTGCAGCAGAGCGTCGAACTCGCGCGGCACGCTGGATTCCAGCACATCAGCCTTGACCTCATGTTCGGGCTGCCCGGTCAGACAGTCAGCATGTGGCGTGAGACGCTGGAGAAGGCGCTGTCGCTGAATCCGGAGCATTTGTCCTGCTACGGGCTGATTCCTGAAGAAGGTACGCCGCTGTACCGCGACTTGCAGACCGGGCAGTTGACCCTGCCGGACGAGGACGACGAACGCCGCATGTACGACCTGACGCTGGATCTGCTGGCGCAATCAGGCTTCCAGCAGTACGAAATCAGCAATTTCGCGCGCCCCGGCTGCGAATGCCGCCACAACATCGGTTATTGGCAGCAGGTGCCGTATATCGGGCTGGGCGTGTCGGCGGCGTCGTATCTGCCCGCGAAGAACGGAATGTGCCGCCTGACAAACCCACGCACGCTGCCCGCGTATCTACGGATGGTGCAGTCGCAGGACGATTCGCTGCGGGAGCGGGAGTTCGTCTCAAAAACCGACGGTCGGTTTGAAACGCTGATGCTGGGGCTGCGGATGACCCGCGGCGTCAGCGAATCGGAATTTCAGGAGCGGCACGGCGTTTCGCTGGACGCGCTGTACGGCGAGAAGCTGCGGAAATTCGAGCATGAAGGGCTGCTTCAGCACAAAACCGACCGATGGTCGCTGACGCGTCGCGGGATGGACGTGCAGAACGCGATTCTTGTGGAATTGATGGATGACTGACCGGCGACCTCAGGCGGGTGTTTTTCCCGACCGGAGGTCTTTTTTGTTTGCCTCTTTTTCAAAGAAACCGACGGTCGGTTTTTATTGTTCTTTGATACCCTTTGCCATGCGGTAGGCTTCGTCATACAGCACGTTCTGGCTCGCCAGCGGCGTTTGCGTGCCGGGATAGCGGCGGGTGTAGCTGCCGTCGGGCTGCTGGTCGCGTGCCTGTACGTTGTCGTGCCACATGACGTCGAAGATGTGGTCAATGCGGCGTTTCACGTCGTCCTGCAAAATCGGGGTTGCCACCTCGACGCGGCGCAGGGTGTTGCGGGTCATCCAGTCCGCCGAAGCAATGTAGTAGCGCGCTGCGTCGCCGTCGCCGAAAATATAAATACGGCTGTGTTCGAGGAAGCGCCCGACGATGCTGATGATGTGCACATTGTCGGTCAATCCGGGCACGCCCCCGCGCAGGCAGCAGATGCCGCGCACAATCATTTCGACCTGCACGCCCGCCTGACTCGCCTCGACGAGCTTGTCAATCAGCATCTTGTCCGTCAGGCTGTTCATCTTCAGGCGGATCAGCCCCTTCTGCCCCGCCTTCGCCTTGCTGATTTCGCCGTCAATCATGTCAATCAGCTTGTCTTGCAGGCAGTGCGGCGCGACCAGCAGCACGGACATGTGGTCTACTGTTTCGCCCAGCATCAGCGCTTGGAAAACCTGCAATGCCTCTTCGCCGATTTCGTCGCGCGCGGTGATGTAGCTCAGGTCGGTATACAGGCGGCTGGTCTTCTCGTTGTAGTTGCCCGTGCCAATCTGCGTGATGTACTGGATGCCTTCATCCGTTTTGCGCGTAATCAGGCAAAGTTTGGAATGAACCTTCAGTTTATCCACACCGTAGATAACGTGGCAGCCTGCGCGCTCCAAACGGCGGCTCCACTCGATGTTGTTCTCCTCGTCAAAGCGGGCTTTCAACTCCACCAGCACGTCCACCTGCTTGCCGTTTTCGGCGGCTTCCACCAGCGCTTCTACAACCTTCGAGTCGCGCGCGAGGCGGTAGAGCGTCATGCGGATGGAGACGACCTGCGGGTCATTCGCCGCTTCGGACAGCATTCGCAGGAACGGGCGGATGCTCTGGTAGGGATAGTGCAGCAGCACATCCTTTTCCAGAATCTGTTCCATCACCGGGCGATTATCCACGATATCCGGCGTTGCCTGCGGATGACGCGGCGCGTAGAACAGTTCCGCGTGGCTGCGCAGTTTGTCCTGAATATTAAACAGGAAGCTAATATCCAGCGGCGTATCGTACTCGTAGACGCGCGCGGTGTCCAGTTTCAGCTGGTCGCACAGCTTCTCGATAATGTCGTGCCCGATTTTTCGGCTGAGTTCCAAACGTACCGGGCAGAGTTTCTGGCGCAGGCGCACGACTTCCGCCATGTGGTCGCGATAGTTGAGGTCTTCGTCGTATACGCTGTCCGCGTCAATGTCGGCGCTGCGGGTAATGCGCGCCAGCGTCTTGCTTGCGATGCGGTAGCTGCCGAAAAGCAGCGGCAGATAGTGCAGAATCAGCTCTTCAGAGAGGATATAGCAGCCCGTGCGCTCCGGCACCTCAATCAGGCGCGGGAACATGTTCTCCCCGCACGGAACGATGCCGATTTTTTCCTTCTCGCTGCCCGTGCGCAGGACGGCGACGGCATAAATCTCCTTGTTTTTGAGGAACGGGAACGTCTGCTTTTTGCCCACGACATAGGTCGAAAGCAATGGCAAATAGTCCTCGCGGAAGATTTTCGCCAGATACTGCTCGCTTTCCGAGCTGATTTGGCGGAAGTTGACGATGCTGATGCCCTCGTCCTCCAGCTTCTTTAGCACATCGGCATACGTCCGGTCGCGGCGGTCGCACAGCGTGCGGATGCGGCTGACGGCAGCGTCAATCTGCTCGCCGGGGGTCATGTTCGTCTTGTTCTCGCGTGCCTCCTTATCCAGCAGCATCTGGTCATGCAGGCTACCGATGCGCACCATGAAAAACTCGTCCAGATTGCTCTGGAAGATCGAGAGGAACGACAGACGTTCGCACAGCGGTACGCGCTCATCCTCCGCCTCTTCCAGTACTCGCTCGTTGAACCGCAGCCACGAAAGCTCTCGGTTTTCCGTGCAAGTCAGCATGTTGTCCATCCTATTTTGCCCCTTTCCATCAGTTTATTGCAATATCTGCCAATTTATCGCGATAATTGCGCAGCGCTTCCGCTTCCACTTGCTGACGCTCCGCCGTCAATTTTGGGTCTTCCCGCAGGCGCTTCATGCACTTTGCAGCTTCATCCAGCAGCTTCACGTCACCGTCAAGCAGGAAATCCGCCATCATTTCGCCGGATTGCCGCGTACCCATCAGGTCGCCCGGCCCGCGAAGCTCCAAGTCTTTCTGCGCGACGATGAAGCCGTCATTCGTCTGCGTCAGGATGCGCAATCGCTCATTTTCCGCTGCCAGCAGGAAGCACCAGCTTTCCGCTGATCCGCGCCCGACGCGCCCGCGCAGTTGATGCAATTGGCTGAGCCCGAAGCGCTCGGCATTCTCAATCACCATGACGCTCGCGTTCGGCACGTTCACGCCGACTTCGATGACCGTCGTGGACACGAGGACATCGAGATTCCCGGCGGAAAACTCGCTGAGCACCTGCGCTTTTTCGTCCGCGGGCTGTGCGCCCCACGTCAATCCGACACGAAGTCCAGACAATTCGCCGTTTTTCAGCGCGTCGAACGTCGCCTGTGCGCTGCGAACGTCCTCCATCATCTCGCTGTCCTCAACCAGCGGACAGACCACATACGCCTGATGCCCTTTCAGCACCTCCTGCCGCAGGAAGCCGTACATCCCGGCGCGCTTCTCTTCCGGCACGACTCGCGTCTTGACCGGCGTGCGCCCCGGCGGCAGCTCATCGACGATGGACACATCAAGGTCGCCATAGAGAATCAGCGCAAGCGTGCGTGGAATCGGCGTTGCGGACATGACGAGCACATGCGGCGCTTTCGTGCCGTCCGCGCCCTTCTGCTGCAAGGTCGAGCGCTGCATCACACCGAAACGGTGCTGCTCATCCGTCACAACCAGTCCGAGCTTTTGATACGCCACCTTTTCGCTGATCAGCGCGTGCGTTCCGAACACTGCCTGATATTCCCCGTTTGCGCAAGCCTCCTGCGCCTCCCGCTTTGCCTTCGGACGCATCGAGCCAATCAGCAGGCCGCAGTGGATGCCCAGCGGTTCCAGCATTGCCTTGGCGGATTCGTAGTGCTGGCGCGCAAGAATTTCCGTCGGCGCCATCATCGCCGCCTGGTATCCGCAGGCGCATGTCATGGCAATCGCCCCGAATGCCAGCGCGGTTTTGCCGCAGCCGACGTCGCCCTGCACGAGGCGGCTCATCGCCCGGTCGCACCGCAAATCCGCTGCGATTTCCTCCAAGACGCGCTTCTGCGCCCCGGTCGGCGAGAACGGCAGCGTCTGCCAGAATTTATCCGGCGCATCCGGCGGAATCGGCAGTGCCGTGCCATCCGCCTTGTGTCCGCGCAGCAGCCCCAGCGCCGCCTGATACATCAGCATCTGCTCAAACGCCAGCCGCCGCCGCGCCAGCCGCAGGTTTTCTACATTCAGCGGGAAATGCGCCTGCCGGATGGCAAAATTCAGCTCACACAGCTGATGGCGGATGCGCAGGTCGTTCGGCAGCGTCTCCGGGCAGCAGTCATCGACCTGTTCCAGCGCCTGCTGCATCATTTCGCGGAAGGACTTCGCCGGAATTCCCTTCACGGCGCGGTACACCGGCAGGATGCACGGTTCCATCACCCGCTGCGCGTTTTGCAGGACGGGTTTCCCCCGGCTCTGCCCCATACGCCCGAAGAGCATGATGGTCTGCCCGACCGGTAGATTCTGCATCATCCACGGCTGATTATACCACACCAGCGGCAGTTTTCCGCTGTCATCCCAGAGGTACGCCGTCACGCGCGTCAAGCCGTTGAAGCGGCTGAGTTTCGGTGCGTCCTGTACAACACCCATCACCAGCACCTCGCCGCCGTTTGCGTCCGCGCAGGGAATCGGGTGTGTTCTGTCCTCGTAGCGCTGCGGAAGAAAATACAACAAATCGCGCAATGAGCAGACGCCCACTGCGCGAAGGGATTCCAGCCGGGTTGGGCCAATGCCCTTGATGGCGGAAAGCTCCATTTGCTTTTTACTCCACAGAAATCAGATAGTAATACAGCGGCTGACCGCCCAGCAGGCAGTCCACATCACAGTTCGGATACTGCTCGGCGATTTCCGTCGCCACCTGCTCCGCGTCTTCCTTCGTCGTATCCGCGCCGTAGTAGACGGTAATCAGCTCCGCGTCGTCGGTCACAACGGCCTTCATCATGTCCAGCACAACGTCATGCACGGAATTGCCGCAATACTCAATCTTGCCGTTGTGCATCCCGATGATGTCACCCTTGTGAATCTGCACGCCGTTGTACTCGCTGTCGCGCACCGCATACGTTACCGTACCGGTCTTGACGTGCTCCGCCGCTTCCGCCATGCGCTTGGCGTTCTCCTCGCCGGACACGTCGTCTTGGAACGCGACCGCCGCGGCAATGCCCATCGCCACGTTCTTCGTGGGGATGACGTGCACTTCCTTCTCCGCCAGTTCCGCCGCCTGATTCGCCGCGAAAATGACGTTGCCGTTGTTCGGGAACACGAACACACACTTGGCGTTGACCTGATTGATGGCGTTCAGAATGTCATCCACCGACGGGTTCATCGTCTGACCGCCCTCGACCACCACATCCACCGTCAAATCACGGAAGATGCTGGAGAAACCGTCGCCCAGCGACACTGCCACCATGCCAAATTCCTTCGCGGGTTCAGCAGGGGCTTCCACCGCTGCGGGCGCCTTTTCCGCTTCCAGCGCACGCTTGCGCGCCAGCATGTTGTCCACCTTCACATTCACCAGTTCGCCCAGCTCAATGCCATACTGGATAGCGTTGCCGGGGTCGTTGGTGTGCACATGCACCTTCGTCTCGGTCAGGTCGCCCGTCACCTTGACGCAGTTGCCAATGCGGTTCAGGCGGCGGCGGAAGGAATCCACGTCGCCCTCTGTGCAGTCCTCGCGGAAGTTCACGATGTCGTACTCCGTGCAGTAGGCATAAGGCAGATCGCCGGACAGATCGTGAATATCCTCTTCCACCTGACTATCGCCCGCCAGCAGTGCCGCCGGGTCAGCAATTTCCTCGCCGCGCATGACCGCCGCATAGCCGGTGTAAATCAGCATGAGGCCGCGTCCGCCGGAGTCGACCACGCCCGCCGCTTTCAGGGGCGGCAGCATGTCGGGCGTGCGCTTCAAAATCGCCTCGCCGCTGGTCAGAATGACATTCATCAGCCCATCGTAGTCATCGGGATTGCTCTCGGTGTACTTGATGGCGTCCTCCGCAATGACGCGCGCGACGGTCAGAATCGTGCCCTCCTTGGGCTTCATGACCGCCTTGTACGCCTTGTCAGAGCCCGCCTTCAATGCCTGCGCGAACTGCACGGGGGTAATCTTCTCCACGCCCTTCAAGGACGTCGCGAAGCCGCGCAGCAGCTGGGACGTGATAACGCCGGAGTTGCCGCGCGCGCCTTTGAGCGCACCCTTCGAGATGGCAGCCGCCGCCTCATCCGCGCGCAGGTACTCCTGCGCATTGACCTCACGGGTCGCGCTCTGCATGGTCAGGGACATATTCGTCCCCGTATCGCCGTCCGGGACAGGGAAAACGTTCAGCGCGTCCACCGCTTCCCGGTTCTTTTCGAGCAGTGCCGCACCCGCGACGACCATGTCGCGCAGCAGCAGCCCGTCAATGGTTTTATGCTGTATCAAAGGTAAATTCCTCCTACCTGCTTTCGGCACCAGCTCCTTGGAACTGCTGCCGTGTGGCTTTCCTGCATTACACGCGGATACCTTCCACGGAGATGTTGACCTTGCGAACCTTTACGCCCGTCATGCTTTCCAGCTTGTAGCGCACGGTATCGACAATGGTCTTGCACACCTCGGCAATGGAGATGCCGTATTCCACGATGATGAACAGATCGACGTCCAGCATATCGCCAACACTGCGAATCTGCACGCCCTTGGAGAGGTTTTCCCTTCCCAGCCATTCGACGATGCCATCCTTGGCACGCTTGGAGGACATGGCAACGATGCCGTAGCATTCCAGCGCCGCGTATCCCACGACCTTGAGCAGGACATCCTCCGTAATATAGATTGTTCCGATGTCGTTCTTGATTTTGCAATCCATAGTAGTCGACCTCCTTCATCCAGGGGCTTCCCAGCTTTTGTCCTCGCGGACACGATAAATGCACCCATAGCTGGGTCAGAGTATAGTATACAGGATTTTAGCGGAAATGGCAAGACTTTTTCGGCCCGTTTCACAAAAATGCCGCCAGAAATTCCAGAAAAAGCGCCGTCATGTGTCGATTTCGTGAACATTTCTTGCAGATTGTGTGATTTTCCCGTCTTTGCGATACCGCCGACCGAAAATTTTCCCCTTGACAAGCGGGAAAAACCGTGCTATCATGCACCCATCAGGGCAATGAGGAGACGGGTCATCCGCTTCTGCGGCGCAGGCAGAGAGCTTCCGGGCGGTGCAAGGAAGCAGGCGGCGCATAGGGTGACGTACAGCTCCGAGCCATCCGCTGAAACCGCGCCTGCGCGGCGTGTAGGCGGCATCCGGTGCGCCGGTTACAGCGTGCGAGGAATGACTGTTCCTCCTTGAGGGCTGTTTGCAGCCAGACGGAAGTGGTACCGTGGCGTTTTGTCACCTTCCCCGGATTTTGTCCGGAGAAGGTGTTTTTTATTCTTATTCTCTGAAAGTAAGGAGTGATTGGATTATGGCGCTTGATTCCCTGCGTTTCGCGCACCGCTTCGACCAGATCAGCGGCAGCGCCATTCGCGAAATCTTCAAGATGATTGCCAAGCCCGGCATGATTTCCTTCGCGGGCGGCAATCCGGCGGCATCAGCGCTGCCCGATGCGGAATGCGCCGAAATCGCCCGCGACGTGCTGCAAAATGATGGCAAGCGCATCCTGCAATATGGCGCGACAGAGGGGTATCCGCCGCTGCTGGAGAGTCTGCTCGCCTATGTGGAGCAGCAGCTTGGGTGCGCCGTGCCTGCGGTGCTGCCCGTCACCGGCTCAACACAGGCGATGGATTTGCTCTGCAAAGCGCTGATTGACCCCGGCGACGTGATTCTGGTGGAGAACCCGTCATTTCTGGGCAACATGCAGTGTATGCGGCTGTATCAGGCGACGCTGGTGCCGGTAGAGAGCGACGAGAACGGGATTATCCCGGAAAAGCTCGAAGAAGCGATGCGCCAGTATCACCCAAAGCTGCTTTACACCATCCCGACGTTCCAGAACCCGACGGGCATCACGCTGGCCGCCGACCGCCGCAAGCCCATTGCGGAACTCGCCGCGAAGTACCACGTCGTCGTGGCGGAAGACGACCCGTACCGCGACCTGCGATATGCCGGAGAAGCGTGCCCATCCATCAAATCCTTCGACAAGGATGGCTGGGTCGTTTTCCTCGGCTCATTCAGCAAGATTATCAGCCCCGGTCTGCGCGTCGGATTCATGGCGGGTGACGCGGGCATCCTGCGCAAATGCACCGTCGGCAAGCAGTCCACCGACGTCCACACGGCAAACCTCACGCAGGCGATTGTGGATCAGTACCTGCGGCGCGGTCTGCTGCCCGACCACATCAAGCGCATCTGCCGCAGCTACAAGGCGCAGCTGGATGCTATGCTGAGTGAACTTTCGACCTTTCCCAAAGGCACGACGTACACGCGCCCGGACGGCGGCCTGTTCATCTTCGTGACGCTGCCGGAGGGCATCGACGCAAAGGAGCTGCTGGAACAAGCGGTAGAGCGCCACGTCGCCTACGTCCCCGGCACGCACTTCTTCTGCGACGGCGGACACGAGAATACGCTGCGCCTGAACTTCTCCAACGCCAGCATCGCGCAAATTCACGAGGGCATGAGCACCCTGCGGGAGATTTTCGCGCAGGCGCTGGCGAAATGACACTGTTTCCCCTACTACTTAATATATAGGAGGTTCCCCATGCACATTCTTGACGTTTTGAAAGAGCGCGGCTTCATCGCCCAGACCACCTTTGAGGACGAACTGTACAAGCAGCTCGAAGAGCCGACCACCTTCTACGTCGGCTTCGATCCGACCGCTGATTCCCTCCACATCGGGCATTACATCCCGATTATGGCGATGGCGCACATGCAGCGCGCGGGGCATCGTCCGATTGCGCTGATGGGCGGCGGCACGGCGATGATCGGCGACCCGTCCGGCAAGACCGACATGCGCAAGATGATGACCGTCGAGACGATTGACCACAACGTCGAGTGCATCAAGCAGCAGATGAGCCGTTTCCTTGACTTCTCCGACGACAAGGCGATTATCGTCAACAACGCGGACTGGCTGCGCAACCTGAACTTCATCGAATTCATGCGCGACATCGGCGCGATGTTCTCCGTCAACAAGATGCTGACCGCTGACTGCTACAAGACGCGCATGGCGACCGACAACGGTCTGTCCTTCCTCGAATTCACCTACATGCTCATGCAGTCCTACGACTTCCTGGAGCTGTTCCACCGCTACGGCTGCCGGCTGGAAATGGGCGGCAATGACCAGTGGAGCAATATGCTGGGCGGCGCAGACCTGGTTCGCCGCAAGGACAGTGAAAAGGCGTTCGCCTGCACGTTCCAGCTGCTGCTGACCCACGACGGCAAGAAGATGGGCAAGACCGAGAAGGGCGCGCTGTGGCTTGACCCGAACAAGACCTCCCCGTTCGATTTCTACCAGTACTGGCGCAACGTTGATGACGCGGACGTGGAAAAGTGCCTTGGCTTGCTGACCTTCCTGCCGATGGACGAAGTGCGCCGTCTTGGCGCGCTGCAAGGCAGCGAAATCAACGAGGCGAAGAAGGTGCTGGCATTCGAGGTGACGAAGCTGGTGCACGGCGAAGAAGAGGCGCAGAAGGCCGCCGATGCCGCTGCCGCACTGTTCGCGGGCGGTGCGTCTGCCGCGAATGTCCCCTCCTTCACGCTGACGAAGGACGAATTCGCCGCCGACAGCCGCGTGACGACCATGCTGGTCAAGTCCGGGCTGTGCAAGAGCCAGAGCGACGCGCGCAATCAGGTGAAGGCGGGTGCAGTGCTGGTGGCGGACAAGAAGGTGGATGACCTGAACGCCACGCTGGCGGAGAGCGACGTCCCCGCAGATGGTCTGCTGATTCAGAAAGGCAAGAAGAACTTCCGCCGCCTGTTCCTCGCATGAGTGCCATGAACCCCTATCGGACGCTCCGGAAGTTCGCCAGCGACGAGTTCATCATCAACAAAAGCCGCTTTATCGGCTATGCCGCGCCGTGCGAAACGGAAGCGGAGGCGCTTGCGTTTCTGCAATCCATCCGCACAAAGCACAAGGACGCCACGCACAACTGCTATGCCTACATCATCGGGCAGAATGCGGGCATCATGCGCTATTCCGACGACGGCGAGCCGGGCGGCACTGCGGGGCTGCCGATGATGGAGGTATTGAAGCATCAGGGCGTAGTCAACTGCTGCTGCGTGGTCACGCGCTATTTCGGCGGCGTGCTGCTGGGCGCGGGCGGGCTGGTGCGCGCGTACACGCAGGGGGCAGTCGTCGCGCTCAAGGCGGCGCAAGTCGTCGAGATGCTCCCCTCCTGCCAATACCTGTGCGAAGTCGCCTATCCGCTGTGGGACAAGGTGCAGTACGCGCTGAAAAGCCTGCCCGTGCAATTGCTGAGCAGCGAGTTCACGACCGCCGTCGGCTTCACGCTGCTGATTCGCCAGACGGACGCGCAATCTGTCCTGGACACGCTGACCCGCGTCACCGACGGGCGCATTGAGACGCTGCTGGAGGAAGAATCCTACCGTGCGTGGGGCAGCGAAAGCAAATAACCGATTTTACCCGGAAATCGTTCTGATTCAGAACAGTTTTCGGGTTTTTGCTTGACCTTTATCAGCTTTCCTGCTATGATGCTTTCATACAATACCGGGACAAGGAGAAAGGCATATGACAAGGAAACATCCAGCACAGGAGCTTGAGGAAGATGTGCTGGTTCGCACAAGCAACATGGGGCAAGGGCGCTCGGATTATGAAGCGTTTCACACGCTGTCGCCCGCCATCCACCTGCGCGAAATCCATACGCATGATTTCTTTGAGCTGTATATTCACCTAAACGGCTTTCCCCGCCTGTATGTGGACAACAAAATCGTCACGCTCCAGCGCGGCAGCCTGATGATTTTCCCGCCATTCGTCATGCACGGCATAATCTCGCAGGACACCATCCGCAACTACGAGCGAGTGGTGCTGTTCATCTCCTCCGGGATGCTGCACCAGCTGGGGCAGGGGCTTCTGCCGCTGGAGCAGCGCCTTTTGGACTGCACGCGCCGCACCGGGTATCATTATCAGCTGGATGAAGCGGCGCTTTCGCTGTGTACAACGTGCATTGACCGTGTGGCGCAGAACACAGGCGACGAGCGTCCCGAATCGCGCTTGGCGGATTATGCCGCGATGACCGAGTTTCTGCTGCAAATCCTCCGCGTGACGCAGGAAGCGCCAATGCTGCAGAGTGCCCAGCCCTCGCCAGACACCATCCAGCGCGTGATGGCGTACATCAACGAGCATTACGCCCAGCCGCTGACGCTGGAGGAAATTGCGGACGCGTTCTTCATCAGCAAATCGTACCTGTCACACGAGTTTGTCCGTTACACGAACACGTCGGTGTACGAGTACATCCAGTTCCGGCGCATCTGCGGCGCGAAGCTGCTGATTGCCTCCGGCGTATCGCTGACGGATGCTGCATTCCAGAGCGGGTTCAATTCGTACTCCTCCTTTCTGCGCACTTTTCGCAAAACAGCAGGCATTTCGCCGACGGATTTCCAGCGGAATCTTGGCAAATAGCTTTTGCATTGTCGAATACGGATAATTTTTTCCCAGATATATCTGCACGATTTGCATAGTAGCGTGGACAATTTGCATAGACGCGCCGCCCTTTCTCCGCTATAATGAGGGTAGCTTCCGGATGAGGTAATGCAGCCGTCGCCTCCCGGACAATGTGTAAAGGTTCGGCTGCAAGAGAAAAGGAGGATTCCTATGAAACGGTTTTTCCTGCTGCTGCTCGCTGCCATCATCGGGCTGCTGCCGCTGATGAGCGCCTGCGCTGAAGCGCCGCTGGACGGGTATCCCGGCATTGATGAGCTGCCCGCCATCGACACAATCAACAATCCGTTTGAGTTTTTCGACGTGAAGAATGACCCGAACGGCGACGGCATTGTGACCGACATCACCGAATGGGAAGCGCGCCGCACCGAAATCCGCGATTTGATCCAGCACTACTGGCTGGGCTACCGCTGGGAAACCGCGGCGGAGGACGTGTCTGGCAAGTACGAGATTGTCTACGAGGACAACACCGCGTCCTACGGCGGCTTCTATGGAATTTGGGGCACTAGCGTCTTCAACCTCGGCGACGAGTTCCGCAAGTTGTCCGCTGCGCTGCTGGAAGGTAAAGTGACGGTGGGCGACAAGACGTTCGGCCCTGCATCCACCAAGGCGGAAGCCAAGCAGCTTGCCATCGAGGCGTGGAACGCGGGCTACTCCGTCCACTACATTGGCGAACCGCCGTGGAGCACGGAAGGCGACGCGGTGTTCGTGAACACCACCGGCGCGATTACCGAGGAAACCATCCCCGCCCGTGTGCGCCCCGTGTATCAGGCGGTCATTACCATCACGAATCCGGAAACGG
>JABLTP010092017.1_pt1 | contig 13117 bp, 9 predicted proteins | sample 7160111 | NCBI WGS metagenome assembly JABLTP01 (sample SAMN14651227, study PRJNA627086) | human gut metagenome | isolation source: feces | host: Homo sapiens
TACAAAAAAATTACAAAGGAAAGTGACCCTGTACGACAAAGACATTATACAACGAAAACTCATTAATTGGTAGACTTCATAAATATTTTTTAGCATATTTTGAAACTTTTTCTGTTCCTACGGCAGAAACATTATTTTTACTGGTACTTTCAATACTCGCATTGGAGTCAGCTCATTCAATCAGATTCCTGTACCAGCATTTTCTTGCCGGAATAACAGAAATTTTCTGCGTATGGCAGGAAAAAGCACCATTGAACCAGACTGGCAGTGAGTGATTTCAATATATCCCACTTTTTCTTTATTCATGCAGATGGAATATAGAAATAAGTTACTATGAGCAGAAAACATTCTGGTCTTTATGCAGTTACATGGTGCGCAGCCGCAAAGGAATCGAAATGCTGATCAATCTGATAAATATCAGCTATGCCGCAATGAAGCTTTTGCCTTATGTCGATGACAAATTTGCCGGCTACAGGAATAAAAGTGTTCAGGATTTCAGATTTGCCCTAAGCGAAGGAATTCGCAGCCAGGTAGTTTTTGCCACTTTCGTGGAGAAAGTCGAAAACCAGATAAAATCAACCTCTGTGATAAATGCCTTAAAACAGGCATTTTCGCAAAATATGAGTCATCTATATATAACACCATTCATTTCAAAATGCAATAGTAAATTCTAATTTTTTAACCCTCTTTACTATTTACATTAATCAAAAAACCATCAGGGATAGGAATAATTTCCGTCCCTGATGGTTCTAAATAATTATAAAATTTTCACCTATATAATAAGCTGATTATGCGAGCTTACGAAGTTCTTCCTCGTTAAGTGCCCATTCACTGCCATCATCAAAAATAAGTGTAATATCCATATCTGCTGCGTCTAAGGATGCCTTTACGCCAACAAGACGTTTGCACTGCGCACCTGCCTGATATGGTGCAAGCACTGTTACAATACGAACTGCATTTGCATTTACTTTTGTATCTACACATGGCACTGCACGATACATACCCTGCTTTGTTCCTGTTGCAATGAAGCCCTGCCACTCTGGTGTTTCCTGTCCTACGATAATTGAAGTCTCTCCATTTGACCATGCAATGTCAACGTCTGAAAATCTGATATACTTATCTGTCTGCTTTTCCACTTCACTGTCAATATGCCATAAAATATCCCAATCATGAGTTGCAGTGTTGCTCTTTGTATCCGACAGACGATCAACCATGATTAAAAGCGGCTGATTTTTATCGCGATAAAAATAAATTGCTCTCTCATGAACAGGTGCCTTATCCTGGTCTTCACCATATCCCTCATCATAAGCACTCTTTGCATAGTCCCACTTTTCAGAGAAGTTCCACTCTAAATTGGACTTCTTTTTAATATCCTCTTCCTTCCATGCATAAGTCTTTCTGCGGTTCTGATCCTGTCCATCTACGCGTACAGTATTGTGAGATCTTGTTGACAGCACATAGTTTCTCATCTCTGACTCATCATAAGCATAATTTCCACCCTCTGTCAGCAAAAACTTTCCATTTGTATAAAGAAGAACTGACAACTTATCCTCATGCTGATGCGCTCTTCCAAATGGTGCTGCATCCATTAATGCCCAGGTATCATCCTGTCCCCAACCGGTACGAAGTGCAGCAAAGCCTGACCATGGCATAGCTGCTGAGGTATATTCTGGCTTTCCTGTCTCGTCACCTTCTGTAATCCATTTTGCTCTCTTATCATTTGGAATGATCCTCTTTCTTACCTCATAAGAACCCTTTACATCACGTCTGCATCCATCGTTTAGGTCTGGTGTTTTTCCATCTGGCATCATCAATTTGATATCAAGCTCACACGCTCTTGACAACTTTTCAAGAAGTGTGTCTGGAATTGTTTTTCCAAACTTATAAGCAACTTCAATAAAACGCTGGTAGTTGTTGATAACGACATCATGATAATTTGTCGTCAGCTCATACTGGAAACCATCCGGGTAAATCTGACGATCAAGCTCCTCTTCGAGACTTTCAAGTGCCTGCTGCAGCCATTTTGCTGACTTTTTAAACTGCTGATATAAAATACCAATCTGACCAAGACCATTCATCTCCATGATCAGCCAGTTTCCAGTCATATGGTTTTTGCTAAGACGCTCACCATGCTCATATACTGACTTATACCAGTCGATCAAAATATCATCAGTAAATGCTGGTGTCTTATAAAATGTAAATAAAATATACGGCCAGTTTGCACCCATACGAATACCACACTCAATAGTTCGCCAGCACTTTGTTTTATATCCAACACAGTCTGCATCCGGGCACACTGCCTGTTTCATCCATGAATCCATTAACTCGGCTGCTGCATATGCTAGCTTTTCATTCTTTGTCTTATTATATTCATGCGCCAAAAGCTTGATATCATTGTGACGGCTTAACTGCCATGTCCATTCTTTATAGCCATTGTATGTAGGATTTGCTTCCCAATCAACTGTATTTTCTTTTCCATACTCACAAGGAACACCAACAGACACAAGCGTATGATTGCAGATTCGCTCTGCTGCCTCGGCATCACTTTCACCCGGAAGCTTATAAATATTCTCCGGAATCTCATATGGAATCTCAAAGAAATGATCTGCATCTAATGTTTTGCGAATATAAGATGCCATTTCCTTTTTTGCAAGACTATAATCTTTGTCGGCAACAGCCTCCTTCACAGCTTCCATTCCCGGATAATCAAGATTCAAACATTCACAAAAGAATTGTTCGTCACTTAAAAGTGGTCCTAATTTTTTTTCATCCATTCCTTTTTCCCTCTTTCTAAAATTCATTAACACATAATTTCGCGCACTTTGTGTTATGTACAGCATACCCGAAATCAGGATATTTTGCAATCAGAAACAGTAGTAGAATGGCGTTCAATCAATCTGTGTCTTCCAGTTTGGCGTGCGTGCTGCCTCAAAGCACATATGAATCTGCTCTATGTTATTCTTTTCTTCTGCTAATTTTAATTTAGAAGTTTCCTCTTCAGAAAAATAACGACTCTCGGATGTTTCAATATTTTCCTCAAAAGATCCACCTACAACACTGCAAAGAGCAAATACCTTGCAGACTTTCCACGCATAGACTGGCTGGTTATGCTTTTCTCGATCCTGAATAGCAATTACAGTATCGACAGTGACATCAAGACCAGATTCTTCTTTGACCTCTTTAATAATATTGTCATGCACAGATACATCCACATCAACCCAGCCGCCTGGAAGAGACCATGTACCATTATTTTCTTTTACAAGAAGAATTTTTCCATCTTGAAATACTGCGGCGCGCGTGTCTAACTTTGGTGTCTGGTATCCTGTCTCACTGCAAAAAAGATCGACAACTTTTTCCTTTGAAATGCCTGAATGCAGACTGATCATCTCTGCGGCAATATCACGAATCTGCTCATAACGCTCTCTGTCATAAACATCTTTTCCGTAGGTAAGACCTGCCTGAGCAATGGCCTGTAATTTTACTGCCCAATCAAGCCAAGGGCTTGTCTTTGATTCTTTTAAAGTTTCATTCTTATTGTTCTCGTTCTGCATATTTGTTTCCTTCCTATCGTTTCGCTATAATTTTCATTATCAAATTTGAATCTGACAGTTTTATTTGCAATGAATCTGCTCTATCAGTCTTTTTATTATAATCCAAAAATTTGCTTGCTGCATCCACAAAAATATCATTTTATATTTATTATTTTTCTTGACTCTACAATGGATATATAGTTTATAATAAAGCGAAACATTTTGCAAACCACAAAGGGGGCTTTCTCATGGAAAAAAATCTTACCACAGGCAGCGTCTTAAAAAATATTCTCTTCTTTTCGCTGCCATATTTGTTCTCTTACTTTTTGCAGACGCTCTATGGCATGGCAGATCTTTTCATCATCGGTCAGTTTGAAGGTGTCGCCGCAACCACAGCTGTCTCAATCGGAAGTCAGGTCATGCACATGCTAACCGTCATGATCGTCGGCCTTGCCATGGGCACAACAGTCAGCATTGCACAGGCAATCGGTGCAAATAAAAAGGATGATGCCGCTGCCGCCACCGGAAACACGGTCACTTTATTTTTGATCTTATCTGTCTGCCTGACTGGCGCACTGTTATGCGTAATCCGTCCGATTACCATGATCATGTCCGTACCAGAAGAAGCCGTTTCTGGCACTATCGCTTACCTTACAATCTGCTTTATCGGCATTCCTTTTATCACAGCATACAACATTATCAGTTCCATTTTCCGCGGAATGGGTGACTCAAAAAGTCCAATGTATTTCATCGCTGTTGCCTGTGTGGCAAACATCATTCTTGACTACATTTTCATTGGACTATGCCACTTTGGTCCAGCTGGCGCGGCACTCGGTACAACTGTCTCTCAGGCTATCAGCGTTATCGTTTCTCTTTTTGTAATTGTAAAACGCAAAACTGGAATCTCATTAAAGCCATCCGATTTTCGCCCGAAGCGCAATGTTTGCGGCACAATCTTAAAGATCGGAATCCCAATCGCCTGCCAGGATGGTTTGATTCAGATTGCATTTATTATTATTACCATCATTGCAAACAAGCGTGGTCTGACCGATTCCGCCGCCGTCGGCATTGTTGAGAAGGTAATCAGCTTCTTGTTTTTGGTGCCATCCTCGATGCTCTCTACTGTCTCTGCACTTGGTGCTCAAAACATCGGTGCCGGAAAGCCAGAGCGTGCCAAACTTACACTTCGCTATGCAATCTTTATCACGGCTGGGTTTGGTCTGATTGTGGCTATTATCATCCAATTTATCGCAGAGCCAGTGGTTGGTCTGTTCACTACCGATAATGGTGTAATTCTCGCAGGAGGTCAATATCTTCGCGGCTACATATGGGACTGCATGTTTGCCGGTATTCACTTTAGCTTCAGCGGTTATTTCTGTGCATGCCAGAAGTCGATTCTTTCCTTCATTCACAATATTATCGCCATCTCACTGGTACGTGTTCCTGGTGTATACCTGACGTCAAAGCTGTTCTCGAATACACTATTTCCTATGGGACTCGCAACTGCAACTGGTTCTCTGTTGTCTGTAATCATCTGCGTTATTGCATTTTTGATTCTTACAAGGAAAGAAAAACACATTGCATAACATACAAACAACGATGCAGCAAAATAAAAAATTTAAAGATAAAAAAAATGAGAAAAACGAACAGAGCCATCGAAGACTGCGACATCCTCGATGGCTCTAAATAGTTGCAAAAATTTTATTTTCTATTTTTTAATTTTCTGCTGCATCCTTGATGCTTGCACTTGATTTTTTATTTGCCATTTTCTGATCTGCATAAACATCAAAGAAGCGTTTTGTCTCTTTTACGACAACACCGCTTAATGCAAAAAGTGCAATCATATTCGGAAGTGCCATAAGACCATTGAAAATATCTGCAATCGTCCATACAGCTGCTACTGTCATGTATGGTCCAATAAATACAGCCAAGATGTACAGCCAGCGATAAATTTTAATCTTCTTTTCATCTTTTCCTGTCAGATATTCAAGGCAACGCTCGCCATAATAATCCCATCCAAGAATCGTTGTAAACGCAAAGAATACAAGACAGATCATCAAAACTGCTGCGCAGAACTGATTGGAAAATGGAAGGCCATTCTGGAATGCATAAGTTGTTACCTGAACACCCTCAAGTCCTTCTACCTGCCATGCGCCTGTGATGACTACTGACAGTCCAGTAAGTGTACAGATCACAATCGTATCAATAAAGGTTCCTGTCATGCTGACAAGTCCCTGACGGACTGGTTCCTTTGTCTGTGCTGCAGCTGCCGCAATCGGTGCACTTCCAAGACCTGCCTCGTTTGAGAAAATTCCTCTTGCAACACCATTTTGCATTGCAACGAGCATACTTCCAACAACACCGCCTGTCACGGCCTTTGGATTAAATGCGGCCTGAACGATCGTAACAATTGCCTGCGGTACTTCCTTAATGTTAAACAAAACAAGTGCCAACGCAAAAATAAAATAAATAATCGCCATAAATGGAACAACAACCTGACTGACGCTTGCGATTCGCTTTACACCACCGATAATAACAGCAGCAACACAAAATGTCAGAACGAGTGATGCAATGACAACAACCCATGAATATGTACCAAGACCTGGAATTGTTACAGCGAAAGATTTGTCTGGATCAAAAAATCCTACAACTGCACTAGAGATACCATTGACCTGACTGAATGTTCCGATACCAAAAAGTCCAACACATGCACCAAAGAACGCGAAAATCTTAGCAAGCCACTTCCAGTTTTTTCCCATTCCTTTTTCAATATAATAAAATGGTCCTCCAAGACTATGACCACTCTCATCAACGACACGATATTTTACAGCCAGTAAGCCCTCGGAATATTTTGTTGCCATTCCAAGAAAAGCTGCCACAATCATCCAAAAAAGAGCACCTGGACCTCCGGCACATACAGCCGTTGCTACACCTACAATATTTCCAGTTCCAATAGTTGCACTTAGTGCAGTACAAAGTGCAGCGAAACTGCTGATTTCGCCTTCACCTTCTTCCTCATTTTGAACCATCCATTTTAAAGCAAGCCCTAGTTTTCGCACCTGCAAAAGTCCAAGACGGACAGTTAGTAAAAGTCCACCTGACAAAATCAGTACCATTAGCGGCACACCCCAGACAAAATCATCAATTTGCTTCAGAACACTTTGAATTGCACTCCACATGTTTCCTTCTCCCATCTTTTTCTTTTGGCAGTTTTTCTGGAAACACGGGCTAAAAAAGAATACACGTACTTGTTCTCTTTTTCTCTGTCCTTTTGCCTGAGAGATTCCTGCGCTGACGCACAATTGCACCTTCGGCCTCCGATTTTACGGATGTCTCCAGAGATACGATCCATCTGCAGTTTCTCCCTTAAAAGGTACCTGAGAGTGTTACTCCTTCGGTGGGCCGTAGCCTCTTTCCAGCAGACTTCTTCTCGTTATCACTACTGTGCTTTACTATACCGCAGTGAAGTATATTCTGTCAAGTATAAAATTTAGAAACCAAAACCATCAGGACATGTTGATATCAATATCAAGTCTTGATGGTTTTCGCTGTCATTTATGATCTATTTTTATTTGCTGCAGATCTCGTCGATCTTTGCTCTCTCTTCTTCTGTAAATACAGGAGCATTCAGCATTCCGATGTTGTCTAAAATCTGAGCTGGCTTTGATGCACCAATAAGAACGCTTGTGATATCGCCATCGCGAAGAATCCATGCAAGTGCCATCTGTGCAAGGCTTTCACCACGTTTCTTTGCAATCTCATTTAATGCGTTGATCTTTGCCAATGTCTCCTCGGTGATTGCGTTCTCTTTTAAGAATCTTCCATCAGTACGAATACGGCTGTCCTGCGGAATACCATGCAGATAACGGTCAGTCAGAAGACCCTGTGCCAATGGGCAGAAGGTGATAATTCCGATTCCATTCTTTGATGCATAATCCTTTAAACCATCAGTTTCAATAGTACGATCAAACATAGAGTACTTGCGCTGATTGATAATAAATGGAGTACCCATCTCTTTAAAGAGCTTTGCAATCTCAATAGTCTGCTCTTTATTATAATTGGAAATTCCAACATAAAGAGCTTTTCCGCTTCTTACAATGCCATCAAGGGCTCTTGCTGTCTCTTCAAGTGGAGTCTCTGGATCTGGTCTGTGATGATAATAAATGTCCACATAGTCAAGTCCCATTCTCTTTAAGCTCTGATCAAGACTGGCAACTAAATATTTCTTGCTGCCCCAGTTTCCGTAAGGGCCCTCCCACATATCATAACCAGCCTTTGTTGAAATAACTAACTCGTCACGGTATGCACCAAGGCTCTTCTTTAAAATACGTCCGAAATTTTCCTCTGCTGCTCCTGGAACTGGGCCATAATTATTTGCCAGATCAAAATGTGTGATACCATTATCAAATGCAGTTTCACACATAGCCATCATGGTATCAAAATTTCCGTTTGTACCAAAATTGTGCCATAAGCCAAGTGACACTGCCGGAAGCTTTAAACCACTTGCTCCGCAGCGATTATACTTCATGTTTTCATATCTTGTTTTTTCTGCAATATACATAATTCTTCTTCCTTTCTGCATTGATTCTTTTTGAATCTTCTGATACACTTACTTTATCACTTAAAGTTAACTTGAAGTCAAGTGTTTTTATAAATTACTCAGGAGGCATTTTATGGCGCATTCATCAAACTCAAATGATATAATAAATGAGGCAAAAAAGACTGACCTGCCAACTTATACAATCCGACAGATTTCAAATCTATACAAACTTCCTGCTTCGACGCTTCGTTACTACGAAGATCTTGGTCTTCTGACAGATGTTGTCCACACCGCTTCTGGTGCTCGCATTTACAATCAGTCGCATATTGACCGTTTGGGCGGAATTATGTGTTTTAAGCGAACTGGCCTTTCAATTGCTAAAATCCGCCAGTTTTACCTCTATGAAGAGCATATAGAAGATCATGCACACGACATCAGCCAGATGATGATTGACCACGAGCAAGATATTTTAAATCAAATTGAGGAACTTCAAAATGATCTTGTTCATATCCGTGAAAAAGTGCGCTATTATGCCGCTGTGGAAGATGCCATCAAAAAAAATGAGCCAATTCCTGAATGGCATCAATTTTTTGCCAACGAAAATAATACGGATGAAAATTAATTAAGCCTATTTGATTTCCTCTACTGTCACTCGCTTTTTGTGCCATCCATTTTGCCAAATCAGTAAATAAACATGAAAATCAAGGTCATCCTGCGCCATGGTAAACGGTTCTTCACGAAATACCTCTGCGCGGATGCCCTTTTTGTTAAGTTCAAGCTTTTTTGCCTCTGCCTTTTTAAGCAACTGATTCAGATTTTTGTCTGCTTCCTTAGAAAAAGTTCGGCGCGGATATTTTTTATTTTCTTCCTTTAGACATTCAGAAATCAGCTGCGTTATTTTTTCATGTTTTTTCTTTTTTAAGAGCTTCGCAATTTGCTTTGCGATCACTGGCTTTGGAAAGCATTCATATAGCCTAAGCAGCTGAATCAATTCGCGATCTTGGGTCTGCACAGCAAAGGCTTCCATCAGCTTTATCGCCTCTGGTGCAACTTCTTTTAGATCTTCTGATCCCACACGATACTGCTTTGGCACTGCCGGATAGCTGCACGCATTCAGCGGTGGAAAATCAGCAAGACTTGCAAGCTGCCTTTCTTTTTCAGTACAGTACTCCTCACCAAGATAATGATATTTATCACGCAGAATTGCAATCTGGTATTCTAATACACGAAGATCCTCATCGCCTTTCATCCAGAAATGACCGATTCCACTATATTCATACAGATGAACTTCTAGTTCAATCCGTTTAAAAAAGAGCGTGACGACACATTCTCCCTGCCATACGGATAATACATATCCATCACCGTCTTTCTGCAAGGATGCGTCCAATTCACCCTCATAATCACTTTGATAGCTTCCAGTCATTTTAACCTGATGAAAGACAAGAAAACTTTCCACTGCATCATTCATCAGATATACAAGACGAAGCTTATCCATTAATTTTGCTGTTTCAAAAGCTTCTGGCAGGATCAGTTCAAACTGACCCTGTGCCAGAAGCTCCTGCAGCATTTCAAATGCATCCATCATCAATTGTTAACTCCGCCTACAAGCTTTTCCTGATAACGCTTTACCATCTCATCATACTCTTCATCAGTCAGCTTCTTCTCGCCTGGGTTCATAGCAAATACGCCGCCCCACTCGTACTGATCCTTATATTTTGGAACAAGATGGAAATGCAGATGATGACCTGTATCACCGTATGCACCATAATTTACCTTGTCTGGATGGAACAGCTCATGCATTGCCTGTGCCACCTTTGCAATATCTTCCATGTAAGCAGCGCGCTCCTCTGGTGTCAGTTCAACAATCTCGCTCACATGCTTTTTATGTGCCACGATGACTCTTCCTGGATGACTCTGCTCCTTGAACAGATATACCTTTGAAGTCTCTAACTCACAAATTTTAATTCCGAAAGCAGCAACTAGCTCACCCTCCATGCAATATGCGCAATTCTGATCTTTCATGATCTCTTATCCTCCTGTTGTTTACTACAGCTTATTATACACATCATTTTTTGCTTTTGCAAATCAATAGTTGAAATTATTTTAACAGCACACTAATTGCTTCCATCTCCTCTGATGGTGTGATGATTAGCTGTCTGCCCTCTACCTTTGCGGTAATAGCGGTTGGTGCATAAACTTCTGCGATCGTGTTTGGGCAGCCCTCTGGCAGATCAATCACAAGCTTTTCTGGAACTTCGCCATGGAAAATATGCGCTGTAACAAATGCACTTTCATGCTTTCCTTCATAGAGCTTTCCTTCCTCACTCTGCACGCGGATCACTGCCTGCCAGCCAGTCAGATGGCGATCACTGCTTCCCTTATGGCTGTAAATATAACTATAACCATCGCGAATTGCTGGTGCTGCCTTTTTATAGAATGCCATTCCATCTTCGATTGCCTTCCACTGCTCTGCGCTCAGTTCAGTCACATCACCAGAGAAGCACATGCGGCCAAGAAACGTACTCGCAACGGTGTAGCCGATACGCTTCACAGAATCAGTCTTTCTGATAACGGCCCAAATCTGGCTCTGTCTCGGCAAAATACTTCTGTGAAGGGATGCCGCAATGACTGGAATTTCCTCGCACTCGTGCGCATCAGAGAAAGATGCCATGCTGCACTCACTCATCATCAGAGGCTCTAACTTATGACCGCCAGATGCACAATTTTCCAAAATGATACCCGGAATCTCTTCCTTTACTTTACGCACAAAATTAACAGATGCCTCACGGTCGCGGCGAAGACCCTCTCCAAGTGACTCTGCACCATCACAGCCAAGGCCAATTGTATCGTTATAATCCATCTTCATGTAGTCAAAGTTGTATTTTTTCAGCTGACCAATTACCTTATCTGTTAAGTATGCAATCGCGTCTGGATTACTCATATCAAAGAAACGGCGTTCCTTTGTCGTAAGCACCTTTCCGTCACGGTGAAGCATCAGATCCTCACGCTCGGAATAAACGTGGGATTTTGAACCTGCGTTATCAATTTCAAACCAAATACCTGGCTTCATGCCTGCCTTACGGATATCCTCACTTACTGCACCAAGACCTTCTGGGAAAAGACGATCAGATGGAACATAATCTCCCATGCTGCGGCTCCAGTGTACACCTTCCTCAACAAACCAGCCACAGTCCACGACAAAGTACTCAAGACCCTTTCCCTTAACAGCTTCAAGGATTCCCTTAATATTTTCATGGGACGGCAATCCCCATGTGGTACAATATTCATTAAACAGAATCGGAAGATGCTGCTCGCTCTCTGGTGCCTTATTTACATACTTTTGCGCATACTGAGTCAGTCGCTGACATGCATAATCTACTGTGCTTCCTGCGCGCTCATCACTACAGCAAACGGTAAGAATCGCCTCTGGTGTGGTGAAAGATTCGCCCGGTTTAATGGTCTTCATCCACTGACCAAACTCACGGTCTGCCAAACCACCTGAAAATGCCATGCCATCATCTCTGCGGTAAAACTCCATCTGCCAAGAACACTCTATCGCTAACTGCGCTGCCCATACAACACCTGCCTTTGTGTCTTCGACTGCACCAAATGGGAAATATCCTTTGACTGGCATGGAACCGATCTGGCCGTAGCGTGTAGAGTTTACCTGCCAGTATGCCCATGATGGCTCAAGCTGCAAATCCTCTGCAGACTCGGTAACAAGGCGGCCTTCCTGACTCCACTTGCTGCGGATGCGGTGAATCTTTAAGCACTCAGGTGCATCAGCTTCTTCAAATGGAGAGATTAGTCCAAGAGAAAAGCTTGTCAGAAGCTCGAGGGTTGTTGGTGTATCAGATTTATTCAGTACAGTGGTTGTGCTGCCTAGCGCATACTCCCCCTTTGTCCATGTCAGTATGTGGACAAAGTGATGACCTCTGCCATCCTCAAGCCAAGTCTCGATAATTTCTTTTGTACCTTCGGTTTTATGTACCTGCTTTTCAAAACGGCATTCGTCTACTGTCCCGCTGTTTCGCATACTTGTACCCGGTCCGTATGCACCCGGATAAATATCATCTAGCAGCTTTACCTGAATCAGGCTATCTCCGTGTAAGCATTTGCTTTCGAGCATTGCATCCAGTTTTTCTGTTAATTCTTTCTCTTTTTTAACTGGAACTAGCATCAACTCGATTTGGCTATCTTCCTTCTCCAACATGTAGTATGCTGCCATATCGCCAAGTGTAAAGTGGCTGTACACTGACGGTTTTATTCCGTTGCCCATTATTCTTTTCCTCCTAAGTTTTTGAAAGAATTTTTAATAGTATTTTCTAAGTTTTATTTCTTGTTTTGAGTATAGCAAGATAAGATCATTTTGTCTATCTGAAACAATAAAAAAGCCCCGCTTACGCGGGGAATACATGAAAGCATTCTAATCAAAAGTTTGTTTTAATGTCTTTCTAATACCTAGTATAATACATCACCTCAAAAAGGCAAGTGAAATACTTCGACAAGATTCGACATCATTGTATGACAATTTATAAAAATTTACCCGTCAGCTTATAGTAATTCTCCTTCATTTGCCTGCTCTATCTCAACGTTATCAACATCATCTGATTTTTGCATTGATACCGCTACTGCCTCATCCATATCCTCAAACTCAACGCAAAGTACTGCCTGCATCCAATTTAAACTCACTTTTGCCTGTTTGCCTTTTTCCTTTGCTGCCTCTTCGATACCGATTAGAAGTTTCTTCAAGATTTCTCTTGTCAGATAACCGCCACGCCAATGAAATAAAAATGGCTTTTTCTTTTTGGCGGCCTGCGCTGCTCTCTTTTTGACTTCTTCCTGTTTAGTAAAAGAAAGTTTCTTTTCTAAGTAATAGAAGTGACTGCCATCCGTGCATGGAACATAATCTGTCATGATTGGCTCATGATCACGGAAAATAGCATCATCACTTAGATTAAAATAATCATGGCGAGTCAGCGTTTTGCTCAAAGATAAATCAAAGGTTGCATCCAGATGATAGTATGTCTTTCCGATCTTTACGATA
>JABLTP010020872.1_pt1 | contig 13111 bp, 12 predicted proteins | sample 7160111 | NCBI WGS metagenome assembly JABLTP01 (sample SAMN14651227, study PRJNA627086) | human gut metagenome | isolation source: feces | host: Homo sapiens
ATGATGTCAAAAACGGATTGAAATTTTAAATTTTTCATAACACGCCTCGTTTGATTAATCTTGTATTTTCAGTATACCATGAATTAGAGAGATTCGCTGTTTAAGTAAAAATCTATTGAAACCATAAAAAAAATAACTTATTTTAAGGTTTCTTTAAGGTTCAATAGATATAATAATGTTCTATTAAGTAAGCAATACTTATTTTTCATAAATCAGAGAGGGCGGCCTGTGGGTCGTTTTTTTGGGTAGAAGAAGGCTATAGCAATTTCAACTAAGGCAGAAAAATCATATTAATTTTATACTAGGACTAAGATAATAAATCGTACCTCAATGATTGGACTTTTTTTCCAATTATTGAGGTATTTTTGTTTTCAATTGAGAAATATAAATCATGAATAATTTGAAACTTTTACAATCGGTCATAACTTTTATTTATGATGCGCCATAAAAAAATAGCTTATGCAAGACAATTGTTTGGTGATAACATAAAAAACATATTTAAAGAAAAGGAAGTACAGGGATGACGATAAAAGCACAAAGAGGAAATCAACTAAGAACTAAGGGATGGCGTCAAGAAGCGCTTCTTAGGCTCTTGGAAAATGTTTTGGAAAATGCTGAAGATCCTGATAATCTTATCGTTTATGGTGCTCTAGGCAAAGCAGCAAGAGATTGGTCGTCGTATGAAGCTATTGTCGAAAGTTTAAAAACGATTGAGGAAGATGAATCCTTAATTATACAATCTGGGAAACCTATAGGCATTTTAAAAACACATCCAGATGCTCCCTTGGTTATAATGGCTAATTCTAATTTAGTTGGAAAGTGGGCGACTTCGGAAAATTTTTATGATTTGTATGATAAAAACTTAATTGCTTGGGGTGGATTGACTGCAGGAGATTGGCAGTATATTGGTTCACAAGGCGTCATACAGGGAACATATGAAATCTTTAAGTCTATTAGTCGTCTTTATTTCAGCGATGATTTGTCAGGGAGATTAATTCTTACTGCTGGTATGGGTGGAATGGGTGGTTCTCAACCTCTGGCAGCTAAAATGGCGGGTGCAAATATTATTGTTGTCGATGTTAATGAAGACAATATTGATAAGCGTTTATCAATTGGTTATGTTGATAAAAAGACTGATAGTTTAGATCAAGCATTGTCGTGGATAGATGATGCTAAAAGAAAAGGTGAAAATATTTCTATTGCAGTTATCGGAAATGCAGTAACAGTCTATCAAGATATTTTAGATCGAGGAATCGTTCCTGATATTGTGAGTGATCAGACAGCAGCTCATGATCTTCTTTATGGCTATGTTCCAGAAAATTACTCTTTAGAAGAAGTGATACGAGTTCGTCAGTCAAATCCAAAGAAACTAGAATCTGATGCTGGTGCTTCAATTGCTAAAGAAGTCAGAGCAATTCTTTCTTTCCAAAATAAAGGTGCTAAAGTTTTTGATAATGGGAATAATATTCGTACACAGGCAAAAAGGTTCGGAGTTGAGAATGCCTTCGATATTCCTATTTTTACAGAAGCTTTCTTAAGACCTCTATTTGAAAGAGCCATAGGTCCTTTTCGTTGGATAGCCTTGTCAGGGAATCCAAAGGACATTCACATTATTGATGATTATCTTTTAGAGCACTTTTCAGATAATACCATTATCACAGATTGGATCAAATTAGCACGTAAGTATGTTCCTTTTCAAGGATTACCTGCTCGTATCGGATGGTTAGGCCATGAGGAAAGAACTCAATTAGCTTTAGCTGTTAATGATTTAGTAGCAGAAGGTGTTCTATCAGCACCAGTTGCCTTTACACGTGATCATTTGGATGCTGGAGCTATGGCACATCCTAATATTATGACTGAGAATTTAAAAGATGGTTCTGATGCCATTGCAGACTGGCCACTGTTAAATGCCATGTTAGCGGCATCGTCTAAAGCAGATTTGGTCGCTATCCATTCAGGTGGAGGAGGATACACCGGTTATATGCAGAGTGCTGGTATTACTGTTGTAGCTGATGGGACACATGAAGCTTCTGAACGTCTCCAGTTATCAATTACCAATGACACTAGCTTAGGTGTTCTTCGCTATGCGGATGCTGGCTATGAAGCATCTCTAGACGAGATTGAGCAAAAACGTATTAGACGTGTTCATTTATAAAGGAGTGAAGTTTTAAATGACGATAAAATATTTGACTAAGAACGATGTGTTAGCTGCTTGTATTGGAGGTTCCGTTTATGCGAGTGGTGGCGGTGGCTTTTATGAGCACGGACTTGAAATGGGAGAGGCAGCAGTTGCATTATCTCCAGTAGTCTTAAAAACTATTGATGAGTTTGAAGAGGATGATTTGATTATCACTCAAACAGCAATTGGAGCACCGGCTGGGACAACAGATTGGCAGATGTTGGGAAAAGATTATATTCGTGCGGTAGAATTACTCCTTGAGAAACATCCCCATCCTGAAAAAATCAAAGGTATATTAACACCTCAGAATGGAAAATCCAGTTCGACAAACGGTTGGCTATCAGCATCAGCATTGGGATTAGCTGTTGTTGACGCTACTGGTGATATCAGAGCCCATCCTACTGGAAAAATGGGAAATATGGGTGTAGCTAATGATACGACTTATGAAACTATTCAAGCTGTGTCAGGTGGACGTCGTGAAACAGGTCGCCATATTGAGTTATCCGTGCAAGGAACGGCAGCTTACACTTCGAAAATTCTTCGAATAGCTTCGGATTTATCAGGCGGTTTCATTGCTGCTGCCCGTCATCCTCTCACAGTATCTTATATCAAACAGAATGCTGTTATTGGAGGCTTATCTAAGGCTATTGAATTGGGATATTGCATACTAGAACATCAAAATGAAGATGGTTCATCGATTATTGATGCTATTGTTAAGCATACTCATGGAGAAATTTTAGCTAAAGGTAAGGTTATTGCCAAGGATATGACTTACACCGATGAAGCTTTTGATGTTGGTAAGGTAAAAATAAAAACTGAATCGGATAATGTAACGCTCCATGTTCAAAATGAATTTATGGCTGTAGATAGTCAAGCACTAGGACGTGTTGCTACTTATCCTGATGTTATTACTTTATTTAGGGCAAAAGATGCCAAGGCCTTGAGTACTGACGAGATTAGTATTGACGAAGAAGTTGTTGTTTTCAAAATTTCACATAAACATTTTCCGTTAAGTACTGGTGTGAAGGATCCTAGTGTCTACCCCGAAGTAGAGAATGTTTTAGGTATAGACTTGTATAGACATGCTTTCAAATAAGTTACGATTTAGGTGATAAGGTATGGAATTAACAGGATACGGATTGACCGTTGAATCAATTGAACGTGTAGTTAAGGGGGAAAAAGTGACAATAGCTCCTGAAGCTTATCATCGTCTCAAAGCTTCGAGGAAGGTCGTATTACAGGTTCTTGATAGTCAGCAACAGATTTATGGTCTTAATACTGGTGTTGGTAAAAATAAGGATAGAAAAATCCCGAAAGATAAAATTGAGGAATTTAATCGTCAGTTAATCTATGCCCACTGTGTTGGAATTGAACCAGAACTATCTATTGATAATGTTAGAGCAGCAATGTTGATACATCTTAACAATATGCTTAAAGGATACGCAGGTATCCAGGTTGCCATTCCAGAACGTTTAGTTGATTTTTTGAATTTAGGAGTTACTCCAGTTGTAAACGGCTTTGGTTCTGTTGGTGAGGGTGATATTGGTATTTTATCTTATATAGGTTTGGGATTAATGGGAGAAGGACTTGTTGATTATGAAGGTAATCGCTATGAGGCTAGAGAAGTTTTTAAGCGACTTCATCTTAAACCTATTCGTTTTTATGCTAAAGATGGATTAGCGGTAATTAGCTCAAATGCTGTTTCGTTTTCACGATTATCTTTATTGATTCCAAAAATTAAAAATCTTTTGTATTGGTTTGATCTGGCCTGTAGTTTATCTTTAGAAGCTTTAGGTGGAAATATAACACCTTTGGATGATTTGGTGGTTAAGGCGAAACATCACAATGGTCAAAACATAAGTAGTCAGCATTTTCAATCTGCCTTGAGGGACAGTTATTTATTAAATAATAAAACAAAAACGGTTCAAGATCCTCTCAGCTTTAGAAATGCCACACTGATTCATGGTGCCGCTTATGATAGTTTATCGTATGTTGAGGAGCAACTGTTACTTGAATTAGAGTCATCTGATGACAATCCAATGGTTGATATTGACAATCAACGTATTTTGTCAACACCACATTTTGAAACATTAAATGTTAGTTTGGCGATTGAAATGTTGAACGTTGCTTTGAGTCATGTTTCTAATGCTTCAATTCAACGTATGATTAAACTAGGTAATCCGGATTTTACAGGTTTGAGTCGTTTTTTAATTGCTGATGAACACCAATATTTCGGATTACAAGCTTTACAAAAGACGGCTGCAACCTTAGATGTTGAGATTCATCATGCTAGCCAAACCTTATCAAATATTTCTTATCCTTTGGCAGGAGAAATGGAAGATAGGCAAACCAACCTACCTTTAATTCTTCAAGAACTAGATGGAATTGTAAACAAACTTCACGAAATTTTGGCTATTGAGTTACTTTATGCTACTCAAGCCATAGCTATTCGTTTTCCAGAAGAAAGACCTTTAGGTTTATTAACTCATGAAGTATTCCAAATAATCTTTGAACGATACGGTACTTTACAAGACCATCATATGCTATACCAGGTTATTAGAGGTATTTCAGAGGATATCAGAAAAATCTGTATTCAAACACTATTTACTAAGTAACAAGCCATAGCTCAGTAGATGGAGATGAAAATACAGAAAATGAAAAGGAGATTAGGGTGATCATTCAACAAATACAACAGTATTTTATAGAATATGGTAAGGATTATATCAAAATACTTGGAGATCATGTGGCACTAAGTGGAGAAGCGTTAATGATTGCATTAGTAATAGGTTTCCCCTTAGGCTATCTTAGCTACTCTAAACCTAAGTTAAGACAAGCTGCTAGTTTTTTTACTCAGGGCTTGAGAGTTATTCCTAGTTTAGGACTTTTGTTTATTCTTATTCCTTTTATTGGTGTGGGTCGACTACCTGCCATCATTGCTTTGGTGTTTTTAGCAATTCCACCTATCTTATTAAATACTATTGTGGGATTTAACGAGGTTCCACAGAGTTTAATTGAAACAGCCACGGGACTTGGCATGACAAAGTGGCAAAAATTATATAAAGTGAGCCTCCCCTTAGCAAGTCCACATATCCTAAATGGAATTAAATTAGCTTTGATTGAAGTAATTGCTAGTGCCACTCTTGCAACTTATATTGGTGCAGGTGGACTAGGTACAATCATTTTTACAGGATTAGGGTTGTATCGCTATGACCTTTTGATAATCGGTGGTGGGTCGGTTGCCTTATTATCGTTTATAAGTATGATTCTTTTTGACTTACTAATCAGTCGTTTGCCTATTGAAAAACACAAGAAAAGGAGTTATGAAATATGAAGCGTAAAAAATTATTTTTAGGAATTTTACTAGCTATTATTATTGGTGTTGTGACGGGTTTTATTTTTGTAGGAAAACACTCCCATAATGTAAATAGTTCTAAGACGAATGCCACAATACGAATAGGATCTAAAGATTTTACTGAAAATCTAGTTGTAGCTGAAATCTATGCCTTAGCTTTAGAAGATAATGGTTATAAAGTTCAGAGAGTTTCTAATATTTCTAGTTCTTTGATTCATCGTTCATTGATAAATAAAGAGATTGATTTGTATCCAGAATATACGGGAACTGGCTTACTCTCAATCTTAAAAGAACCGATGGAAACAGACTCTCAAAAAGTATATGAAACCGTCAAAAAAGACTATGAGAAAAAGTTCAAGGTAACTTGGTTGAAATATGCTTCAGCAAATGATGGTCAAGGGTTAGTCATTCGAACGGATATTGCAAATCAGCTGGGAATTAAGACAATTTCAGACTTACAAAGACATGCCTCTGAGTTGAATTTTGCTTCTCAAGGTGAATTTGATCAGAGAGAGGACGGTCTTCCTGGATTAGCCAAAATCTATGGAGATTTTTCATGGAAGTCTTCCAAGGTTTATGACAATAGCTTGAAATACACCGTTTTAGACAATAAAGAAGCTGATGTCACTCCGGCATATACAACTGAAGGTCAATTGATTAATACAGATAAATATCTTCTTTTAAAAGACGACAAACATTTTTGGCCCCCTTATAATTTGGCTCCTATAGTTCGAGATGATGTGTTGAAGTCTAATCCGAAAATAGAAAGTACGTTGAACAAAATTTCTAAAAAATTGGATACAGCGACTGTGACTAAACTTAACGCTAAAGTAGATGTAGAGGGTCAAAACTATCAAAAAGTAGCACAAGATTTTTATAAAACAATCAAATAGAGAGAAAATGTATGACAGAAATAATAAAATTTGATCATGTGACAAAGCGTTACGGTGATAAGATTGTTATTGATAATCTTAATTTTTCGATAAAAACAGGAGAATTTATTACCATCTTAGGTACATCTGGATCTGGAAAAACGACTACTTTAAAAATGATAAATCGTCTTATAGAACCAAGCTCAGGAGCTGTAATATTTGATGGTAGCCAAATTGATCAGCTAGATGAAATTACGTTACGACGTCGTATAGGTTATGTTGTTCAACAGATTGGACTTTTTCCTCATCAGATAGTTGAAGAAAACATCGCTATTGTTCCAAAATTACTTAATTGGGACAAAAAAACAATAAAGGCGCGTGTGTCAGAGTTATTATCATTAATCAAGCTACCTTATGATCAATATGCTAAGAGATATCCTAATGAATTATCTGGTGGTCAGCAGCAACGTGTTGGAGTAGCACGAGCTTTGGCTGCAGATCCCAGTGTGACGCTTTTTGACGAACCTTTTGGGGCTATCGATGCCATTACAAGAAGTGAATTACAAGAAGAACTGTTGACGATTCATAAAACATACCCAAATAAAACCTTTGTTTTTATCACTCATGATATTTACGAAGCATTTAAATTGGGAACTCGAGTTATGATTATGGACGAAGGAAAAATTGCGCAATTTGATACACCAGAAGCCATTTTAAAGAAACCTGCAAATGATTTTGTTAAGCGACTACTTGATACAGCCAAAAACCAAGAAAGCTTATGGGGGTAGGAATATGTTTGATGTTTTTAGAAATTATTATGATGAATTTCTTAGTGCTTTACTAGAACATATTGAGATAAGTTTTATTGCGATAGTTACTGCAATTGTATTAGCAATTTTTGTTACAATATTTCTTAACTTTTATAAAGAATTTAGTCATGTTACTATTTATCTTTTTTCTTTAATGTATGCCATTCCTTCATTTGCTTTATTTGCTCTCTTGATACCTATTACGGGATTAGGTCAAACAACAGCTATCATTGTCTTAGTTATTTATGCTCAATATATTTTAGTTCGAACTTTTTTGTCAGGACTATCACAAGTTGATAAACATGTTATTGAAGCAGCAAAGGCTATGGGGATGACTAAGTGGCAGATTTTGTTAAAGGTTCAATTTCCTTTAGCTCAAAAGTCATTTTTCGCTGGTTTAAGATTGGCTTCAACTGCCATTATTGCAATCGCTACAATTGGAGCAACGATTAATGCAGGCGGTCTCGGAGTCATACTCTTTGATGGGCTACGTACGATGAATCTTACAAAACTTTTATGGGGAATTATCTTAACTGTAGGTCTAAGCTTATTGACAAACTTAATAATTTGTCTTGTTGAAGAGTTGTTCCAAAAGGAATATTCTGTTTAGATATTTAACACTATTGGTGTTTTAGCTTATTAACGTTAGTAATTTCAATAAATACATCTTTATTTATTCGTTTGTTGACATGTTAAGACTTCTTCAACAATTACTTAGTAGTAGCAATGTATAAAATTTTTGGACTGATTAACTAAAGAAAAATGAGCGAAAATAGACAAGAAAAAAACACCCAATCTGAACCGTTTCTTTACGAAATACCTTCAGACTGAGTGGTATTTTTAGCTATTTTTCAATTTTAAAGTAAGACCGAGATTGAAGTGCTTTTAGTAACAAGAGACTAAATAGTGTTGTTAGGGTAATTTTGATGAGGTCTGGTAGTACAAATGGTAGGACTACCAATTTTAGAGTAGTTAGGATAGGAGAGTGAGTGAAAATTATAAAACTAATGGCACCTCCGATGAAAAGGACCACTTCACCTAAAAAGTTTGCGATGAAAATTTGTATTAGGCTTTTCTTACGATTTGCGATAAGTGATGTGACTAATGCTCTTAGTGGGAAGAAAAGCAAAATTCCACCAGTTAGTCCAATAAAGGCGTGAAGACCACCATTGCCACCAGAGAAAACTGGTAGACCAATTGCTCCTAAATAAAAGGTAAAGTAAAACGGAAAGAGTTGCTTCTTTAGGGCGATAAAGTGTAGCAATTAAGCCGATTACCAATGTTTGAAGTGTGATAGGAATAGATCCTAAAGCAATCTGAAATGGCGATAGAGCTACGATTAAGGCAGCACCTAGTGCAATTAAGGTTATGGAATAATTTTTGTTCATTTATGTTAACCTCCTAGATGTTTTACGTTGACTTTTTATAAAAAGTCACCTCTGATGTCAATATTTTCATTGATAATGTGGTGGTAGGCAGGTAATCACCTTGTAGTCTTAATGGTTGGTCAGCTAAATGTCAACGATTGTGGGATTGTGGTATAATCAAGTCAGAATGAATTCTGAAAGGATATTACTCTTGCCATACAAATTCCTACTTTTTGACCTCGACCACACTCTCCTAGATTTTGACCGTGCTGAAGATTTGGCCTTAACTTTCCTACTAGAAGAGGCTGGTGTGGCTTCCCAAGAAATCAAGGTTTATAAAGACCACTATATTCCCATGAATCGTGCCATGTGGGAGGACCTCAACCATGGTTTGATTACAAAACCTGAATTACTTCGTACGCGCTTTTCACGTCTCTTTGAGCACTTTGGAAAAGAAGTAGATGGTAGTTTCTTAGCTGGCCGTTATCAACATTTTTTGAGTCAACAGGGGCAGGAACTTCCTCAGGCTCATGCTTTTTTAGCGGATGTCAAAGACCGTGGTCACAAGATTTATGCAGCAACTAATGGTGTTAGTTTTATCCAACGTGGTCGCCTGCAGGCTTCAAGTATTTTACCTTTCTTCGACGATGTCTTCATCTCTGATGAGGTGGGTGCCCACAAACCGTCTACAGACTTTTTTGATAAAATTGCCAATCAGGTCCATGATTTTCACCCAAGCTCAGCTCTCATGATTGGTGATAGTCTAACTGCTGATATCCAGGGTGGTAATAATGCGGGTATTGATAGTGTCTGGTTTAATCCAAGTAACCTAGTCAATGAGACTCCAGCTGTTCCAACCTATCAAGTCAAAAGTTATGAGGAAATCCTGAAGATTTTGTCCAAGTAAAGCTATGATAGCCATGATTCCGAAGAGCTTTTTAGCTCTTTTTTTGCTACAATGAAAGCATGAATGATCTGATTAAACATAAGTTGGAACTGCTCCCAAGCAACCCGGGGTGTTATCTCCACAAGGACAAATTCGGCAATATTATTTATGTCGGTAAGGCTAAAAATCTAAAAAATCGTGTGCGTAGCTATTTTCGTGGAAGCCATGATACCAAGACGGAGCTTTTGGTATCTGAGATTGCAGACTTTGAATTTATCGTAACCGAGTCTAATATCGAGGCCCTGCTTTTGGAAATTAACCTCATCCAAGAGAATATGCCTAAATTTAACATTCGCCTCAAGGATGATAAATCTTACCCTTTTATCAAGATTACCAAGGAGCTCTATCCAAGACTCTTGATTACTCGCCAGGTCAAAAAGGATGGTGGTCTTTATTTCGGCCCTTACCCAGACTCTGGTGCAGCCAATGAAATCAAGAAGCTGTTGGACCGTATTTTCCCCTTTAAGAAATGTAAAAATCCTGCTAACAAGGTCTGTTTCTATTACCATATTGGCCAATGTAATGCCCACACCATCTGTCACACCACTGAGGACTATTGGCAAGGTTTGGTTGAGGATGTCAAGAATTTTCTAAACGGTCATGATGATAAAATCGTTAACCAGCTTAAGGCCAAGATGAAGGACATGTCTGATCAGATGGCGTTTGAGCGGGCAGCAGAATATCGAGATCTGATTGAGGCAGTGTCGACGCTCAGGACCAAACAAAGGGTTATCCGTCAAGATATGCAGGACCGCGATATTTTTGGCTACTACGTGGACAAGGGCTGGATGTGTGTTCAAGTTTTCTTTGTTCGCCAAGGAAAACTCATCCAGCGTGATGTCAATATGTTCCCTTACTATAATGATGCTGAGGAAGATTTTCTAACCTATATGGGTCAATTTTACTTGGATAGCCGTCATCTCAAGCCTAAGGAGATTTTCATTCCAGGGGACATTGATCAAGAGTCTGTCGAAGCTCTGGTCGGAGATGAAGTCAAGGTTTTTAAACCGAAAAGAGGCGAGAAAAAGCAGTTGGTTAATCTGGCAACGAAAAATGCCCGTGTCAGCCTGACTCAAAAATTTGATCTTCTTGAAAAAGATATAGCCAAGACCCAAGGAGCCATTGAAAATCTAGGCAAACTCATGGGAATTCCGACACCGGTTCGCATCGAGTCCTTCGATAACTCTAACATCATGGGAACGAGCCCTGTATCTGCCATGGTCGTTTTTGAGAACGGCAAACCTAATAAAAAAGAGTACCGCAAATACAAGATTAAGACGGTTGAAGGTCCTGACGATTATGCCAGCATGCGTGAGGTCATTCGTCGCCGTTATAGTCGTGTCAAACGTGATGGTCTAACCCCACCAGACCTCATTATCATGGATGGTGGTCAAGGTCAGGTCAATGTCGCTAAGGACGTGCTTCGTAATGAGCTGAATCTATCTATCCCGGTTGCAGGTCTTCAGAAAAATGACAAGCACCAAACCAATGAATTGCTCTTTGGAGATCCTTTGCGAGTCATTGATTTGCCACGTCAATCCGAGGAGTTTTTCCTCCTTCACCGTATTCAGGATGAAGTACACCGCTTTGCCATCACCTTCCATCGACAAGTCCGTAGTAAGAATAGTTTCAGTTCCAAACTTGATGGCGTGGAGGGGTTGGGACCTAAACGCAAACAAAAACTCCTCAAAAACTTCAAATCAATGACAGCTATCCAACAAGCCAGTGTCGAAGACATCCAAGCTCTTGGAATTCCTAAAAAAGTAGCTCAAGCTTTATTAGATAAGTTGAGCCAAGATAGTCATTAAAGAAAATTTAAATTAATTAAGTCATTTTTTGTTATAATAAGATGATTTAAAAAGGGAAAGGAGTCATGCTATCAAAAACGAAGCTAAAATTGAACGTCTTTATGATAAGAGTCGTCGAGGCTTTCTTCGTGGAATATTTAGTCGTGCTACGATTATCTTCTTAATCATTATACTGCAGCTTGTTGTTGTGGCCATGTCTTACCTCTGGTTGTATCAATATAGGATACACCTGCAAGTAACAGAAGTAGTCCTTTGTATTCTGGCCATTATCTATCTCTTCCAAAGTGATATGGAACCAACAGCCATCAACACTTGGCTCCTGATTGTATTGCCTTTTCCAATTATCGGAGCCCTGCTCTTGGCTTACACGAAACTTGATATAGGTTACACAGGGATGAAGCGTGCTATTCAGAGCAATATTGACCGCAGTTCTGGTATTCTGAAACAAGATAATCAGGCCCTCGAAGAGCTTAAACAGCGTCACACCAGCAACTATAACTTGGTCCAATATCTTGAAAATGTGAACGGTTCCTTTCCAGTTTATCGTCACACGAAGACGACCTATTTCCCAAGTGGTGAAGCCAAGTTTGAGGAAATGAAGAAACAGCTCCTTAAAGCAGAGAAGTACATTTTCTTGGAATATTTCATCATTGGTGAAGGTGAGATGTGGGGTGAAATCCTAGCAATCTTGAAACAGAAGGTTCAAGAAGGGGTGGAAGTTCGAGTACTGTATGATGGCATGAATGAATTCTCAACCTTAAGTTTCGACTATAAGAAACGTTTGCAAAATATAGGCATTCAGTCTCGTGTTTTTGCATCAGTGACGCCATTCTTGTCGACCTATTATAATTACCGTGACCATAGAAAAATTTTGCTGATTGATGGTAAGGTTGCTTTCACAGGTGGGGTTAATTTAGCTGACGAGTATATTAACAAGATTGAGCGTTTTGGTTATTGGAAAGATACTGCCCTTATGCTGGAGGGGCCAGCGGTTGATACTTTCATAGTCCTATTTCTGCAGATGTGGACCTACTCTCATGAACTGCTAGATGTGACACCGTATATGGTTGAACATGAGTGCTTTGACACTCTTGGCTTTGTTGTTCCTTATGGAGATATTCCATTAGACAAGGATAAAGTTGGTAAGAATGTCTATATTGATATTCTTAACCATGCCCGTGATTTTGTTCATATCATGACACCTTATCTTATTTTAGATGGTGAGTTATTACATGCATTGAAATTTGCGGCTGAGCGTGGGGTAGACGTTATTATCATCATGCCTGGCATTCCTGATAAAAAGTCAGCCTACTACCTAGCTAAGACCTACTACCCAACACTGCTGGCCTCTGGCGTTAAAATCTATGAGTACACCCCTGGATTTATTCATGCTAAGGTCTTTGTAAGTGATAATAGTAGGGCTGTTGTAGGAACGATTAATTTAGATTACCGAAGTCTATATCATCATTTTGAGTGTGCGACCTATCTTTATGGGACTTCTTCGGTTCTTGCTATTGAGGAAGATTTCCAAGCGACAAAAGACCAGTGTCACCGAGTCAGCACGACTGATATTAAAAATCTTCCATTCTATCAAAAGACTCTAGGTTTATTGGCCAGACTAGTTGCGCCATTGATGTAATGTCATTTTTGTAAGAAGAGGGTTGAGCCCTCTTTTTTTAAAGTTTAAAAGGCTCCTTGTCAACTGTAGTGGGTGACGAAAAGCTAATATCTAGAGAGGACCGGATAGGTTTTCTCTTTTTGTATGTTCAGAGTGATGA
>JABLTP010014675.1_pt1 | contig 13084 bp, 10 predicted proteins | sample 7160111 | NCBI WGS metagenome assembly JABLTP01 (sample SAMN14651227, study PRJNA627086) | human gut metagenome | isolation source: feces | host: Homo sapiens
GGTGCGGGCGGTGCAGCCAGCAGTGCGAGCGAGCCCGTGCCCGCATCGCAGGCGTTCGCGCAGGCGGGCGTTTGGATGCAGTACGCCGGCGACGAGCAAATCGGGAAGGACGTGGAAATCGAGCGCATCCTGTCGTTCGACGGCAACGGCAACGTGGCTGTGTACCTGTGCGACGGCGCGACCTTCGGCGACCTGAACGGCCTTTCCAACGAGCAGATAATCGAGCTCGCCAAGGAGCAGGACAGGGCAGTGTTCGAGGCGGGGAAGCAGGCGGCTATCGAAAACGCCGCCGAGGCCATCCAAGCGTGGCAGCAATGCTACGACACCCTGAAAGCAGAAGCCGATGCGGGAACCTACGACTCCATGAACAACTACGGTGCCTACGGCATCGAAGGCGTACCCGAGGAGGAGCGCGCGGCGGCCATCGAGGAGTTCCAAATCGCGCTGGAGAACACGAAGAGCTCGCTCGATGCCGCCAACGAGGGCCAGGCGTTCAACGAGGCGGCGGGGTATCAGGAGCCGCAGCCCCAGCCCTACACGCTCGCGCTCGAAACCGACGGCTCGGGCAACGTCGCGGCGGGCGAGGAAATCCGCTTCCTGGCGCGCCGCTTCAGCTTCTACCAGATAGAGGTTGACGATACGACGGACCTGGAAAGCCCTGAGACGCGCTTCCGCGTGCTGGCGGACTACGGCTGGCACAACGATGCCGAGATTCCCGAGAGCGCCTTTGCGACTTCCGACGAGGCCATCGGGCTGTACTCGCCCAACTACTCGACCACGCAGACGGTTCTCGACACGACCTTTGGCGGGTATTCTGGCCTCGCCACCGTCGTGAACGAGGGGCACGCGGGCTTCACGTGGGACGCGCCCGATGCCGAGGGCATAGAGGTGGATTAGCAAGCCGCCCATCGGGCAACCCCAACATGACCGTACTGGCCGCATCCGCTTTCGGGTGCGGCCTTTTCGTTTTCGTGCTGCGCCCGTCGCGCCCTGATCCCCGATTCCGCAGCAGATCACGTCTTGCGCCGTGAGTATGCCTGCGGCATCGGGGAGGTCGCGCGAAGGGAGGTGCTGAACATGAAAGATAAGGATAAGGACAAATTCAGCATCGAGGAAGAGACGGAGTGGCGTATTCAGGTTCTCAAGCGCACGGCTCGCATCAGCGCGGCGAAGGCCAAGCAGCTCGAGCGCGAGAGGAACGCGATGCGCAGGAAGGAGCCGCTCGAGGACAGGGAGGGGCTCGAGGGCACCTTGAGGTGCATCGACAACGTGATGGAGTGGCGCTTTGTGGACGAGTTCGGGCGCGTGGAGCTCGACGCGGACATGCTCTCCATGCACATCACGGTCAGGGAGCTGCGGTTCATCCGCGCATGCGTCGTGCGCGTCATCGAGGAGCTGGAAGGAGGCGCGCGGTGAGCGACCACGGGATAAAGACGTACGCCGACCTCGCGGAGACCTGCGGCGGCATGGTGCTCGCCAACGAGATGGCCTACCGCCCCATGGAACTGGTGGGCGGCAGCTGGGCGCCTTGGGAGGAAATCTTCCAGTGGTACATCGTGCAAGACCCGAGCTTCCTCATGCACCACACCGACGAGCCGGTGTTCTACGACGGCGAGCTCTGCCTGCACGTATGGGGATTGAAAACCTACGGCACAAGCTGGTCCATCCTGCCCGCCCCCGAGATTCACTAGCCATTCGTACCCCATGGGTGCGGCGAGAAATCGCCGCACCCTATATTTTTTTCGCTCAGCCGCGCGCTAAGCGCAGCTTGCGAAACGTCGTCGCGCAGGGCTTCGCGCCGCGAAAGCGAGCGCCGAATGACCGCACATAAACGAAGGGGAAACGCGCCGCTTTCGCAAACTGCGCGGATTGCGAAAGCTGATCGATGAATCTCAGCGCGGTGGTTCGCCGCCGCTTCGCGGCATAAACGAGGCGAAACCGCCGCTGCCCCCTCCGCTCTACGCTTCGGGGGCAAAAACGGCAAAAGGGCATAAGGGGGGCTGACGCAGCTTGCGCTGCGGTCGGCATAGCCGACAGCCCCCATGCCCACCGCCCGCGTACTTCGTACAAATAAACCCACGGGCATCGAGCGAAGCGAGATGCTGGAATGCGGCAAAACGCGCACGTGAAGGCCTTATGAATCTTGAAAAATCGCATCGACTTTTTTCTCCTCATTTATGAATGGATGCAAACAGAAATGCTCGTTTATCAGGCTTTTCTCGATTTGCGGATACATGGCGACGCAATTAATCTCGGCTCGTAATGAAATTGCGTTGCAAGCAACGCCGAGTGAAAAGGAGGCTCGAATGAACGAACAGCAAGGCACCGAAAATGCGTACGAGAATTCCGCATACGACATGATTGGGAGTTCCATGTTGGTTGTGAGCGAGGAGGATGCAGTGAAGTTTCTCGGAAGAAACGGGCTTCTGCAGCTGATGGTGGACGGAATCAACGGCGTCGGCCCCACGTTCCTCACCTTGAACGGCGACTCCTCACGTCGCTATTACTTCGCGTGCGACCTGCTGTATTGGAACAGAATGCATTGGAGCACGAATCGTCCCTAGGAATCTCGAAAGTCATTCAACGTAGCCCGTACCACTAGCAATTATGCGCCCCGATGCACCAGCGAAGTAGCATCGGGGCGCATCCATAAGGAGAGGAGGTGACAAGAGTGCCCACGAGGAAAGACAGCAAGGGGCGCATCCTTCGCCAAGGAGAGGGGCAGCGCCCGAACGGCCAGTACTATTTCAAGTTCAAAGACGTGAAAGGCAAGACGAAGTACAAGTACTCGTGGACGCTTACCACGCACGACCTCCCTCCCAAGGGCAAAAAGTCGGGGCCGTGCCTCCGCGAAATCGAGAAGCAGGTGCAACGCGATCTGTTTGACCGCGTTGCACCAAGCGGGATGACCGTTCTCGAATTGGTTGAAAAGTACGTCGCGACTAAGACGGCGGTGCGCCCGACTACGCGCGCGGGCTATAAGACGGTTATGAACTTTCTTGCCAGGGACGAGTTCGGAAGCAGGAAAATCGGCGATATAACGACGCTCGACGCGAAGAATTGGCTCATCTATCTTCAAGACGAGCTCGGGAAAAGCTACAGTGCGATTCACTGCATTCGAGGAGTACTTCGCCCAGCTTTCCAGCTTGCGGAGGAAGACGACCTCATCAGGCGCAACCCGTTCAACTTCGAGCTCGCCACCGTGCTTGTCAACGACTCCATTGCGCGCGAGGCCTTGTCACCACAGGACGAGCGCAGGTTCCTCGATTTCATCAAGGGAGATAAGCATTACTCGCGATATTACGAAGCGTTCTACATCCTCTTCAACACGGGGCTGCGCATCTCGGAGTTCTGCGGCCTCACAAAATCTGACCTCGATTTCGAAAACGGAAGCATCCGCGTCAGCAAGCAGCTGCAGAGGGGCAGCGATATGAGGTACTACATCGAACGCCCCAAAACGAAAAGCGGCGAGCGATACGTACCCATGTCCGAGGAAGTCAAGAAATGCTTCAAGGCAATCCTTCAAAAGCGTGCCAACCCACCCGCCGAGCCCGTCGTTGACGGGGTGAGCGGATTCCTGCTTCTGGACAAAAACGGCATGCCGAAGGTTGCGATGCATTGGGAAAAGTACTTCCAACTCTCTCTCCGTAAGCACAATAGCATCTACAAGAAGGAGCTTCCCAAGATTACCCCGCATGTCTGCCGACACACGTTCTGCTCCAAGATGGCTCGAAAGGGGATGGACCCCGCGAAGCTCAAGTACATCATGGGGCACTCAGACATTAGCGTGACATACAACACGTACACCCACCTTGGATTCGAGGACGTGAGGGGCGACATGCTCCGCATGACGGATGGTGCCGCGTAAGCTAAAGTGTACGAAGTTGTAAATCCGCGAGGTTTACAACCGAATTTACAACTTTTGCGGCGGAAAATATCCGCTCATACACGAGCCGATTCGGGATTTCGCGACTGGGTGATGGCATACGAACAACGTTCATCACCTGCGGAAACCCTGATATTTGAGAGGAAATCCAAGGATGCATAGAATCATGTTTGTATGCCACGGCAATATTTGTCGCTCGCCTATGGCTGAGTTCGTCATGAAAGAATACGTGCGTCAGGCGGGGCTTGATCATGAAGTATTGGTTGAATCCGCAGCACTTCATCGCGACGAAATAGGAAGCGATATTCATTGGGGTACTGAAGAAATTCTCGATCGATACCACATTCCCCACACTCCCCGTCAAGCCCATCTCGCTATAAAAGCAGACTACAAAAAATTTGATTACCTTATTGGCATGGATCGCTACAACATGCGCGATATGTTGCGTCTTTTCAATAACGATCCTGCGCAGAAATGCTCTCTGATGATGGACTGGGTGGGAGCCTCACGAGATGTGGCAGACCCTTGGTATACCGGCGATTTTGATACCACTTACGCTGATATTGATGCGGGATGCATCGCCTTACTAGAACACATTAAACAGACCCTTCACAAATGAGGTGCCGCGAATTCCCTATAATAAAGAGAGCAGATAAGCAAACTCTTTGAGGGAGCAGGCTATGTATAGCCCATTTCGAAACGAACAAGGCCAGCCGAAAGATTTAGCAGATGTAACCTATGCTGATCTTTCCCAGCTGGCAGATCTTGAAGAAGGCTATGTCTTAGAATTTAAACGCACGTGGAATGATCACGTTCGAAAAAAGATTCCAAAAATAATTGCTTCATTTGCAAATTCTCGAGGCGGCTGGCTTGTTATTGGAATCGCCGATGACGATAAATCACTTTGCCCTATCCCTCGTATTTCAGCCGATTTTTCGCAAATTTTCGGAGAGCTGTGTCGTCATCACGTATCTCCTACTCCCCGCTTTGATGCTCGTTTTATTGCTGATCCCGCAAATGACAAACAAGGTGTTGTGGTGGTCCAAGTTCATGAAGGAGATTTTCCTCCCTATGTGGCAGACGGAGTGGTAGAAATTCGTGAAGGATCAACGTCTGGGCCCGCATTGGGTTCGGCACTTGTTGAGCTTTACGGCAAAGCAACCAAACGCGCTCAAGAGATCCGCGAATTCTGCCAGCGAACTGTCTGGTACCCTTGCGATAATGCCACTTCGCCCAACATGCGTCCCGTTCCCGTACCTCTCTTTAGTCTCTATCTTTTCCGTATGGGAAGTCGCGCGAGCATCAGCACTTCACGCACGGTGATAGACGCCCACGTCAACGCTATGCGCGCAGCATTTAAACAGCAAGCCATGGAATGCCATGTTCAGCATGCCCACGACTCTTTAATTCTTAGAGCATCAATTGCCTTTCCAGGTGGACCCGCTCATTCAGCAATTGAACTTTTCCCTGACGAGTCCATGAAGCTTACCGTTCCTGCAATCATGCTTGAGCTTGAAGCTTACGAAAAAGCAGTAACCGAACTAAAAGAAGATGGCATTGAGGTAGTGCCAAGCGCACGTTTTATCGGAGCTACGCGCACCCTCAAGCGTGTAACCCGCATGGCATCACTCCTTGACCGCTATGTACGCGAACGAGGTATTTCTTGGACCAGCTATGCCGTTGCGTACGAGCTAGAAAATATGGAAGGGGTAATGCTGTGGTCGGAAAAAGAAACATATCGCACCTATATCCACAAACACGGTCTTCTATTCTGCGGTAGTACCGACGGGCGAAGCCGCATTCGTTACCTCGATGATGGAGAGCATGATTCATTTCGTGCTCGCCAATTTGCAGGAAGCCATTTCTTTGAAGCTTGCGGACTGCCTTTAGGATCGCCCGATCCAGAAGACAACGAATTAGTGGATGCTCTTTTAAGGGATGGTAAACCTTACCGAGCGGGCTAGCATTTACACAAACCTTACCGAGCTTAACATTTACAAAACCACTTAACCCAACACACGAAGAGCGCCATAAAGTAGCAAAAGTATTATCAGAAATACTGCGTTATACCACGTAAACGTCTTAAGATATTCCTTGCGCCCAACCAAGCCTTCGGTAGTAATAAGCTTGAATGAAATAATACTTGCCATTGAAGCAATCAGAGTACCCAAACCACCGAGATTGGTTCCAACGATGAGCGCACCCCACTGATCGGTAAAACCCGACAGGAGCAAAGCCGTAGGAACATTGCTGATAATCTGGCTAAGCAATACCGAAGCAAACACAGGTGCCGAACTCACCAACTGCGAAATACCCTCATACACAAGAGGAATACGTCCCATGTTGCCCACAAAAACGAACAGCACCACAAAGGTTGCTAAAAGTCCATAATCGACATACTTAAAGACTCGCCGATCCATCAACGCTGCCACCAGCACTACTATCACGCAGACTAAAAACACCTCAAGCACACCCATCACAGCACAGAGGCACAGCACAAACAACACCCCATACACACCTGCCCGAAGACACTTCCCTAACGGGTAGGTTCGCCGAGATAATAAAGAAGTCTTTTTGCCTTGCTCTTCCGAAGCCTGACCGAGATGTTTAATCGAACGCTCTTTAGAATGTTTTGAGCCTCTAGCTTCCTTTTTGCTTTGTACCTCTTCACCTTGCGCACAAAAAACCACCAGCAGAAATCCTACAAGTAACAAAGCAGCACACAAAGAATACGGGGCCATAAGCAGCACAAAATCAACCATATTAATCTGCGAAGATTGAAATAGATACAAATTTTGTGGGTTGCCCATAGGCAACAACATACTGCCAAGATTCGCCGCGATGGTCATTAGCGCAACAACGGGACCCATAAAGCGATCCATTCTCGCCTTATGCATCACCACAATAGCAAAAGGCACAAAGGTGATAAGCGCCACATCATTGGTGATAAACATTGAGCAGCCAAAAGTGAGGGCAACAAGTCCACTTCCAATCATCATTTTTGACCGCATGCGAGAAACTACCCATTCGCCTAAAACACGAACAACACCTAAAACTCGCAAACCAGAAACCACAATCATAAGCGACAACAACAAAGCAAGCGTATGCCAATCAAAATAGGTGCCATATTCAGCATCGGGCAAAACGAAAAGACAGGAAACCGCTGCCGCAATAGCTGAAATCACCAATACTATTTCTTTTCGCACAAAAGCTCGTATTTTTTCTGGCATGTTCATACGTAGAAGGATGTGTATTTTTGTAGCGATAACTTACTTTTTAGTAAGTAAATAGCAGAAATGAATACGTGGATTACGCGAAAAATCTTCTGGAATAGTTTGCGCAGTAATACTTTGCACCTGTAGACCCAAGGCAGAAACCGCTTCCTCATCGAGCTTGAATGAGCGCAGATTTCCCGAAAATATAATCGAACCACCTGCATCAACCAAGCATGACACTTTCGCAAGTAGCTCCGCATGATCACGTTGAATATCCCACGTACGCTGACCCATAGTTTTCGAATTTGAAAAGGTGGGCGGATCAAGAAAGACCAAATCATATAAGCCCATAAACTGTGAAGGATACTTCGTTTTATTTGAATTCTTTTCACGTAAGGCCTTATCGCTTTGAGAAGGCTTTTCTTCATGAAGGAATTCCTCATGAAGCTCATCGAATGACTCGGCTGCTTTTATCTGCTGTTCTACCCACTGAAGAACATCTGCACGTACAAAACGATGCGTCGCATCTGCAAAACCAGAATTCTTCATATTGCGCTGTGCCCAGTCCAAATAGGTTTGACTCATATCAACCGTAGTGGTCTGAAGTGCTTCTCCCGCCGCAGCATATACGCTTGCCGTACCAGTATAGGCAAACAGGTTAAGGAAGCGCTTTCCCTTTGCCATCTCACCAACTAATTGACGCGTAATACGGTGATCCAAAAACAAACCAGTATCCAAGTAACCTGACAAATCAATTTCAAACAGATGGGTATTCTCTTCAACTAAAACAGGATGACGCTTGTGAATTTCGCGATGATACTGAGAACCACCTTTCTCCTGCTTCCTTACACGGGTAAACAATCTGTCTTCTGGCACGTCGAACAATACTTGAGCAATCGCGCAAGTATCCTTGAATCGCCGCGCCGCTTTTTGCGGATCAATTTCACGAGGCGCCTGGTATTCACTAACAAGCACATATGGCAATCCTTGCTTCACTTCCTCAAATACCTCAACTGCTACCGCATAATCAGGAAGATCAGCATCATATACTCTGTAGGCATGTATGTCGTGTTTGTGCGCCCACTTACGGCGTGCCTTTATCATTTTTCGAAGACGAGAAGCAAACTGCTCCGCATGATCGGAAGCAACCTCAACGAAAAGTTCATTACCGTCAAGACCGATCACTGAAATAGTTCTTTTAAAGCTATTCCCCAACTGATACGCCCGCAAGCTTACTTCCAAAGCTCCATTAAATGCTGGCAAGGATCGTTCGGCATCAAATCCTGCGGAAGAATCAAAAGAGATATCAGGAGTAATAACCACCATTTGCCATGATTGAGAAAAGAAACCGAGTCCTCTTTGCAGATGATCATAAAACGAGACAAGTTCTCCTGAATTTAAAAGACGAACCCCATAAGGTGGATTCAAAGCGATGAATCCTCTATCTTGCGAAGAAATGTTCAGTCCCTCTAACACCTGCCCCAGATTGGCGCAGTCATCACACACGAAGGTAACCAACTTCGATAAACCCAGTCTTTGTGCATTGCCCTGAGCAATCGTTATTGCACGGGGGTCAATGTCTACCCCTACCATTTTGGGAGCTTGCTCAAGACCCATCTCGAAGCGATCATCGGCATCCGCCAAAAGATCATCAAAAGCTTCCGAATCGAAATCAGCACATCCCTCAAAGCCCCAATAATCACGCGAGAGACCTGGAGCACGATCGGTTGCCATCATGGCGGCCTCCAAAACTAGAGTACCGCTTCCGCATGTTGGATCCACAAATATCGGTGCAGGAGCGATCGTATCGAGGGGTACTTCTTTGGTTTTCTCCTCCCTCTGGCCTGCAAAGCTCGAAGAATCGGGCTCTTTGCTCTTAGTATGGGATTCAGTATGAGGTTTAGTATGGGATTCCGAAATACCCATCCGAATCTCGTTATTGATACTGCCCTTTTTTACCTGATGGCGCTTTGCTTCTGCGCGGCGTAAAGCAGGTGCCGCAGCACGATCCCAACCACCCCATATCAACATGCCTGCAGCCAAAGCCTCCTTCAACGGAGCTTCAACTGTTTCACCTTCCATGCGATAGCCTCGACGATGAAGTGATTCACCCGCATAGTCTATCGAGATAGTTGCTTTCTTTTTATGAATTGAAATCCAAACAGGTACATCGGGACGATGAGAGGCAACATCAGGACGATTTCCTCGTAGCTCACGCAATCGATCGCACAGAGCGTCTTTTGCTTTTAGTCCCACAAATTGCGTATTACGCAACGCCTCATTTCCTCCACGCGCACTGACCGCAATAGTGGAATGAAGACCAACGAAATTTTCCCACGGAAGCGCCTTTACGCCCTGATAGAATGTCTCGGTATCATGCGCATCTACACGGCCGATTACACGTAGCACACGTGAGGCAATACGCGACCACAAGCAAACTCGATATCCATCCCTCTGGGTGCCAAAAAATGCCACGCCGCTCTTTAGAGGACGTACGCGTTTTGCACGAAGCCTTTTAAGTTCTTCGGCTAAAAGTTGTTCGAATCCCTTTGGACAGGTAGCAAAGTATTCAATTGGAGTTTCTGATATCGTTTCCGTCTTCGATTCCAAGTTACGTACAACTCGGATATCGGTCCTACCTGCACCACGGGTGTTATTCATCTTGATTCTCATCCAAATCTATTAGCATTTATTCATCGATATTAAACCGCTCATGAATAATACGATAAACCGTATGAGTTGTATCGGTATATCGATACAAAATAATATAGGGCTTCGAAATTGCTGTTCTAAATCTTTTTCCCTCAAGCCTATCACACTCAAAATGTCCACCTACATTAGGCAAAGCGCACAATCGTACAAGGGGTTTTATCTATGGCAAACTTTCCGCACTAACTCAACAACCGCAATCGGGTCAAAAAAGGTGGCTCTGGCTGGGAAATACGGTTTTTTGGTAAAACGCCCCTGCTTTCCGAGGAAAACCTCAAAACAGGGGCGTTCGATAGTAATTTTGCACTGCGCAATAAAGTAGAAAAAGTAGAAAGCGTCATGCCATGGGTGACATCAGTTAAAACGCTTGCTGCCCGATCAAGCAGCAAGCGCGAAGTACACACCAAAATACCGAATAGCAAACTATAAATTACAACTACAAGCTACACGCTAAGCAAAAAGCAGGCAAAAGCACAAACAAAAAGCTATCTGATGCAGTCTAGTTGTATTGACTTTAGATTTTAGTCCTCCAGATAGTCCTTCAACTTCTGAGAGCGAGAAGGATGACGAAGCTTCGCGAGCGTCTTAGATTCAATCTGGCGAATACGTTCACGCGTTACGCCAAATTCACGACCCACTTCTTCAAGCGTACGAGGATGACCATCTTCCAATCCGAAACGCAAAGAAATAACTTTACGTTCACGCTCAGCTAAACCTTCAAGTGTTTTAGCGAGTTGCTCTTGCAACATGCTAAAGCTTGCAGCATCAGGAGGCACAATTGCAGCATCGTCCTCGATAAAGTCACCCAGCTGAGAATCCTCTTCTTCGCCGATAGGAGTTTCAAGCGAAACGGGTTCCTGTGAAATTTTCTGAATTTCACGCACGCGCTCTGGCGTTAAGCCCATCTCCTCAGCGATTTCTTCTGGAGTAGGTTCACGACCAAGCGACTGCAAAAGTTGACGCTGAATACGCACCAATTTATTGATAGTCTCAACCATATGTACCGGAATACGAATGGTACGAGCCTGATCAGCAATAGCACGGGTAATTGCCTGACGAATCCACCAAGTAGCATAGGTAGAAAATTTAAAGCCCTTGGTATAGTCAAACTTCTCAATAGCACGGATAAGGCCCAAATTGCCTTCCTGGATAAGGTCCAAGAACAACATGCCACGACCAACGTAGCGCTTTGCAATAGAAACTACCAAACGCAAGTTTGCCTCAATAAGCTGCTGCTTTGCGTCAAGACCCACCTGTTCCACACGAGAAAGGCGACGGCGCTCGCGACGCTCAAGTTCTATGCCCTCTTCTTCTGCCTTTTCCAACTCTTCGGTCGCTGCAACACCAGCCTCGATCTTCATTGCGAGGTCAATTTCTTCAGCAGCAGTAAGAAGAGAAACCTTACCAATTTCTTTCAAATACATACGAACAGGATCGCCTGTCAAAAGAGCAACCGACGAATCGCCTGCCTGTTTACGGCTGCGAGAGCGCTTAGATTTTGATTTGCTATTTACCTTTGGAGGCACAATTTCAACAGTAGCCTTAAGCTCTTCTTCCGGAATACCTTCAAGAAGACTTTCGTCAGTTAAATCGCTTTCCTTAACATCGGAATCATCGTGCACCTCATGCAATGAAGGTTCTGTGTTGGACTCCAGAATGTCTTCGGTTTCTTCATCTTCCATATCTGCCAAATCAGCAGCCTTAGCTTCTTCCGCCTTTTTCTTAGAAGATGCCGCACTTTTAGCTTTTGCGGTTTCCTTCTTTGCTGTAGTCTTTTTTGCGGGAGCTTTTTTCGTAGAAGATGACGCCGTGGTCTTCTTTGCAGTAGCTTTTTCAGCAGGAGTTTTCTTTGTCTTGCTTTCCGTTTCTTCCTTCGTTTCGGTTGGCTTGGATACTGAGCCTTGAGAGGAAGCCTTTGCCACGTTATTTCCTTCCCACGAATCATTCTTACTTAGCGAAAACTTCGCTAGAGAAACATCGAATCATTATACCTCTAAATAACAAAAGTTATAAAAGATTTATTGGATCAATATCAATTGACACACGTACCCCCTGCTCGGGCTTTCTTTGACGAAAATAGGAGCCTACATACTCTGCGATACTACTTTCAGAGGGGGCTTTTATTACCAGATGGTAGCGCCACGATCCCTTTAGTCGTTCAAGCACACAAGGAGTAGGCGGAAGCAGTAACCATTGTTCTTGGTCTTGAGCCCTTGGCATTCCGTTAAAGTCCGCTGTTCCACCAGAAGAATCAAGTGCTCCCTTTTGTATGTCTTCGACGGCATAAGCCGCATTAAGCCTCGTATCACGGGGAATAATCTTTGCGAGATCGGCATAGATCGTATGAGCTACCTGCTTTACGCGATCCTCGTCCTTACCCCATACCAATACGTTTGCCAAACGAACAAACGGTGGATATCCGAGCCCCTTGCGCAACTCTAACTCTCTATCCAAAAAGAGCTGTCGATCATAACGCGCCGCAGCTCTAATAGCAGGATCTTGAGCACTGTATGTTTGAACAATGACCATACCGGATTTTTCTGCCCTACCAGCACGACCGGCAACCTGCTCTATCAGATCAAAAGTGCGCTCAGCGCTGCGAAAATCAGGGAGCTTAAGCATAGTATCAGCATTGATCACCCCAACAAGCGTTACCTCATCGAAATCGAGTCCTTTTGCAATCATCTGGGTACCCAAAAGAACTGCAGCGCCCGGTTTTGCAAACTGCTCCAAAAGTCGCTGATGGTCGCCTTTTCTCGACGTGGTATCTGCATCCATGCGAATTATGTCGCAAGAGTGCTCCGAAAGTAACGAACGCAATTCGGACTCTACGCGCTGCGTTCCCGCCCCAAAACGCTTCAAATAAGGACTGCCGCATTTAGGGCAGGTAAGAGGGACACGCTGTTCAAACCCGCAATGATGACAAACTAATTTCCCTTCTCGCTCGTGATAGGTCAATGAAGTTGAGCACGACACGCACGAAGGAACAAATCCGCAATCTCGACAAAGCAGAAATTGCGCAAAACCACGCTGGTTTAGCATCAAAACAGCTTTTTCTTCTTTTTCAATCACCTCAAACAAAGCATTTTGAAGTGCCCGAGAAAACATGGATCTGTTACCGCCACCAAATTCCCGAGCCATATCAACTACCTGTATAGAAGGAAGCGGTTTTCCATTTGCTCGATTTGGCATCTCCACCTTATGCCAAGCAGGATCACACGCACAGCGCTCCAAAGCTTCAAGTGAAGGAGTCGCAGACCCCAACACCAAAACA
>JABLTP010001606.1_pt1 | contig 13056 bp, 15 predicted proteins | sample 7160111 | NCBI WGS metagenome assembly JABLTP01 (sample SAMN14651227, study PRJNA627086) | human gut metagenome | isolation source: feces | host: Homo sapiens
TCCTGAAATATATTCAAGGGCGAGGAATCTTTTTGCATTGCTGTTTTTAAGTTTGACAGCTTTCTCAAGGATTTTTAATGCACTATCTGGCAGGGGCAGAAGGATTCGAACCCTCGGCACGCGGTTTTGGAGATATTTACCAATTCTGCATTTTAATCGTACTTGACAAATCGTCAAAATATGTTATGATATAGTAAAAAATACAAGGAGGAAGAATTATGAGACTTATTGAAAACAAAAAGGAAGCAACTACACTTGCAGGTGGCTGCAACGAACTGATCAAGCCCGAAAAACTGACTAAAATGCTCAAACATGATGAGGCTATCAAGTATTGCCATGATTTCTTTGAGTATACCCCTACAAGGTTTGGCTTCAACGGCAGCAAGATCTACAAGATCGATGAGGGAAAAGCTACTGCCGAGTTTGACGATCTTGAGGATCTTGAAGAAACATTCATCCGAAAGAACAAAGAAATGGACACAGAGCTTCATGAAGCACAGATTGAGGAACGAACAGAAGCTATCATGAGAGTAGCTGCTGAAGCTGACCTTGATGAGCTTAAAAGATACAAGATGTTCATAGACTATGAGATTGAAAAGAAAAAGGGTAACAATCCTCCTAATCCTTTTACAATGGAAAATCTCTGGTACAGATAGAAAACAAAAAGCTGATGAGACAATACTCATTGGCTTTTTCTTTTTCGGGAAGCTAAGCTATGAAAATTGCTGCTGAGAATATCGGCAGCTTTTTTGATAGCTTGACTATCAGGCATAGACAGGGTAGCTCCCTGAGCGGCAGGACGGTGTTCTCCCCTGCTGCTTTTTCTATGTCATCATTGGGGAACACAAAATGATATCAAGAAAGGATGTTCATAATGGAGAACACAATTATTTCGATCATAACTGAAAAAGGCGGCACAGGAAAAACAACTACAACATTCAACCTAGGTTGCGCACTAGGAAAGCTCGGCAAAAAAGTGCTACTTATCGACCTTGACAAGCAGGGCAACCTCACTTCGTATTGCTCAGAGTCAGCAGTAAAAAAGACCATAGCAGATCTTATCTACAGTTCAGCGTCTGGTGATACTTCTATAGACTATGCAGAGTATATCAAGAAGTCTGAGAAAAATCCAAACGTTGACTATATATCTGCAGGACGTATGCTCGGTTCGGCTAACAGCGTGATTGCCTCATCCGCCAACTGTAACTATATACTCAAGCTCATGCTCCGTGATAAGGCTTTGACGGATACCTATGACTACATACTCATAGACAATCGTCCTGACCTTGATCTTCTTGCGCAGAATGCTCTTAACGCTTCAGACTTCGTTATAATACCAATAGACGCTGGTATATTCGCCTTTGACGCCATTGACCTCATTACAGAAAAGGTCAATGCTATAAGGGCAACAACGAATCCAGGTCTTAATATACTTGGCATTCTTGAGAATAGAAGCAATATAACCACAACGTCTAAAGAAATAGACATTGCCTGCCGAAAGATATATGGAGATACAGTTTTTGACACTGTTATTCCAGCTCGTCCTGAGCAGGTCAACAAAACAGTGAAAAGCTATGCTGGATGTGTTAATCTGACAGGCAATACGCTTGCTGAAAAGTACACAGAGTTTGCAGAAGAAGTAATGGAAAGGGTGAATAGATAATGTGCAGTTTGCTTGAAAGACGCAGCCAACATCAGGAGAATATGCAATCTGAGGCTGAAAACATCAACCATGAGCTTGCCGCTGAGTATCTTGATCAGTGGCAAGGTACAGCTCAGAGGATCGTTGAGCTGGATATAAACAGTATCAAACCATACAGAACACCTGAGGGTAAAGAACAGCCATACAAGATAAGGCAATCCAAGGTTGAACGTCTGGCTATCTCTATAAGGGACCTGGGCGTCCTGCAGCCAGTTATAGTTCGGAGAAAAGAAAGTGAATATGAGATACTCGCAGGTCATCATAGATACTATGCGGCTAGGCTGTGCGGTCTGACGACTATTCCATGCCAGATCAAGGACAACATAGACGACTTCACGGCATACATGATCGTCGCAGAGTCCAATACAAGAACAGATGACGTTCTCCCTTCAGAAAATGCTGAGATCTTCAAAACGTACATGGATAAACGTGGTATGGACAATGAAACCGCTACACTGAATGAGATATCTGAGAAATTCGGCGTTTCAAACACGACAGTATACAGATATGTACATTTACTGAAGCTATCCGCAAGGCTCATTCCAATGGTTGATAATAAGGTTATTCCTTTCGGACGATATGAAATGCTTTTAGCACATCTTTCCGAAGAACAACAGAATATCATAGCAGATTACATTGAGATGTATGACCTCAGAACTTTCCCAGGCAAATACATCAATGCAGTCTGTGCGTACTGTGACGAAAATGGAAACGAAGAACTGACCGTTGACAAGGTATACGATATCTGTCATCAGCCTAAAGCTAAAAAAACTGAGCAGGTATCAACAAGTATATACACGAAGATATCAACCATGTTTCCGTCCCTTGAAAGTTCTTCACAGGACGATATGGATGATCTTATAGTCAAGCTGCTTGCAGAACATTTTGCAGCAGAAAATACTTTGGACACTTGAGTTTCAGGTGTCCTTTTTTTGTTGACAAATGTTGTTTTAAATGATAAAATGGGGGAATGAGGAATGATAGGTTATATTATATTCATAATAATATTCTTAGTTGGAATTTTATACACAGTGAAAAATAAGGACAAAAAGAATGAGTTAATGGTATCGTTATATGATATACTCTGCTTATTGACAGTGTATATAATGTCAACAGAATCGACACGTTTACTTATTCCACGATTGATAGTTATTTGGCTAATGGTAATATATATTATAATTCGTGAAAAATATTACAGTCCATTGTCGCAAAAATGGAAAGTAATTTTTGTATGCGCAACAATCATTCTTCTAATAATTCTATGTTGGAAGTGGACACGTGAGTTTATTTAAATTCTTGTTTAATTGCAGGCTAAAGTTTCGACGTTTTTTATACCAAAACAGATACTTGATTGAACGAATGTATAGCACAGCATGGTTTTTGATGTTTTCTAACATTATATTAACTTTAATTATTCGGAATAGATTTTCTGAAGCAATGCTAGTAATAATATCAATATGTTTTTTTCTGATTGATTTTATAAGGTCACTAAATAAAATGACGACATCATTACGTTCATTTTTATTAGATAGTGTCTTTTTAGAGCTTATATCGTTAGCCGTACTTTTTGATGTCTTTAACAAAATTGCACATTTAGGAAATAATTCATATGATTTCATCATACAATATGTATTGATAGTATTAGCAATAACCATTTCATGGTCAATTGTCAGTTGCATGGCTAACAACAAAGTTGCTACATTAGCAAATATTATATTATCTACTGCGATTGGATTGATGATATACATTAAGGACGCTATTTTTGATGTTCTACCTGATAGCCTGTTTCAAAAATATGATTCTTCCGATTTTTTGATATCGATTGGCTACACACCAAAAGGAATAGTGCAGGCAGCATTAAATTACGCATTCTTACCATTCCTAATAAGCAATATAATTGCTGCTCTTATTTGTGAAATAAAAGGATATTGGATTGATAAATACAATGACGGCAAAGATATTACGATGGAAATGATAAAAAGCAATATAAATGAGGGAAAAGAACATAATACGAATGTATCTGTAGAAAATTCAGAGAAATTGGAACAAAATCAAGCTAATATTGAAATGCAAGTTAAAATAATCGACAATCTTTTAGCAAAAGGTTTTAAGCTATCAGAAGCTTTAGAGCTTGCGGAACTTAACGAGGAAACATATAACAAATTCAAAGCTGCGAAGTAATTTTGTCCACGGACAAAAATCGAATACAAACGTAAGGACACTTGATATTTCAGGTGTCCTTTTTTTTATAAAAAGGAGTAATTAGACCATGGAAAGAATATTTTACATTTCACTGGGTGCAAGTCTTTGTATAACAGGAATTTGGGGAATAATCAGAGAATTTATTCCTGAGAAATACAGACTTTTCAAGAAAGGCAGGAAAAAATAATGATATTCTATGATGAAGAACACGAGGAACTTTTTAATAAGTTGTGCAAGAAAATGCCCTATCTTGACAGCTATCACTTGTCGCTTGCGTATCTTTTGACAATGGACAGTGTTTTGCGTCACCATATTGGCGCACTATATGACGTAAAAAAAGATGTTATTATTTTCGAGGGTCTGAATAAGCCGTTTCAGACAAGCACAAGCAGTAAAACAACACGTTTGGCATTCAACCTTTGGAACGGTTCAGTGTATGACTCCGATCCCCCCGAAACGTATATCGACAAGAACGGAGCGAAAGAATATGTGCCGAGCAAGTATTATGCGCCTGACACTATTTTCAACTGCACGTATGCACCGTACTACTTTGAAGCAATCAAGATGAGATTCGAGATTTCCATGTGAGAAGATTTTAATAAAGGAGTGATATGACAATGGTTGAGGGTGAATTAAAGTGCAAAAAATGTGGTGCTATTCTAAATGATGATAATTGTGATGAATTGTATCACTTGCATGTGAACAATATAGACGTTGACAATTCAACCGAGCTGATGTGCAACGATTGTGCTTTTAGAGAAGATGCAAGAAAACACGTTCAGGAGTTTATATGTGATGATGAAAGTCTTGAACTTGATGAGCGTATGTTCTTTTCATTCAAGCGTGTTATGGAAAAATATAAGATAGAGGAGAAATGGCGAGACTATCTTAATGAAGTCTTTTCGAGTGGCGAAGATCCGACGAATTGTAGTTTTGACAATATTGAAGGATTTATTTGTGACTCTGACCAAACAGGCGATGCAGACGATAAGCTCGATTACCTCGCAAACTACTATTATGGCGAGAATTGGGAACTCAATGCGCAATTTCAAGATTGGTACTATACATACTTTGGTGGCTTTTGGGTTACGGACTTTGAAGATGATTATGTTTAATATAAAAAGAAAGACATAGGGAGCAATTATGGCAAACAAAAGGGTTGATATAATGACTAAAGAAAGAATGATTCGCATTGCGTATTATTATATAAATTACCACTTTAAGAGTTTAGAAAATTCGCTTGATGAATGGGAAAAGAGCAAACGTTACTATGATATTATTTTACACCGAATTGATAGCTTAGAAACAACAATCTTTGCATATAACTTTATAAAGCTTATTCCCAAAACTGATGTTTCTAAATTTAATTCACGCTGTAATATGCTACGCAACAAACTTGATGAACTGTATGAGAAAACGGATTTGGAGGATAATAAATAAACATGGAAAACAAATATATAGTTTTGGACACTGAAACAACAGGCTTGAACGCAGCAGAGGACGAGATTCTTCAGGTGTCAATCATTGATAATGAGGGCGCAGTTCTTTTTGACAGCTACATAAAACCCACACAGCATACTGAGTGGGCAGAAGCGGAACGTATTCATCATATCACGCCTGAAATGGTAGCTGACGCACCGACTATAGCGGAGGTCATGCCAGAGATAAATGATATCTTAAACAGATATGATAAAATCGTTGGGTACAACCTCAAGTTTGATAAAGCTTTTCTTGAAAATAACGGAGCAGAGTTTTTAAGCACAGAATATGCTGACGTTATGAAAATGTTTGCGCCAATTTATGGAGAATGGAATGACCAAAGAGGAAGCTACAAATGGCAGAAACTCACTATAGCCGCAGACTATTACGGCTATGATTGGTCCGAGCATAAAGAAGCACATAACAGCTTGGGTGACTGCTATGCTACGCTCCACGTTTACAAAGAAATCAACGAAGTGATAAAAAATCAAAAGAGTGAATATATGCTTTTAGGTCGCTTGCAAATGGATTGTAACTACTATCTTGGTGCTGGCAACAGAAATTCCAAACATCTTTGGGCAGGAACACCTAAAGAACAAATAGAAAAAATGAAAGAGTTGTATTCAAAGCTTGTTGTTAAGCCTGAATGGCTTTCCGAAAAAAACATTTCAGACTATGAAAAAGCAATGCTGCCGCAAGAAAAAGTTGAAAACGAAAAAGAACAGAGTCTTAAATCATTTGCAAGAGCTGACGAAACCAAACAGCGTATCTCAGACATAGCGGATAATTGCCGCAACGCCTGTGAGCTGTGCGACAAGCAGTCACAAAATGATATTTTTCTTTCGGAAGAGCAAGCCGTACAGGCTGTCAAACTTGGCATACCTGTAGGATATGTGACTAAGCAGGAAGGTCATCACGGCTCATCGGCAGGACTGCACACTTTCTATATGCTCTCTGAGCAAAACTACTCAACGCTCAGTAATGACGAGAGTATGGACAAGGGTCCTGTTTTTCACTACACTATGACCAAAGAACAGAAGATGGAAATGCTTGATATAATCAATGCTGCTATTGAAGATCCTTGCTTTGCAAAAGGAATTGAAAAGCCGAAGAAAAATGTGAGTTTAGGCAAAAATCAAGCAGGGAGAAAATAAAACAAATGTTTCATATCACACTACCCTACCACACGTGGTAGGGTGTAAGGAGGTCCAAAGTTGAATAATGCAATTTATGAAGTCATAAACAACGGTGAGAACAGTTATTACTATACTCACCACGGCGGCAATTGCGTAACAGGTCCGCTAAGACTTGATCAGGCGATCGAATATGCACAGCATAATGATATCGCTCTTAATAAGGCGTTTGAAGCGATAACCTATTCAAATGAGTTTATGACAGCAAAAAAAAGCGAGAATGTATTTGAGAAAATAAATGCTGATGAATTACCGCTTTACAAAAGAGTTTTTGACCAAAGCAATGAGATCAGTACGTATGTCACATTGGATCTCGATAAGAATATCTACAGATATTCTGAAAACGTAAACAGATACGGAAGTTTTGCCAAGGACTACAAGCTGGATCTCAGTAAAGTAATTGAAGTTGCCAAACAGACCGTTGAGGAATGTAACGTTGCTTATAAGAATAAACCGTATGAGTTTACTGAGCTTATCAAAAGAACAGATAAAAAGCTTGACGCACTCAATAAACAGCGTGACGATATTTTGAGAGTCGTCATCGTTGAGCCGAACAAGCCTGCATACGAAAAGCTTCTTGATTGCTCTGAGAGTAAGCTTAGAGCAATGCAAAAGGTGGTTGACGGCTATATAGAGCCGTTATACGATTATCTTGATGACAGCAAAGCGCTTGCATGGGGAAATGAAGAAGCTCGCATATGTGAAATGCAGCCGAACAGAAAGTTTGACGGCAAGCAAGCGATATGCGGAACATTCTTTATAACCGGAGATAATGGTGAAGATAGTCTATCTTTGACAGAAAACCAAGTCAAAAAGTATCTTGAGATGTTTAAAAAGCCAGACAGATTTACAGAGCGTGAGATCGGTGAGGCATTCAGATGTGAGGTGCATTTCATCTCATTCGAGGAGCTGACACCGATTCAGGCGCCAGAAAGAGCCGCCGCCAAGCCTAAGCCTAAAGGAAGCCCTAAAAGATGAAAATGCAATTTGATCCTTATTCGGAAAGATATTATCAAGCCGAAAAAGAAAATATGCTGTACAGGATATCCGCTATGAGAACTGAGACTGACGGACACACAACAGCAGTTATAGAAGATATAAAGAACAGAAGCTACATTGCTTATGGTCTAAAGCTTAATGGTCATAAATTAAGCTGGGCATATAAGGGACAGTGTGAGAATAAAGATCAGGCTCTTGAGGCTTTATTTAAAACCGAAGTCGAAAAGGTAAATGTCATGAAAAAGAACAGGAATATAAAGCACCAAAGAGGTCGTTAATATCTTCTTGACTAAATTTGTAAGGCATGATAGAATTGAGGTATATTAAAATGGATAAATTAGCAACGATATATATAATATTTAACGTTATCTATAGCACGTTATTCATCATATTTGTTTGCGGAAATGAGGCTTTTATGACACCATGGTGGGTTACTTTGATCGCAGCTATTGTTCCTGCTGTATTGACATTAATCGGATCCTTGACACTTTCCAGAAGATCGCAACTTAGAAAAAACACAGAAGAAATTCAGAAGCTTGCTCGTCAGCTGGGCGTTAATGATGAAAAGACATTTCACGCTGAATTTTCAGAACAGTACAATAAAATAATGGACAATATCGGCAAGACGCCAAATGACAAAGCCCTCACAGGACAGCACCAAGATATGCTCAACACGCTGCAAAAGGATTTTCAGGTAATAAACGGGCGCTATGAAAAAGAAGATGACTGCTATCGCAAATTTACTGCACAGCAGCTTGACCTCAAGGAAACACTCGACAACTTCTCACGGGATTATGCAAAGGTCATCGGGCTGAATGCAAAGCTTTTTAATGAAACTATCGCTTTGAAAAACGAAATTGACAAGTTGAAGGCGGCAAATAAGGAGCTTAGATCTGAATTATCAAAAGGTAAAGATATGGGACACGGAAATTCACTTCATATGTGAGTTTCATATTTTAATATTTTTCGGCTGATTTTGGTAAACATGACCAAAAAAGATTAGTTACCATTAGCATTTACACCGAAAAGAATATATGATATAATGATAGCAAGAAAAGCAAAAGGAGGACTCCACAATGAAAAGAACAGATATAACAAGAACGATAGCTTCCCTGCTGATAACAGCCGTAATGCTCGGCGTGACAGGCTGCGGAAATGTTAATACAGATACATCATCAGCCCCTCCAAAGGCAACCACAACGGCTTCAAGCACAGAAGCTTCGGCAACTACCACAACAGAAGCCACACTGACCTCTCAGTGTGAGGAAACAACTTCCCTTTCGGCTACCACAACGGGAACGTCTGCAAGCACAAGAAGCTCAAGCAGTTCTAAATCATCGACTGCTCCAAAGAACACCGCAAAGACGAACAGCTCTAAGGCAAGCAACGGCGGAACAGTAAATAATGGCGGTCAGAGCTACAGCCACAGCACTTCAAACAACGGCTCAGGCAACAACAGCTACAGCAATGACAATAACAACAGCTATCAGCCACAGCAGACGGAACGTCAGACAGAAAGACAGACAGAGCGTCAGACACAAAAGCAGACCACCACAACGGCAAAGAAAACGCAAGCTCCGAAGCCAAAGCCGACTACAACGGCAAAGCCAAAGTTTAAGCTGACACAAAGCGATATTGACAGAGTGGTAAAGGAATTACAGCAATACAGCAATGAAACCTGTGACTTTGACGCTATCTTCTATACCGAGCAGGAAATGTGGGATAACATAGCCACAAGAAATCTTGACAATTCATCGTGGGGTACTCCTTACACAGTATTGCCTGACACATATTCATCATGTGACGAACTATATGGTGTTGTAAAAGGCGGTATTAAAGATTTGTATGGGCGAATAGGTAATGACCAAGCTCACATAGTTGTGTATCAGCAATGGCACGGCGATGGCTCAGCAATAAACTCAGGTGGAAAGCCTGCATGGGAAATATACCTCCTTTACTGATATAAAATAAACTGAATAGAGTTTAAAAGCAATTCGATTTTCTTTCGGATTGCTTTTTTTATTGCGGAAATTCAAGTCCTATGGGCTTTTTAGATAGATAAAAAATTTTTAGGAGGAAAACAAATGAAAAAGAAAAGTCTTTTCAAACGTCTGAGCAGTGCTGCAATGGCTCTCCTGCTCAGCTTGTCGGCATTAACGCAGGGCATAACAGCCTCAGCGTTCTCCGATACCAACAAGGCAAGTCAGCAGTGGCTTAACGAATGGAGCTATGACTTCAGAGGTTCGGGTCTGCCTAACGGCTATGACATTGAAACAGGCAAGTCAAATGACACCCACTTCACAGGCTATTGGGCAAGCTCAGTGCCGTATTTCTCAACATCAGACGGCAGCTATGCTTATTGTATCAACTTTGACAAGCAGCATACAAGCGGAACAACATCTAAGCAGGAAAAACTTGAGGACTATGTGAAAAAAGCATATGTGCCTGACGCAATGAGAAGGCAAATAAAAGAGTTTACCATTTACAGCTACAAGGGCAAAACTCAGTACGGCTACTCAAAAGACACAGAGATATGTGCTTCAAGCATAATGGCTCAGGCTGTTTCGGCAAGATATTATGATGAGTCTACAACCGGACTTTCAAGCAACGAAACAAAGTTGCTAAACGCCTACAGCTATAACGGAAGTAATGCAAGCAGTCATCATAAGGAATTGGTTGACTGCTACAAAAAGATGAAAGCTGAAATGCTTTCGCACTATGATGTACCAAGCGGAACATCAAAGGCGTCTTACGGCAAGCCGCTCGACAAAGCTTCATATCCTGCAAAATATGATGTCAAGACAGGCAAGTGGACAGCCACAGTTAAGCTTGACAGCCTTTCACAGTTCAGCGTTTCAAAGCCGAACTCAGTGACTGTTACACGCTCAGGCTCAAATATGACTATCACAGCAGACAATGAGAAAGACCTGAAAAATGTTGTTTTCACGCTCACAAAGACAAAGGGCAAGTATGTTGAACACATAGACGAGTGTTCACCTCTTATCCTTTCGGGCGGCTCAGACGTTCAGGAAATGGTGGTTTCCTGCTATGAGGATAAAGACCCAGTAAAGGCTTATCTGAAAATAACAACACCAATAGGTTCAGCTCACCTTGACAAGAGCTTCACAGATTACTTTGACAACAAGCAAACAGGCACAGCGGATATGTACAAAGCCGTTAAGTTTCAGCTTGCCTGCAAGGTCGGTGACAGCTACAAGTTTGTAAAGGCAACTGGAAAGGACGGAAGCTACAGCTTCACAGACCTCGCTTCACAGGCTACAGACCTTACGCCAAACACCAAGGGTGATATTGATGTAACAGGTCTGCCAGAGGGCGATTATGAGTGGAGAGAAATATCCACAGCAGACGGCTACATGATATCATCGAAGAAAGCTATCACTGTTACCGCTGACAAGACGGCTAAAACGGAGTTCGTCAACAAGGCTTCTGCTCCTGACAAGGGCAAGATAACAATTCACAAGCGTGACGCTGAAACAAGAGCTGACCTTGCAGGCGCAAAGTTTGAAGTGGCAGCAGCCGAGGATATATTCGTTGGCAATGGCTATTGTATATATCCAAAGGGAACAGTTATCGACACCATAACCACAGGCGCAGACGGCATAGCTGAAACAACAAAGGCTATCTACAAGGGCTACAGCTACACAGTGACAGAGATTGAAGCACCAAAGGGCTATTCGATTTCTGATGAGCCAACACAGACTATCAAGCTTGTTGAACAGCAGGCGGAGTTTGTTGTGGATTTTGACAACAAACAAAACACTATTCCTTTTGAGATAACAAAGACTGACATTTCAACAGGCGAGCTTATCCCTGATTGCACCTTTGAAATTCTTAATGAAAATAAAGAACAGGTCATAACTGGCACAACGGACGAGAACGGCATTGCACATTTTCAGCTCGCCATAGGCAAATATTTCTATCGTGAGATTTCAGCACCTGATATTTACGAGATAGACGATACTCCTTATCCGTTCGAAATAACAGAAAACGATGATATCGTCAAGGCTGAAATGACAAACAAGAAGAAAAGTGGTTCTATTAAGGTCACAAAGACCACCACAGGAAATCTCAATATCGAGGGCATTAAGTTCTTTGCAACAGGCATTTCTGATACAAACAAGGACTTGAAGTTTGAAGCGACAACAAATGAAAATGGCGTAGCAATGTTCGATAAGCTTGTTATCGGCAAGTATGTCATCACAGAGGACGGCTCAACAGTTCCTGCGGCTTACCTCACTGCTGATGAGCAGGAAGTAACAGTTGAATACAACGAAACAGCAGAGGTTTCTTTTGAGAACGAGGAAAAGACAGGCTCTATCACAGTTCACAAGACTACAGAAGGGCAGAAGAATATCGAGGGTATCACTTTCTATCTGAGAGGAACATCTGACTCAGGCAGAGAGATAAACATTCCTGCGACAACAGACAAAGACGGCATAGCAAAGTTTGAAAATATTCCAATCGGCACATACATGGTTATCGAGGACGAGGAAACAGTTCCTTACGGCTATCTCGTTGCTGACGAAAAGGAAGTCAAAGTCGAGTATGCTCAGACAATAGACGCAACGATACTCAACGAGGAAAAGACAGGTTCTATCACTGTTCACAAGACTACAGAGGGACAGAAGAATATTGAGGGTATCAAGTTCTATCTCAGAGGTACATCTGACACAGGACGTGAGATTGATATTCCTGCGATAACTGATGAGAACGGCATTGCTAAGTTTGAGAACATTCCTATTGGTACATACAAAGTTATCGAGGATAAGGAAACAGTACCATACGGATATCTTGTGGCTGACGAGAAGGAAGTCAAGGTCGAGTATGCTCAGACAATAGACGCAACGATACTCAACAACGAGCAGACAGGCTCTATAAAGGTACACAAGAAAACTGACGGAATGACGAACATCGAGGGTATCAGATTTATTCTTTCGGGAGTTTCCGATACTGGCAGAGAGATACGCATTGAAGCTGTTACCGACAAGGACGGCATAGCGAAGTTTGAAAACGTACCGATAGGTACATACACAATAACAGAGGACGGCTCAACAGTGCCATACGGCTATTTGGTCGCTGACTCAAAACAGGTGACAGTGGCATATGCACAGACTGTTGACACAGATATGGTAAATGAGAAAGCTCCTGATACGCCGAACACAGGCGTAACGGACAATGACACAGACGGTAGAACAGCACTGTGCAGCGTGGCTATCATTCTCGCAGGAGCTGCATTTTTTATGTTCAGCAGAAAGAAGAAAGGTAATTGATGTTGTCTGAAAAAAGACAGTAAAAAGGGGATCAATTTATCTATACATGAAGAAAGCCCCTGCAACTGGGCAGGGGCTAGGGAGGTAGTAATATGAATAATGAAAATGAACTCCATGATGTAACTTTTAAAATCAGGTATCCTAGCAAAAAGGAAAAAATTTTATATGCGGTAAAGTCCATTTTAATAGA
>JABLTP010054109.1_pt1 | contig 13041 bp, 8 predicted proteins | sample 7160111 | NCBI WGS metagenome assembly JABLTP01 (sample SAMN14651227, study PRJNA627086) | human gut metagenome | isolation source: feces | host: Homo sapiens
CATGTGTAAACAGTTGCTTGTCGATTGCATTTCTGTCGCGCACCAAGTCGCAAATGCAGCGTTCGCGGTCATACAGGATAACATTTCCGCCTTGTGGAGATCTGCAAGTGGTTTTGCCTATACCGTGAAGACTTCCTTTAACATAGTGAAACCGAATATTGGGATCGCGTTCTTTGATGCGACTGGTGTTATATCCTTGCGGCACACTGAATTCAAAAATGTGTGGCGTTCGGTCTGACAGTCCCCAAAAGTACATGGCACTGCCGTAAGAGTAGACAAGATTCTCGCTTCCGCTTTGCAAAAGCGTAAACTCGTCTGGAACAAATCCGGTCATTGTATATTGTCCGCGGGCAATGCGCGTCAGAACACCTTTGTCTGCGTATCGTTTTAATGTGACACGGTTTGTGCCTGCTCGCAATGCTTCTTCTGTAGTAACAATGCCGCCGTTCGCATCAGCTATCGTTTTCAATACAGCTATCGTAGCATTCACTCCACACACCGCCTTTCAAAGAGTTACTACTGTGCTTTAATTATAACATAATAAAGCACAGCTGTAAACGGGCTTGTGGGAGATTTTCGTGGTAACTAGTTAAAGGTCACGACCCAGTAGGTATATTGCCCCTCTGCCGTCTGGCAAAACCAGCAGCCGACACCCATGCTGGTAAAACTCGGCTCCATAATGTTGGCGTAATGGGCAGGGCTGCCTTGCCAGCCGGTGCAAACGGCACTTGCAGAGCCCAGCGGACCGGCGGCGCAGATCTCGCTGCGGGTGGTCATACCGCTGTGGTCAAAGGGACCGCCTGCCACAAAACTCTCGCACCGGGCATCGGCTGCGGCGCTCAAACCACTGTCCATTGTTAAGGGTGCCAGTCCACCGGCAGCGCGCATAGCGTTGATGTTTTCCTGCACCGCCCAATAAGCGGAATCCGAGCTGTCGATGCTCCACCACTGTTCGGTGCCTGCCGCCAAATCAAAGGGCACAGCACCATAGCTCATGCTCACCTGCGCCGGGGCAGGTTCTGCCGTCGGCGCTGCTGTGGGTTCCGGCGTAGGGGCAGGAGTCGGCGTGGGGGTAGCAGCAGGTGTTGCCGAAGGTGTCGGCGCGGGTGTGGCGGTCGGTTCCGGGGTAGCGATGGGGGTTGCGGTCGGCGCACTGGTTTGCTGAGAAATTGCCGCTTCTTCGGTTTCTGCACTTTCCGATGTCGCTGCCGACAGCTCCGTCAATTCAGCGGATTCCGGTTCCGGTGTCTGTGCGCAGGCTGTCAATAAGGACAGCATTGCAAGCATTACGATCCATTTTTTCATCTTGATAACTCCTTGCGGGGGGCCATCTCTGACCCGGTTGCTTCTTCTTTCTTTCATAGTAAAACCTTCTACCTTGCCTGTCCACGCTGTCGATTGTCCGAACGACACTGTTGCTCTTCGTCCGGCACGGTATCCAGCACAATATCTTTTTCGTTCAGGTTCAAAAGCGCCTCCAGCTCGGCAAGGCGCTTGCTCTTTTCAGCCAGCTCGTCCGCCTGTGCAAAAGGCTGCGCAAGCTGTTCCTTGGCGTTTTCCAGCTGCTTTTGCAGCTGCACCAATTTGGATTCAAGGTCGGTCACGCTCTGCGGCAGGTTGTGCAGGCAGTTGTCCAGACGCATGGTGTTGCCGACCGCATCCGCACCCAGCTGCACCGGGTTGATGCCGCTGCCCACAAGATACGCCAGATACATTTTGTCCATCGCAAAATAGGCGATCTGCAAATCAAAGCCCTTGTACCGCCCGATGGAAACCGGCTCGGTGCGGTTCATCGCCATACCCAGCAAACCCAGCAGGGCTTTGCCCGCATCCTCGCGCTTGGTGTAAACCGTGTCCATCAAGGTGATGGCGAAAACATCTTTTCCGTCCGCATCGCGCTTGGTGTTTTGCTGCAATCGGATGGTGTCGGCTTTGGCGTTTTCCAACTGCTGGGCGGTCTTGCGCATTTCTGCGGGGAACCCCTGCGTAATGGCATCTTCCAGCCGGTAATGCTCGTTGTTGTAGGCGGTTTTCAGCGTTTTGAGCCGCGCCACCTGAATATCAAGGTCCATTTTTTCTTTGATCATCGGATTGCCCGCTGCCAGCGCCTTGACCTCGGCATAAGATAGCGCTGCATCGTCCAAATCATCCGCACTGCGGGCAGGGCTTTTGCTCGTCATAATTTGCCCGATGAACTTCTGTTTGGTTTCCAAAAGCTGCCACATATAGCTGTCAAACGAAGATTCTGTGACGTAACGATACTCATATACTTCGGCATTGGTGTTGCCTTGGCGAATCATACGCCCGTTGCGCTGCTCAATGTCAGAGGGCTTCCACCCGCAGTCCAGATGATGCGTGGCCACCAGCAGTCGCTGCACATTGGTGCCTGCGCCCATCTTGCCGGTGCTGCCCATCAGCACGCGCACATCACCGCTGCGCACCTTGGCAAACAGCTCGGCTTTTTTTACCTCGGTGTTGGCGCTGTGGATGAACTGCACCTCGTTTTCGGGGATGCCCATGGAAATCAGCAGATTGCGCAAATCATCGTACACATTAAAGCCGTCCGGTTTCGGGGTGGATAAGTCACAAAACACCAGCTGTGTCAATTTTTTGTCTTTCGTTTCACTCCAGATGCGATACACATTCTCGGCACAGGCGTGGACTTTATCGTTGGGGTTTTCGGGCAGATTGGGGTCGATCAGTCGCTGATCCAGCGCCAGCTTTCTGCCGTCGTTGGTCACCTTGAGCATATTGTCCTCGGTGGGGTCTACATTTCCCGCGCGAATCTCCTCGGCGCGGTCGGCAAGGTCAGCCACCATCTGCTTTTGCTGGGGGCTTGGCGGCAGCGCCACATTGATGGGCTTGCCGCCCACCAGTTTAGGCACCGGCAGGTTGAGCATATCCGCCGTCTGCACATCTGCCACCTGTTTGAACATACTCATCAATTCCGGCAGATTATAGAATTTGGAGAATCTCGTTTTTGTGCGGTAGCCGGTACCTTCCGGTGCAAGCTCCACAGCTGTCACGGTTTCCCCAAAGGTGGATGCCCACGCATCAAAGGAGGAAAGCCCGTGCTGCTCCAAGGTTTCCCGCTGTAGATACCGCTGCATCGTGAACAGCTCCGCCATAGAGTTGCTGATGGGCGTACCCGTGGCAAACACAACGCCGCGGCTGCCGGTGATTTCGTCAAGGTAGCGGCATTTCATATATAGGTCGCTGGCGCGCTGGCTCTCGGTTTGAGATATACCCGCCACATTGCGCATTTTGGAAAGCACCGCAAGGTTCTTGAAAGCGTGCGCTTCGTCCACCATCAAGCTGTCTACGCCCAGCTGTTCAAAGGTCACCACATCATCCTTGCGGGACTGGTCGTTGAGCTTATCCAGCTTTTTCTCCAGCTGCTTGCGCATACGCTCCATCTGTTTGACGGTGAAGTTCTCGGCGCGTTCTTCTTTCAGCTGTGCCACTTGGTTGATCACATCGTGGATCTGGCTTTGCAGGTATTCGACCTGCCGTTCCTGTGACAGCGGGATGCGCTCAAACTGGCTGTGCCCGATCACGATGATGTCATAATTGCCAGTTGCAATTTTGGCACAGAACCGTTTTCGGTTGGCTTTTTCAAAATCCGTCCTGCGCGCTACAAGAATATTTGCGTTGGGGTACAGCTGCAAAGCCTCTCCGGCAAGCTGCTCGGTCAGGTGGTTGGGGACGCAGATCAGGGTCTTGGTGCAAAGCCCAAGGCGTTTCTTTTCCATCGCTGCAGCGACCATTTCGTAGGTTTTACCCGCGCCTACGACGTGCGCCAGCAGCGTGTTGCCGCCGTACAGAATATGTGCGATGGCGTTTTTCTGGTGTGGGCGCAGCGTGATTTCGGGCGACATACCGTGGAACAGAATATGGCTGCCATCGTATTCGCGGGGGCGCAGAGAGTTGAACCGTTCGTTGTATTCCTTTACCAGCATCTGGCGGCGGGTCGGGTCTTTCCAGATCCAGTCCTTGAAAGCGTCCTCGATCTGCTGCTGTTTCATCTGGGCTTCCTGCGTGGCAGCGGCGTTCAGAACGCGGATCTTATTGCCCTGCATATCCTCCTTGGTGTCAAAAATGCGCACATCCCGCAGGTTCAGGCTTTCTTCTAAGATGTGGTAGAAGTTGGCGCGCTGTGTGCCGTAGGTCACGGTGGCTTTAATGTTGCCGCCTGTATAGCTTTTGTTGGTCACATTCCAGACGCCGGTCAGCGGAATGTACAGCACCTTCACGCGGTCCCGCACATAGTAGGGCGCGTCCACCAGCTCATCGGCAAACTGCTTGATGAGTTCAGGTGCCAGCCAAGTGGCACCCAGGCGCACGGCAATTTCGCTGGCCTCCAAGTCCTTCGGCTGCACGGTTTCCAATGCCTGTACATTCACGGCAAAAGCGGGGTTATTCTGTGCCGCCAGCTTTGCTACCTGTAATTTGTGGCGCACATCGCCGGAAAGATATTCATCGGCGGTATAGTAGCGCGGTTCGCCGCTTGCGTCCTTTTCCAGCGGGTCGGCAAAGATAACGCCTTGCAGGTCGTTCACCAATGTATCTTTGTCCTTGCCGGTCAACTGCTGCATATACCCAAAGTCGATGCCTGCGCGCTCACCGACACTCAGCGCCAGCGCCTCGCTGGCGGTTTCCACGCGCTCGGCAGGGCGGGCAGCCCGGATGGTGCGCTTTGAAAACATATCCGACTTGCCGATGAAATTGCCCTCGCTGTCGAGGTTTTCCAAGGAACACAGCAGGAAATATCCGCTGTCATCCCGCATATCCAGCGATGCGCCGCGGCTGTTGATGAGTCCAAACTTACTGTGGTAGTGGTCATACTGGCGGTTGAGTTTGGCTTGCAGCTCCGTGATGACTTCATCCGGCATATCTTCCAGCTGGGCTTGAATCAGTTCCCGTGTGGTGTCCCGCAGTTCGATCAGCAACCGCATACGCGCTGCGGAGGTAGCACCAAGGGAAACCTCGCGCATAATGGCGTTCTCGCGGTAATAGAATTTCCCGTTACGGATACAGAAGCTGAAATTGCGCACATCGGGTTCGGCGGGGATGCTGGCTTCGACAGCGCCGGATTCCTGCAGCTCGATGTCCTGAAAGTGAAATTCAGCGTGCAGGTGGGACATTACCTCTTTCAGCACATCGGCAAGAGGTTTATCGACAAATGCTTCGCAGGTCAGGGTCTGGCCATACGGACCGCTGACGGTTTTCAGTGTGCCGCAGACCATTTCGGGGTGTTCGGCAAAATAGCTGTTGAGGGAAAGTCCATCCTCGGTCTGGGTGGTGTGCAGCCAGCTTGCGTCCTGCTCCAGAATGCGGTCACGCTTTTGCAGGAAGATGATGTCCGCCATAGCCTTGGTCCCGGCTGACTTAAAAGTGGAATCCGGCAGGCGCACGGCACCGATAAAGTCGCATCGGGCGTTGATGTACCTGCGCACTTCCTCGCTCTTTTTGTCCAGCGTACCGCTGGTGGTGATAAAGGCGATGATACCGCCCGTGCGCAGCTTGTCGATGGATTTGGCAAAAAAGTAGTCGTGGATCTTGAAATGCAGCCGATTGTACTGCGGGTCAACCACACTGTAATCCCCAAACGGTACATTGCCGATAACCACATCAAAAAAGCTGTCGGGCAGATCGGCTTTCTCAAAGCCTGTGATTTGGATGTTTGCTTTCTGGTACAGCTGGCGGGCAATTCTGCCGGTCAGGCTGTCCAGCTCCACACCAAACAATCTGGTGGTCGGCTCATACAAATAGCTGTGGCTTTGCCCAAAAAACGCGCCTACCCCCATACTGGGTTCCAGAATCGTACCGGCACCCACACCCATTTTGCGCAGGGCGGTGTACATTGCGTCAATGACTTCGGGCGGGGTGTAAAAGGCGGTCAGGGTGCTGCTGCGGGCAGCGGCGTATTCTTCCTCTGTCAGCAGGCTTTTTAGCTCGGTATATTCGCTGTGCCAGCTGTCCTTGTTGGGCTCAAAGGCATCGGACAAACCGCCCCAGCCGGAGTATTGCGCAAGAATTTCCTGCTCCTCGCCGTTTGCGTGGGGACCGCCGTCCGCCATACGCTTCTCGATGGATTTCAAAGTGCGAATCGCGGTGATGTTGGCGGCAAACTTTTCGCGCGGTGTGCGCGGGGGTGCAGGGTCCTGCGGCGGGATGTAGTTGTTCGGCAAATAGGCTTCCTTGAGGGCAATGAGCTCCGCAGCCTGCAAGACCTGCTCACCAAAACCAGACGAGGTTTCTTCTGCGGGTTCTTCTGACGGTTCTTCCGGTGTGTCTGTTTCCTCAATGACCTGCCCCTCAACCACCGTGTCGGGTGCCGCCAGTGCATTGTTTTTAGGGTTCGCCGCCAGCAGCCTTGCGAATTCCGCACGGTTGATGGCGCGCCCGATCAGCGGGAAACCCTCATCGCGTAGATGCACATCGAAGATGCCGATTTCCTCTACCGTAAAGGGGTGGTCGTTTTCCAGATAGACGGTATCCCCGGCCGCCAGCGGGCGTTTTTCCACGGGCTTGGGCTTGTAGCGTTCCTGATATGCTTCATACGCTGCTTCCGCATCGTCAATAAACTGCGAAAACTCAACGTCCTCAATGCCTTCCTTGGCAAGCGCCCTTGTGTTGTCGAAGCGCGCACTGTCCACAAAAGAGCCGTCAACCAGATACACAATCTCATTGCGCAAGAAGTTGGCGTACACCTGAATTTCGTGTTCGCCGTCCCCGGTGGTGGAATAGGCAAGGTCGATGTGCGTAAGGTCCGAAAAATCCGGCGCACCCAGCCCCTCGCGTTCACAAAAATCCGCGATGGTTTTCTCCGCATAGTCTATCTCGGCTTGGCGGGCATCACGCTTGGCTTGCTGTTCCGCTTCCCATTTTTCATAGGCCTGCTTGTTGTTTTCACCCAGATATTGGTCGTTGTGTACCAGCAGGTGCAAACGGCGGGCAACCTCGTTCCACGGCAGCAAGCGGAAATAATCCGGGGCGTTATCGGATGCATAGCGCTTGATTCTCAGCCCCTTGGCATCATAATCCAGAAACCCTCTTTCGCCATCTCGGAAATCCCAAGTGCGCCCGCCGATACCGTATTCTTTTTTCAGCCAGTCGGCTTGCTCCTTTACTGTAGGCAATACTGTGGCAGAGAAAAATTCCTGTATGCGAAAACGCCCCTCACAAAAACCGCTGCCCATGACAAGAACATCGACAATGTCCTGCTCGTCGATATGGGTGCCGTCATCCTTGATGGGCGGCTGCCAGCTTGCGCGGGGCTGTAATTGGCGGATGGTTTCCTGCTGCTGTTCAGGTGCGGGCAGACCGATTGCGGCGGCAGTTTCCTCGGCAAGGTTGCCGCGCCCCACGCTTTCCGGCAGTTCAATCTCATCGGAAACAGAAACAGCGGAGGGCGATGGCTCGCTCTCCGCTGTTGTGGGTTCGGTATTTACAGGCTCGTCACGATGGGCATCGCCAATTCCGCCGCCTGCGCTTGCAGACTGTTCATGTGCGACGTCCAGCCCAACGGGTCGTTGTTCTTGTCCGGTGCCGGGTTGCTGACCAGCAGCTTCGTGATGGTCTGCTCCACCTGCTCCCAATAGCGCTGCTCGGTCTGTTTCAGGTCGCTGTACAGCGTCCCGTCCAGCAGCATCTTGTCGTACAGCAGGGAGTGGTTCTCTTGCAGGAACTTCTCCCGCTGCAGACCGATTCTCCCGACCGGCGGTCTGTGCGTTTCCTTCATTGCCATCTTGGGCACCAGATATCCGTTCAGATTCGCCATATCCATGATCCTGCACCTCCTGTTGGTTCGTCTTGCTTACATTCTCATCATACTGTTTCGGCTGGGTCTTTGCAACACTGTCGATGCTCTTGACGACAGCGCCGATTTCGGCAAACATCTGCCGCCCCGCGCGGTTGACGGCATTGCCCAGCGCCAAAACTGCGGATTCGGTATCAAAGCGGTCAATGTCCGCAAAGGCGTCCTGCGGCACGGCGCTGTCGCCCAAACCGCAGCGCACTGCCGCCATATAGACGGCACTCTGCGTGATGAGGTTGGCAAAAATCGCCGTTTGCTCCTGCGGCTTTGCCCATTCCAGCGTGCTGCCGATCACGGCATTTTGCAAATCGGCGTCCAGCTGTTTGCCGTGCTGTGCCACAAACAAGGCTGACTGCAAGCCAAAGATTTCCGGCAGGCTCTCGGCGTTATGCTTTTCCTGCAGGGCTTGCAGGGTCGGATAGCGGTTGGCATCGGTGATTTGCCAGCCCAATGGTTTGGAGGCTTTGCCGGAAGGGTGGGTGTCCTTGATGTCAAACAGATACCGCACATTGCCCGCCATATTACCAGTTCCAAGGGACGCGACGCCATGCGCACCGCGGTTGACCCAGCGCCCGGCAGCACAGTTCCAAGTGTCGATGTCCGCCAGCATGGTGGCTCCGGGGCGCTGGCTGTAAATCAGCGCCTGATTCGGGAAAGCGTAATGCGTTGTATACGCGGCTGAGCGCAAAAACGCCCGCCAGCTGTCGGCATTGTCTGCTACATCGGCAATCGCCTGATGTGCCTGCCGTAAAATATTTTGGTAATTCGCCAATCGGTTTCATCTCCTTTGCGGTAATAAAAAAGCCCTGCACATTGCTGTGCAGAGCTTATCCATTCGAGTAATTTAATTTTATGCGGGGCGGTTGTTACTGCGTTCGCTGCGTTTGATGCCCATAAACGGGGGAACCGAGGAACGGTTCAGCCCTTTTTCGTGCGCTTGTTTCATGGAAAATTCGTGTGCTGCAACCGCATCGATGAACGCACGCTGTTTTTCAGTGGCGTGGTAGTAATCAACCTTATACCGTTTGCATACGGCAAAAAAGACATCCAGATACTGAATGTTTTCCTTAGTCATTCGCGTGACCTCAAGCTCGGTTTTATCCTTTTGCATAAGCGTTCCTCCTTTATGAAAGATAGGTGCTGAAAATCTCCTGTGCGCTTTCGTCAGTAATCATTTACAACTTAGGTATTATATCGAATTACCATAAAAAAATCAACAAACGAAATGTGAATGATTTCATGATAGAAAAACCAATAAAGAAAATCCAATTCATTTATGGGTGTATTTTCCTTTGCCGAGCTGATTTTGTTATCGTTCTTCGCGTGCAACGCTGCGTTTCTTGGTTTGTTCCAGCCCCGGCAGCAAGTCATCCACCTGTTTATATCCAATCGGTTCCACATAATAGGCGTGTGCCTGACCGTCCTCATGCATTACAATAATATCGCTGACAGACAAAGAGCGCATCTTTCTGCCATTGGGGCGGTTTTCCTGATTGTGCAGGCAGTAAAGGCCGTCCAGCGTCTGCCAGCATTCCATCTGCCCGCGGTACACCAGCTTATAGGATGCGGCATTTATATGATCTTTGGTGTAGTCATACCGTAAAAACGCAATCTCACGGTTGTTTGTCTGGTAGATTTCATACGGCAGCAGCTCGTACTTCTTTCTTCGCAATCCCCATGGAAAAATGGTGCCCTTTTCAAAGAGAAGAGGCTGGCTCAGATTCTCCGGAAACAAAACCGGAATGATGGGTTCGCCGCAATACAAAGAAGCGTAAATTCTGGTTTTGAATTTCTCTGCATCGACATACGGAATGCGCTCCCGAACGCATCCGTTGCAGTCAAGATATTCGATATAGCCAATGACCGTATCGTGTTTGTTCATCTCGGTGATTCTCCTTTATAATTAACGGCTCAACCTTTCCCAAAAAGAGATCTTACTTCCAAAGCGCTCATCCGGCGGGCGAACCTTGGCAACCGGCAAATCACCGGACAGCATATCCTCTACCTGCGGAAAGAACAGCAGCCGATTGTAGCGCTCCGCCTGTTCTTTTGAAAGCCCCAACATTTTGGACTCACTGAGTCCACAAACCAGAAACCGACCGCGTATCGTGCAACCATCTTCCAGTTGTCTGTTGTATTTCAGCCGGCTTTGGTTTTTACTGCACACAACGCCGATTTTCGATGTGCCGAACGGTTTCAGCAGCAAACTGTCGCCCTCGATCACTTCGGAAATCGCCGCCTGCGGGCTGTCAAAGGCAGCCTGATAGGGGCAGTAGCCCGGTTCTACAACCAAAACTCTTGTCATACCGCCACCTCATCGCTCGTAATCCTGCCGCTTGCGGTAGTAGTTTTCCAAAAGTTTCAGGATGATACTTTCCATCTGTTCGGAGGAAAAGCCCTTGGGGAAATAGCGCTCGACCTTAGATACGGCAATCGTGAGCTGTGGCTCACGCGGCTTTACGCTTGGGGAACGGGCAGACATGATCCCGTGGATTGTGTCTTTTGTCAGGACGCTTTCCTTGCTGGCAGCTTTCAGCTTCTGCGCTTGGGATAAGGACGGAGTGCATCCTTCTTCCTCCATATAGGAGAGAAATTCTTCCTGCTCCTCCGGCGTCAGGTAGCTCAGCTCCACCGCAGGGGTGGTCTTGAGTCTGCCGTCGTCCACAAGCTGCATCAGGTCGGGGGTGAGTTTGTTCAGCCGGATAAAGCGCTGAACTTGCTTTACACTCTCTCCGGCTTTTTCTGCAACAATTTGATTTGATCTGCGTTCTTCCAACTTCGGGCCAACTTGGCCCGAAGTCAAATCACTGCGCCGACCTTGCCTTTTTATCGCCTCCAACTTCATTTCATACGCCTTGGCCTTTTCGCTCGGCAGAATATGCTCGCGCTGGCAGTTGGAATCCACCATCAAAATAATGGCGGTATCATCGTCCATGTCCCGCACAATGCAGGGCATGGTATCCACTCCGGCGCGCCGGCTGGCGTGGCAGCGGCGATGCCCGGCTACAATTTCATATCCGCCATCCCGGCGCGGGCGAACGATGGCAGGTGTCATCACGCCATATTCTTTGACGCTGTCCACCATCTTGTCCATTTCTTCATCGTCGCGCACCTGAAACGGATGCCCCTCAAAGGGGTGCAGTTCCGACAACGGCAGGATCTGAATTTTCTCCAACTTGGCATCCTGCCGTTCTTCCTCAGTGGAAAACAAGTCATCTATCGAGGGCAGTCGGATGTTTTTCGCGAGATCTCTCACCCTTTTCCACCTCCTTTGCCAATGCTCTGTAAGCAACACTCGCCGGGCATTGCTTACTATAACGAAGTACGCTCTCCGATTTAGTAAGGCTTTCACCGACTCTGGTGCAGCGCGGAACGATTGCCTGATAAATGCGCGTGTGCGGACCATAGCTTGTGTAAATGGCTTTGATCATATCCCGTGTCATATTGGTACGATGGTCTGCTATGGTAATCAGGACACCGTCAATCTCCAGTTTAGGATTGATTTTCCTGCGAATTTTACGGATGGTGCCAATGATACTGGCAAGACCTTCGACATCAAGAATCAGCGGCTGTACGGGAATCAAAACTCTGTCTGCGGCTGCAAGAGAGGCGGTGACAAGGTTGCCGAGTTCCGGCATACAGTCAATCAGACAATAGTCGTATCGCCCTTGAAATGGTTCCAGCGCCCATTGCATTACGCATTCACGCATAAAGGTATTTGTCAAACTTCGCTGCAAATCAGAAAGTTGAATGTTGGCGGGAATGACATCTACTTTTTCATCGGTATGGATAACAACATCGGGCGGGTCTACCTCGTTGCAGGCAGCCTCAATCAGCTCTTTCAGGGACGCACCTTCGTTCCCCTGCGAACAGCCAAGGTATCGGCTCAGGCTGGCCTGCGGGTCGGCGTCCACCAGCAGAACTTTATAACCCATATCTGCCAATGCTACGCCCAAGTTTACAGCGGTCGTTGTTTTGCCCACGCCGCCTTTTTGGTTGGCAATCGCTATTGTTTTCATACGCGCTCTCCTCGCTGTTTTTCAATCTTTGACTTGTACCAGACAAGGCTTTCATTGTAGTCCTTACCTACGGCAGGCAGCCGTTTTTCCACATTGAATCCGCGCTCGGCAAGGCGCTGGGCAACCGTTTCGGCAAAGCGCAGCCCCGGCTCATCACGGTCAAAGCAGAGCACCACATTTTTCACCTGCGGATGCTGCTGCAAAAAGTAGTCGATGGGCAGATAGTTCAGCCCGCCCAGCGCCAGATAATGCACATTGCGCCACTTTCCAATGTCCGTATACTGACGCAATGTCGCGCCGGACATAGCATCAATCGGGGCCTCGTACAGCTCCACGGTATCGCAGTCCGGGTTTTCCGCTTGCATCAGAAATCCGTACTTCTTTTGGCTGCCGGCGACATCACCGCGGTAGGTGCCTTGGCAGCCACGCTGAAAAGCAGAACGCGGAATGCCGCTTTCATCCTTGCCCACAAAAACGCAGTTGCGGTAGTTGCCGCGCGTGGTCTGATACAGAATCCCTTCGTTCAGGCAATATCGCAGCACCTTGGGGCTGATACCGCGGTGCATCAGGTAGGCGGTCGCTGCCTGTGCATTTTTGTCGGGACGCGGCAGTGTAAAGTCGTGCGTTCGGCTGCTTTCCTCGGCGGCGGCTCTGGCCTGCTGAAAAGGAACAAGCTCCATCTCGTTCAAAAGCATTACTGCCGAGCGAAAACTCATCCCCTCGACCGTCAGCAGATACTCCAGCGCGCCTCTGCCGCCCTTGCTCTGGGAGCACCAGTGGAACAGGTTCTTGCTCGGCGTGATCCGCAAGCTGCTGTGCGATTTTGTGCAGTATTCATCTCTGGATTTGCGTACAAGCTCTCCGGGACGGTAGGTGTTTAAGAAATCCACGAGCTGAACCTCGCGGGCGGTCTTGATGTTCTCTGCGGGCAATCTCATTGTTGACTTCCTCCGTTGGTGTAAATAAAAAGCGCCCTTACCGATGGTAAAGGCGTAGAGTAACGATATTCTTGTTTCAGCTGGCTATTTGTCACTTCAGCTGGCTGAAAGGGGGTGTGGGGGAAAACACAGACGGAACCCCATTTCCCGAAAAAAGATATACTTCCCCCTTGGTGTATAGAAAAGGATTGACGCTGCGACAAAAACGCAGATTGCAAAGCTCCGCCGAATAGAGTATAATCGTTCTATAAGGTAAGGCAGGTGA
>JABLTP010091326.1_pt1 | contig 13011 bp, 10 predicted proteins | sample 7160111 | NCBI WGS metagenome assembly JABLTP01 (sample SAMN14651227, study PRJNA627086) | human gut metagenome | isolation source: feces | host: Homo sapiens
AAAAAAGAAACAAAAATTGTGCTGCGGCACAGGAAGGAGGAAAATAGTGAACTATTTCCATTTGGAAGCAAAAGTTGTGAGCCGTGGTGCAGGCCGTTCTGTGATAGCAGCTGCCGCTTATGCATCCTGTTCCCGACTCTATAATGATTATGACGGACTTACCCATGACTTCACCAGAAAACAAGGTTGTCTGTATAGTGAAGTCTTTCTTCCGCAGTATGCACCGGAAGAATGGAAAGACAGACAGCTGCTCTGGGAAGCTGTCGAGTCTGTTGAAAAAACAAAGGACAGCCGACTGGCAAGAGAACTTGTGGTTGCTCTGCCTTCGGAGCTATCCTTAGATGATTGGAAAGGTATGTTGGAGCGATTCATTCGTGAGCAAGGCACAGATCTCGGTATGTGTGCCGATGTGAATATCCATGACCCATACCCTCCGGGGCATAATCCCCACAGTCATATCCTTTTTACTGTTCGTCCTTTGGATGAACATGGGAAGTGGCAGGCAAAGACACAGAAAGAATATCTTTGTAAGCGTGTCGAGGAAGAACGTGGCTTTACCGCTGATGAATTTAAGATTGCTAAGACAGAAGGCTGGGAGAAACAATATTTGTATCAGTTCGGGGAGAAAAAGGAATATTTACCCCCGTCTGAAGCCGAGAAAATCGAGGGCTGTGTCAGAACATCCAAGACACCTAAAAGCACCCGCTATGGGAGACAAAACCCTGTTGCAGAGTTGTGGAACAGCGAAGAACAGCTATTTGCATGGCGTAAAAGTTGGGAAATAATTGTCAATGAAGAACAGGAACGCCACGGCATTGCTGACCGTGTGGACTGTCGCAGTCATGCTGCCAGAGGTCTGACCGAACAGCCGACCGTACACGAAGGATACCACGCAAGAAAACTGGAATCCATGGGAATTGTTTCTGAGCGCTGCGAACTGAACCGCCAGATCAGGGCCGATAACAAACTCCTGCGTGAACTGAAAAAACAGGTGCAGAAGCTGATGAAAGCAGTCAAAGAAAATATTCCTGCCATCGCATCTGCATTAGAAACTCTGCGTGACAACATGGTTTTTCTCCAGTATCAGTTGATCGTAAATACTTCTCAGCAGGAAACTGTCACTTCTCAGAAAAATCTTTTGGCTGATATACTGGCTGAATACAAAAATGTTAAGGCAGAAATCAAAGCCAAGACCGCTGAGAAAAAAGAACTGATTGCAGAACAGAAAAACTGCGGCATCCATTTTATTCGTGCAAGTAAGCTGGGTGAACAGATTGCAGCTCTGACTGAAGATATTGAAGAACTGAAATTCCAAAAGGCTGGACTGCTTTCTCAGCTTAATTGTCAGGATAGCTGCATTGCTACCCGAAAGCAAAATCTTAAAAAGATGGAAAATGCTCTGGAAATCTTGGAACAACAGCGTGTTGCCCTGTCTGAACAGAAAGAAGCTGATAAAGCGCAGTTCCTTGAACTGAAAGATGGGATTGCACCTGAGAATCAGGATGCTGTGATGCAGGAGCGTGAAAACATCCGTCCGGATGGCAAGATTGGTCTGGTTCAGAAACTGTATGCAGTTTACAAGGAAAAATATCGGTCTGAAACATTCGATGAAGCCAATAGACAGGTAGATGCTGAATTACAGGAAAACCCAATAATTAAGAAAAAGCGTTCTATCAGTGAGCAATTGAAAACACCGAAACAGGAAACACAGCAGCCAAAGAAACAAAAGAAAAAAGAATACGAACGATAAGAAAGCCACGGCTGTTGCTTCCGAAAGGTAGTAGCAGCCACATTTTTTATATTTCATATCATGCAAAAACCGTAGAAAATCAGTTGCTTTTGTGTTATAGTTTAGTTTGTGAAAGTGTAAATGATAAGAACAACTATCAAGTGGAGGACATATTATGCCTAAACTTTTAATTGTAGAAGATGATGCAGATATAGTGGAAAATCTTTCAGTTCTATTGGAGGATGAAGGATACTCTGTGTGTTATGCACCAGATACAAAAAGTGCTTTGAATAAACTCCAGGCAGAAAACATTGATCTCGTACTTCTTGATATTACCCTCCCTGATGGAAATGGATATTCAATCTGTACTGCTGTTAAGCGTGCAACAAATGCACCGGTTATTTTTCTTACTGCAATGACAGATGAATCCAGTATCATTACGGGTTTTCAACTTGGTGCGGATGATTATATTACAAAACCATTTAAGCCGATGGAGCTGATTTATCGAGTGAGGAATGCACTGCGTAAAAGTGGAAAAACCCCTTCGGTTTTTCAGGTTCAAGATTTACATATCGATGCCGCAAAGGGTATCGTAATGAAAGCTGGCTCTGAAATAATTCTTTCTGCTCTGGAATACCGATTGCTTCTGGTGTTTCTTAATCATTTTGGAGAAACGCTTTCTCGTCGTGACCTGTTGCATGAAATATGGGATGTTACTGGTGCAGGTGACTATGTCAATGATAATACATTGACTGTGTACATCAAACGACTTCGTGACAAGATAGAGTCAGATCCTGCTAATCCTGCAATCCTAAAAACTGTTCGTGGTCTTGGATATAAAATAGGTGATTGATATGAATTTGTTCAGAAATAAAGAAATCAATGTATTTCTATTTGGTTACCTACTTTTTGCCATTGCTGCGTCTGTGGTTGCATTGTTTATCAGTATTGGGGCGGTAATTCTGGTGATCAGTATTTGTGTGATAAGTGCTTTGCTTTTTATTCTTTTCACAAGAAAACGCTATCAAGCCATTTCGGATTTGAATGTCCAAATTGACAGTATTTTGCATGGTAAATACAATATCAATCTGATTCCTGATGAAGAAGGAGAACTTGCAGTTCTTTGCAGTGAATTAAGCAAAATGACTTTGCGTATGAGAGATCAGGCTGATCGGTTAGAAAAAGATAAACGATACCTGAGCGATTCTCTTGCGGATATTTCTCATCAGTTACGTACACCGTTGACATCTATTCGTATGCTTGTATCCAGGCTTGCAAATGAGGAGCAAAGTACCGAGCAGCAGGCGAATATTAGAAAAGTTAATACTTTGTTAGAACGAACCGAATGGTTAATTTCCACGTTGCTAAAAATAGCAAGGTTAGAATCTGGTACGGTACAGTTTTCTGATGAATCCATTCCGATAGAAGCATTGGTCAATGATATACTGGAACCGTTAGAAATACTTATGGATATAAAAGATATTAGCATATCGTGCGACATAAAAAACAATGCAAGTTTTATTGGTGATCGCCTTTGGAGTACGGAGGCGATTGGAAATATATTGAAAAATTGTATTGAACATTGTCCTAATGGTGGCAAACTGGAAATATATTCCACAGAAAATCCACTCTATACAGAGGTTATTATTTCAGATAACGGAACAGGATTTGATGAAAAAGATATTCCTCATTTATTTGACCGTTTCTATCGTGGAAGTAATTCAGCAAAGGAAAGTGCAGGAATTGGTCTGAATCTTTCCAGAATGATAATTTCAAAGCAAAATGGAGTTATCACTGCTGCAAATAAAATAAGTGGCGGAGCGCAGTTTACAATACGCATTTACAAGGGGGCTATATAGGCTCCATTGCTGTTTTATTACAATATTGTAATGAAAAAGTCACGTGCTTGATTTCTAAAATTGCTATACTGTATCCTAAATAATATATAAAAAAGGAGAATACTCATGGAGATACTAAAAGTAGAGAATCTTTGTAAAATCTATGGAAAAGGCAGCAATCAAGTACAGGCTTTGAATGATGTATCTTTCAGTGTCGAAAAGGGAGAATTTGTTGCAATCGTCGGACAGTCCGGTTCCGGCAAATCCACGCTGCTGCATTTGATTGGCGGCGTGGACACCCCCACCTCTGGACACATCTTTGTTGATGGACAAGATGTATATAAAAAGAATAAAGAGCAGTTAGCTATTTTCCGCCGCCGTCAAGTTGGACTGATTTATCAGTTCTACAATCTTATTCCTATCTTGAATGTGGTAGAGAATATGACTTTACCTTTGAAACTGGATGGGCAGAAAGTAAATGATGAACGTGTTAATGAACTGCTCGAAGTTCTTGGACTTGTAGACCGCAAAAAGCATCTGCCGAGTCAGCTTTCGGGCGGTCAGCAACAGCGTGTATCTATCGGCAGAGCGCTTATCAATGCTCCTGCGTTGGTGTTAGCCGATGAGCCTACCGGAAATCTTGACAGCAAGAGCAGTCAAGAGATTATGGAGTTACTGAAATATTCTAACAAGAAATACGGACAGACACTGATTGTGATTACGCACGATGAAAACATTGCGTTGCAGGCGGACCGAATCATCAGAATTGCAGATGGTCAAATCGTTTCTGACGAGAAAACTCATTAAGGAGGGCTCGCTATGTGGAACGCTTATAGTGTCAGTTATATAAAAAATAATAAAACCGGCAACAGGTTTATTATGATAATCTCCTTTTTGGCATCTATGATGCTTAGCCTTGTGAGTGGTTTGTTCTACAATCTGTGGGCAGATCAAGTTAATCAAACCGTTGCCGAATGTGGAACTTCGGTGGTAGAGTTCACCCCGGTGGTCATCGCATACATCGTAGTATTCACCATAGCCAGCCTTGCACTTGTTATGATGATCCACCACGCTTTTGCAGCGACTATGACAAATCGCATCCATCAGTTGGGTATTTTGCAAAGCATTGGTGCAACACCTCGACAAATCAAATCTACGCTTGTCAATGAAGTGGTGGTTTTGTCTTTGCCTGCCATTATTGTTGGAAACATTATCGGTATTGGCTTATGTTGGGTGGTTATGAGCATTATTATCGGCTCAACTGCTAATTTGCGTGATTACACCTTGACCTTTGCCTATCATCCAATTGTGTTTATTGGCTCGTTTGGCTTTTCAATGCTGACTGCTGCAATATCAGCGTGGATTCCGGCAAGAAAACTTAGTCGTATTACACCGTTAGAGGCAATACACTACGGAAATGAGCCTGTTATTAAGAGAGTGAAAAAGTATCGTATTCACTCTGCTATTTTCGGCATTTACGGTGAGATGGCACGCAAATCCTTGTTTGTCAGACGTAAGGCTATGAGAGTTGGTACAATGTCCATTCTCTTGGCGGTGTTTGCTTGCATCTCAATTCTGAATATGCTTGGCGTGTCCGCTCTTAGCACGGAAAGAACCTACTTTGACCGTTATAAAAATAATTGGGATTTTCTTGTTACCGTCAAAGGTGACACTTATAGCGAAGAATTGCTGAATGATATTAGAAACACGGAAGATGTAGCGGGTTGTATTGTTCATCGTATTGTAAATGGTAATACTCAAATCCCTGCGGATTATCTTAGTTCTGATGTTCAAAAGCTGAGTCTTGAAAAACTCAACAGTAGTTTCGCAGCTAACGAAGCAGGTGCTTATAACACAAAAGTGCCGATTTTTATTTTGGATGACAAGAGCTTCGCAGAATATCGTGGTGATGCAAACGATGCCAATGTAGTTGCAGTTAATATCATTTGGGATAGTGTCAACTCGGAAAGAACAGATCGTCAGTATGTACCATTCTTGAATGAGGGCAAAGAGATTGTTTTGAATGTAAACGGAAAGGACATTCCCGTTTCTGCATTTAACGATTCCTTGCCTGTATTGAGAGAAGAATTAACGCAGTATGCATTGACACTTGTTATGTCTGAGAGCTATTACGCAACCCTCGGTTTCGATTTGAAACCTGACGAAACAATTTACACCATCAAAATGACAGACGAAAGTAAGAATGATGCGCTTGAGGAAAAATTGCAGGGAATGTTAGAAGCATATCCTGGTTACGCTTTTGAAGGTCGTGTGCAAGAACTTGCAGACGAGATGCAGATACAGCAAGATTTACGAATGATTATTTATCTGTTCACGGTCATACTGACCTGCATCGGCCTTGCCAATATCTTTGCATCTACTTTGGGACAGATTCATCAGCGCAAGCGTGAATTTGCAAGATACTTTGCAGTTGGTTTAACACCAAAAGGTGCAGCAAAGATTTTAGCCCACGAAGCCGCTATTGTTGCTCTCCGTCCGATTTTGCTGACCATTGTAGTAAATATCCCGTTGATGGCATTGATGCTTGATGCTGGAGGAATTACCGCAGGCGATTTCATTGCTAAGCGTTTGCCGCTGATTCCTGCAATTCTGCTCTTTGTGGCAGTTATCGGTTTTGTGGCATTGGCTTACTACTTGGGTGGTAAAAAGATTTGCAATATGAATCTTGTCGAAGCAATCAAAGATGATACACTTATGTTGTAATTCAACACTCTCAATATAGTTTGGTTTAATACGTGGAAATCCCCACTGCCTATTGTGAAAATAGATAGCGGGGATTTTATATTAACTATAAACTAATTCATTCAATACGATTTCTTCTGCCGCATTTCGGATGTTATTGCAAGCACCAACCCATGCCATCTGATCACGAGCCTTTAATGCTTCGTTTATGCCCTGCTGCTCCTGCATTTGCAGGGTCAGCAGTTCCATTCTCTGATAAGCGGTATCATCTACCTCATTCAGATGCTTGACCAGTTCTCCATCCAACAAAAGCGTATTATACAGCACCTTATGGTGTTCTTTCAGATAGCGCAGACGCATTCTGCCGTACTTTCCGTAATGCGGTTCTTCCTCTGGAAGTTCCAGATCCGGATAATACATTCCATCTGCACCGAGCGTATATGTACCGCCCATTTCTTCGTACAAAGACTGCGTCTTTGTATCACGGGCAGTCGCCAAAATCATGCAAGCATGATTTTGGCTCGTTACTTTCGTGGAAAAAAATGACTTCATATGCTATTCCTCCTTGAAATCAGCAATGGTCTTTAGATCATTGCAAAATGTTCAAGAGCAGCTCGGATAGCATCTTCCTTTTCTTTCGGGCATTGTGGCACTTTCTGATTTTCTTTCTGAGAGATATTGTAATGCTCTCCTACATCAATACCACATTTGCGTTTAATCTGGGAAATATATAAAGTTGAAACCTTTAAGCCGAATTCTTTCAGCACATAATCCTTGATTTCCTGATAGGTGGCCTTTGACTCAGCAGAGGTAATATCCAGCTCATCCAAGTCCAAGTCGACCTCAATCGTATCATCCGGAGTTTTTCTGGACAAAAGAACAACCGTCTCAACGTGTGTTGTATTCCCAAACTGATCCACCGCCCTTACCTTACGAAGTTCATACCCGCCCTCGCAAAGCACCTTAAGATCCCTCGCTAGTGTGGCCGAATCACAGCTCACATACACGATCCGCTCCGGCTGCATCTTAAGCATCGTCTCAAGGCATACACGATCACATCCCTTTCGCGGCGGATCGACTACGATCACATCCGGGTGCAGCATATCTGCATCTGTGTCTTTCTTTTTTTCATAAAATGCCGGCAGCACTTCCTCTGCTTTTCCTACAAAAAACTCAGCATTATTGATACCGTTGAGCGCCGCATTATTCTTCGCATCCTCGATTGCCTGTGGGACGATCTCCACCCCATAAACTTTTCCCGCTTTCTGTGCAAGAAAAAGTGAAATCGTGCCGATGCCGCAATATAGATCCCACACGGTCTCTTTTCCGGTCAGTCCCGCATAGTCGAGCGCAAGGCTGTAGAGTTTTTCCGTCTGGACAGGATTGACCTGATAAAATGACTGCGGTGAAATATGGTATGCGACCGCTGTATCAGTCAGTGAAAAATCCTTCGTATCGCGTAGATAGATCATATCGGTAATGTATGGATCGCCCCAGATACATTTCGTCACATCCCCGAGGATCACATTTGTTTTCTTCGTATTCTGATTGATGGAAATGCTCTTCATTCCCTCGATGGCTGTCAATCTGTCGATCAGTTTTTCCACTTTAGGAAGACTATTTCCGTTGATAATCACACAGACCATAAACTCTTTTGTGGAAAACCCATAGCGGATCAGGACATGACGAACCAGCCCCTTACCTGTATTTTCATCGTAAGATGCCACATGATATTCTTTCATATAAGAAAGGACTTCATTTAAAATAATCTGATTTTCCTCCACACCCAGTTTACAGTCATTGACCGGGATAATACTGTGGGTACGCGCTGCATAAAAACCGGCAACCGGATTCCCATCTTTATCCGCACCGATCGGAAACTGTGCCTTGTTCCGGTAGCGGTATGGTTCTTTCATCCCCACGACAGGAAGCATGATTCGGTCGATCAATTCCGGCGCAAAACCGCCAATACGAATCAGATTTCCGCGCACTTTGTTCTGCTTAAATTCCAGCTGCTTTTCATAATCCAACGCCTGTATCTGACATCCGCCGCATCTCCTGTGAAGTTCACACTGTGGTGTCACACGAAATTTAGACGGCGATAAAATCTGCTCCACTCTCGCATAACCATAATTTTTCTTCATCTTTGTGATGCGGGCTTCGATCTCATCTCCAAGCACCGCATCTTTAACGAAAAAGGTCATGCCATCGTATTTTCCGATTCCTTCGCCGTCCACGCCCATATCTTCGATTTTCAGTTCTATGATATCATTTTTCTGCATAATTATAATTTCCCGGAGCGTCTGATATTGCTCTCAAGCAGACGGTTGTACCCCTGCCATTCCTGATTATTTTCCGGCACGTTGTTAAAGATTTCGCGCACCGTCTCCATCTTTGCATCGATATTATCCGCAAAACTGAGTGCTAATGCCTCCGGCAGCGCCGGTTTTTTCGGTGAACCAAACTCTAACTCGCCGTGATGTGCTAAAATACAGTGCTTTAACTCGCTTGCCAGTCCCTTTGGAAAATCCGGGATCGTGCGGATCCTGTCACCGACCATCTCGGTTCCGATAATAATATGTCCTAAAAGCTGACCGTCATCCGTGTAATCATTTTCCGGGAATGTGGAAAGCTCCTCTAATTTTCCGATATCATGGAAAATAGCTGCCGTGATCAAAAGATCGCGGTTTAACATCGGATAACAGCCTGCAAAATAATCACAGTGCTTTGCCACACTTAAGCTGTGCTCAAGCAGACCACCGACAAATCCGTGGTGCACAGTCTTTGCAGCAGAGTGGAATTTAAAGCGTTTTTCAAAATCTGCATCTTCCACAAAAAAGCTCTCTAACAGCTTCTTTAAATGCACTTCTTTGATGCTCGCAATCAGACCTTTTAACTCCTCATACATCTGGTCGATATCCTTATCGCTGACCGGAAGGTAATCTTTTGGATCATACTCCCCTTCCTGCACCTTGCGGACACGCTTTACATTCAGCTGTAAATTGCCCTGAAAGCTGGTGATATCACCCATTACGGCTATGTAATCCAGTGAATCGAACTCGTCGATTCCAACAGAACCAGGCTCCCAGATCTTCGCATCCAGTGTGCCCGTTTTGTCCTGTAAGATCAATGTATCATAAGGTTTTCCTGCCTTTGTCAGCGCAGACTGTTTTACTTTACATAGATAGATTTCATTAATTCGCTCGCCCTCTCTGAGGCTCTCAATATACTTCATACTACTCCTTATTCCCTCTTTTATTTTCTAAAATTATTATGCCTGTATCCGCATTTCTGCTTCTAAAACGCATACCAGTGTCCACATTTCTGTTTCTGACATGCATGACCGCATCCGCATTTCTGCTTCTAAAACGCATACCGGTGTCCACATTTCTGTTTCTGACATGCATGGCCGCATCCGCATTTCTGCTTCTAAAATACATGCCTGTATCTGGTTCACATCTCTATGGCAGTACACTGACTTCTACCGTGCAGGTGATTTCCGTATAACCTTCCGGTCCCTGCCGCTCAATCTTCACTTCCACCGTATCTTCCGGCTTTAACGAAAGCAGTTTTTTCTCATAATTTTCTGCCGTAAGAATCTCATCCCCGTCAATCTCCGTAATGACATCCCCATTCTGAAGTCCCGCCGCCATTGCCGGTGAATCCATGCAGACATCTTTGATATAGGCGCCTTTTGGTATTTCATATTCACGTTCGATCGCCGCAGTAACCGTTGTCACTTCAAGCCCGATGTACGGAATATCCTGTCCGTTTGACAACATCTCAATCAATGCCTTTAATTCAGAAATAGAAATCGCTGTCAGCGTATTCTCATCGCCTGCACTGCTGTATCCCTGCATCACGATCCCGATGATCTCGCCATCCACATTGACAAGCGCACCGCTTCCATTGCTGCTTCCGACAATATCTGTCGTAAATACACTGTAATTATGATCTATCGTGGAAATACTATTTGTCGTAGATGTGATATTTCCAGTCAGGATTGAATAATTTGTTCCAAGCGGACTTCCGATTGCAATCGCAATCGTTCCCTGCGCAACAGTCAGTGAATTGCCAAGAACTGCAACCGTGATCGCATTCTTTGTACTTTCTGTAAGCTCCGAAGTCTTTACGCTTAACACGGCAATCCCTGTATTGCCATCGTATTTTTTCATCTCAGCTTTCACTGAAACATCATTAATAAATGTAACGTAGATCTCCTGGGCATCCGCAATCGCCTTGCGCTCTGTCAAAACCAGAAGTTCTCTGCTGTTCTCCGCTACAATGATTCCGGAGGCCTGACCTTTGCTCTCATACGGATTATTAAACCAGTCGGTGTCACTCTTTACGCCGGTTACAGTCACAATAGACTTATTGGCTTCTTTTCCAACGGCATATAACTTGTTCTGCAGCTTCTGAAAATCAGCAAGTTCAAGTTCCCGCAGGTCATTGTCCGGAACATTCTCTCCGGTCTGCTCTGTTTCCGTTTCACCCGTCTGTTCCTGCTGTGAGTTTCCCACTTCTCCATTTTCCTGCGATCCGTTGTTCTCCGCTGCCCCGTTTTCTCCCTGCTGCCCGTCGTTCTCTGTCTCCTGTGTATCCTTCTGTTCCGACGCTTCCTGTATATCGCCCTGACTTGGCTCCTCCGTTTCCGTGACATCATCTTGCGGAATCGTAACAACCGGCTTCTCCTCTGGGTAAAACCAGTTTGAAAACTCAGGCTGCAGTAAACTAAACACCAGCGCAGCCACCGCACCAAAAATTACGGCAAGCGCTACCGTAAACAATGCTTTTTTTACAAGACGTTTTTTATTCAACGGCTTCTCCTTGATCTGTTCATTAATAAAAGAAAAGCCACCCTTCTCTTTCTCCTGCATGATTTTCCCTTCCTTAACAAAAATGAAAACCGCACCTAGTTTATTATAGTTTGAAACACATACGCTTGCAACACTATTTTTTGCATTTCCGGCTTTCATTCCCCTAATTAATGGGATATAATGTGAATTAGCAATGAGCAGTGCCAAACATGGAAATAACAAAAAATGGCTGCTCGCAGACACTTTTTTGTTATTTTTATGTTTGATAGGGCGAATGCCCGTCAGCCCGGAAAATCTCTGATTTTTCGGGCTGGCACTGCGGACTAAAGTCGAACACAACTCCCCGTCAACCCAGCGCAACCTCTGATTTTTCGGGCTGGCACTGCGGACTAAAGTCGAACACACATATCCGTCGGCATGCTGCCACTGCAAACTAAATTTTCAACCACAAGGAATTACAAATCATATGAATGAAAAAGTTTTAAAAACATTAGAATACAATAAAATCATCGCACGTCTCGCGGAGCACGCTTCCAGCGAGGACGCAAAAAAACGCTGTCTTACCCTCACACCAGGCACAGACATAAACGAAATCAACCTTTTACAGTTACAGACCAAAGATGCCCTAAACCGTCTCTTTAAAGGCGGGCGCATCTCTTTTTCCGGTGTACACGACATCCGAGACTCCCTGAAACGTTTAGAGATCGGTGCATCCTTAAGCATCACGGAACTGCTGCGCGTCTGCTCTCTCTTAGAGGCAGCAAAACGTTCAAAAGCATTTTCCCGCACCAGCATCGGACACACCGGACCGGACCGTCCTGCCGCAGCAGACGGGACAGACGAACTTCCGGTCGACTCACTGACCGGATTTTTCGATCAGATTGAGCCGCTCACACCGTTATGCGATGAGATCCGCCGCTGCATTTTATCGGAGGACGAGATCGCGGACGATGCCAGCAGTACGCTCCGCTCCATCCGCAAATCCATGCGTGGCATGAACGATAAGATCCGCGCACAGATGAACTCGATGATCAACAACACGACCACACGCAGCTATTTACAGGATGCTGTCATCACGATGCGCGACGGCCGCTACTGCCTGCCGGTCAAAGCCGAGGCAAAATCGCAGGTTCCTGGTATGGTGCACGACCAGTCCTCCTCCGGTTCCACGCTCTTTATCGAACCGCTCGCTGTCGTAAACTTAAACAACGAATACAAAGCGTTACTGATCAAAGAAAAAGAAGAGATCGAAGTCATCCTCGCAAACTTAAGCAACTTAACGGCAGGATACTCCATGCAGCTTCACACCGACTATAACGTACTCACGGAACTTGATTTTATTTTTGCAAAAGCAGCCTTCGCACAGACTTACAATGGTGTTGCCCCGACCTTCAACACAGATGGACGGATCAATATCAAAAAAGGCCGTCATCCACTGCTCGACGCAAAAAAAGTAGTGCCGATCGACGTGCGCCTCGGAGAAGATTTTACCCTACTTATCATTACCGGTCCAAACACCGGTGGTAAAACCGTCTCCTTAAAAACAGTCGGCCTTCTGACATTGATGGGTCAGGCAGGACTTCACATCCCGGCTTCCGAGCGTTCGGAGCTTGAAATTTTTGAGGAAGTGTTTGCCGACATCGGAGATGAGCAGAGTATTGAGCAGTCTTTAAGTACATTCTCCTCCCACATGACAAACATCACCCGCATTTTAAGCCAGGTCAACGACCGCTCCCTCGTGCTTTTCGATGAACTCTGTGCCGGAACTGACCCGACGGAGGGTGCCGCACTTGCGATCTCCATTTTATCGAAATTAAAACTGTACGGTGCGCGTGTCATGGCAACCACTCATTACAGCGAATTGAAAGTATTTGCCCTGCAGACCTCCGGCGTAGAAAATGCCTGCTGTGAATTGAAGATCATC
>JABLTP010068499.1_pt1 | contig 12983 bp, 15 predicted proteins | sample 7160111 | NCBI WGS metagenome assembly JABLTP01 (sample SAMN14651227, study PRJNA627086) | human gut metagenome | isolation source: feces | host: Homo sapiens
CCGCAGGACCAAGCGAGAGATTGTGGGATTAGAACGAGCTGGCCTTGGGTTAGAAAGTCCCACCTACGTACAGAAGCGCCTTGTGCTAGGTAAGCAACAACGCATGCTAAACAAGCACTGCAAAGATACAGGACTGGTGCGTCTATACAACAGAGAGAAAGCCTACGGAGTAAGCAGCCAGCCGAGGGCACTTAAGAGCACGTCTAGGAATAAAGCAAGAAGAAACAGTAAATACAAATATCCAGTTACTCAACAACAAATAGATAGCATCATCCAGAACGAGCTATCAGGCATCAGATTTACCGCGAAGCCAACCTACAACGGAAGAATAGGCACTCCTGGTCTAACAAAAATCGGATACAACAGCGACGGAACAAAATATGCTGGTCCAATATACATAGGAAAACAATCATCCGAAAGTAAGCGCGAATTGATCGACACATTGGTACATGAAGAACTTGAAGCAAGAATCTGGTTAAACAGACATGGATCGGAGAAATACTGGGCATTAAACGATGCTGATGATGATAAAAGGCATGAATATATCTATCGTGTAGTTGATAAATTTATTAAAATAAAGGGGTTATGAGCATGAACTTTGATGACATATACGACATTCTTTGGAATGGGACAAAAGACCAGATAAACAAGCTGTCTGGTGAAGATATCGCATTCCAATACACTCCATCCTGTTCGTCGTTCACGATACGAGTAGGAAGAGAAATGTCTCGCGAGTGTAAGGTTACTGATCTTCCGAATTGCGTAAAGGTTTTAGGCAATAAGTATTCATTCGACGGAAGCAAAAACTATGTCCTACGATGATTTTGACGTAATCGTCTACAAGGTTCTAAAGTACATCTACGCATGCATGAAACAAGGTGTACAGCCTTCGCTTGAAAAGGCTCAAGAAATAGCTAAGTGCAATGATGTGTATTGGTCCCATGTAGTTAGATCTATGGTCGATAGTGGCTATATTCAAGGCGTAAGGTTTCAACAGTATCTTGATCAGCCACCCGTACCTTTTGCCAGGAATACATTAGGAATTTCACAACAAGGTGCTAGATACTTAGAAGAAAATAGCAAGATGCACGAAGTTTCCCAGTTTCTAGGTAGTGCTTTCGAGAAGGTCCTGGAAGCAGCTATCAAATCGACAATGAGTCTTTGATCAACTACCCCGCACTAAGCGGGGTTTTCTTTTACCCAGTGACTCGTTTCCCATAATCATGTCATGCTAGAAAAACTTCCCGAATATCTAACCTGCGCAACATGCGTCTATGCAACGTACCCCAACGATGACGGGCTCATTGAATGCCGCCGTTTTCCGCCAGAAACCTGGGTGATGAATGACGGATCGATCATCTATACAAGACCGCAACTGTCTCCAACCAACGGGTGTGGAGAGCATACCCATGTAGAAGACTGCGACTAAGTGACACAAAGTCGATACTCCAACCATCGCACGAGCCAAGCGAAGAGGCTCACATCGCATGCCACGAGCGGAGAGTGGCACCACCAAGCGGGCAGAGAAGCCCGAACCAAACTCGATGGAAGGAGCAAGTATGGCAGACAACGGCGACGATAACCAGCAGCAAGGAAGCAATGGTGCTGATCCACAAGACCCAAGCGGTCCTAAAGGAAAGCCCGATGAAAACCAGAAAGCCAAGCGTGAATCGCTAGAGCAGCGCATCAAAGACCTCGAAGATGAGCTTGAAGCATCTAAGCAGCGTGAGCAGACGCTTAACACGTCACTTGAGAAGGCGCTTACAGAGGATGACATCAATGCCGCAGTAAAGGCAGCGCAGGAAAAAGCTAAGGCTGCATCCGATAAGGCAGCAAGCGACTGGGCAGCGCGTGAGAAGAACCTCACGGTAACTAATGCCCTTTTAGCCGCTGGCTGCACTGATACGGTGGCCCTTATTGCTCATCTCGACATGAACGAGATCGAGGTAGCTAAGGATGGCCACATTTCAGGCCTTGATACCGCCAAGCTTGCTGAGACTTACCCCTATTTGTTTCAAGAACCAAATACCAGCCAAGCCACCAAGACGATGTCTAGCGCTGCAACTCCTGGTGGTAGCGGAAGGAAGATTACCAAAGAAGAGATTATGGCAATCAAGGACGCACAAAAGCGACGTCGCTTAATTGCTGAAAACATGGATCTCTTTGAGTAGAAAGGAGCCTATAAATGGCAACTGATCCTAATCTTATGAAAGCAGCCGATTTCGCAAAGGTTTCTGAAATCGACTTTGTGAACCAGTTCTCCGAGAATGTAGTTAACTCCTTGAGCGAGATGCTTGGCATCACGCGCAAGATTGAAAAGACGCCTGGCAATACCATTAAGGCGTACCGTGTGGTTGGCACGCTCGAAGACGGTACCGTTGCAGAAGGCGAAGAAATCCCCCTGTCTAAGTACAAGACCGAGGTAGTAGACACCTTTGAGCTTACGGTAAAGAAGTATCGTAAGACCACTACTTTCGAAGCCATCAATGACAAGGGCTACGAACAGGCAGTAACCGATACCGACACCAAAATGATCACCGATATCCAGAAGGGTATCCGCAGCGACTTCATCACCTTCTTGGCGACAGGCGAAGGACGTGCATCTGGTGTTGGCCTTCAGGGTGCGTTAGCTCAGACCTGGGGTCAGCTCAAGGTTCTCTTTGAAGATTACGATGTAGCAGAATCTGATCTGGTTTATTTTGTAAACCCGCTCGATATTGCAAACTACCTTACCGATAAGGACATCACCACTCAGACGGTGTTCGGCTTCACCTATATCGAGAACTTCTTGGGTCTCTACAACGTGCTTGTTCACGCTTCTATTCCTCAGGGTACGGTATACGGTACTGCTCGCAACAATATCATCCTCTACTACACCAACCCAGCTAATGCTGACATTGCTCGCGCATTCGAGTTCACTACCGATACAACGGGCTACGTTGGTGTGCACCATGATGTCGAATACAAGAACCTCACGACCGATACTGTTGCGGTCTGTGGTATCGCTCTGTATGCAGAGCTCATCGACCGCGTTGTCGTTGGCTCGATCACTGGCAAGCCTGCCGATTCCGTAACGCTTTCCCAGAAGACCATGTCTCTTGGCGTTGAGGAAAGCAAGCAACTTAGCGCTACGGTAATTCCTGCAGAAGCTGGCAAAGCAACCTTCGCATCCTCTGCCCCAGACAAGGCAACCGTAGATCCTGATACTGGCCTAGTAACTGGAGTAGCCGCTGGTTCTACCAATATCACTGCAACCGTAGGCGACAAGACTTCTGCAGCATGCGTTGTAACAGTAACTGGTGAATAGTCATGGCCGACCCAGTACCAACATACGAGTATTACTCCAAAGAGTTTGGCGGGTCACTTAGCCAGGATGATTTCCAGGCAGTTATTTCTAAGGCGGTGGCGCGCGTCAATGCGCGCTGCTGCCTTTTTGATTTGTCCGATTTACCTGATAAAGAACTGACTGCGTATCAAAACGCATGCTGTATTGCATGCGATGCGATCACCGATCCAGCGGTGTCGAGCTATACCGCATCAAAGGTAAGCGAGACATACGTCGATGCATCAACCATGAGCATCGATGACTTGATTGAGCAGTGTTTATCAGGCACCTATCTGATTGAGACAGCACTATGAGTATCTATCCTCACACCGTCACTGCCTGGATTAAGGGAGTTGAAGGCCGCCAGGCAACTTGGGAAGGACCAGAAATTCTTGCGCGGGTACGCTTTGATGAAGTCTTTGGTGCTACCCCAGGCATCCAGGGCGACACATCAAATCGCAGCGTAACAATGCTGATGCCAGGATCAGCCGAACCGCTCAAAAAGGGTGATCGCGTGATTATGGGTGCTCATGCAGAAGAGACGCCGCCACAAGATGCTTTCACGGTTGAGACGGTGACGCCGATCTATATCAACTCTCGCGTACATCACTGGGAGCTGACGCTGGCATGAGCGTCCAGATACGCATAGCTGCAGTTGATATTGGTCGTGCATTGCGAAAAGCAGACCTAATGGAGACTGCTGCAGTAACCGCCATATCGCAAGCAGTAGTGCGTGATAGCGAGCCGTACGTTCCTAAGCGTGAGGGTAAATTGCGTGCTTCTGCAGAAACGGAAAGCGACTATGAAACTGGCAAGGTTCGATATGGCAGCGCAGCAGTGCCCTACGCAGCACCACAGTACAACGCGCCTGGTGGGTGGAAATACACCACACCTGGAACAGGTCCAGATTGGTATAGCAAAGCAGAGGGTAAACACCTCAAGCAATGGATTAAAGAGGGAGAGCAAGCAGCAAAAGAGGAGGCAAGCAAATGAACTATGTTAATCCTGAACTGGCGAAACAAATTCTAGACCTGTTTGAAGAGGTCATAAAAGCAAATGGTGAGCAAGTAGAAATACACTTCGAAGAGTTAACCGCCGAACCTGGACCACTTCCACGCCTTATGCTATCAACCAGGAACAGCTCTACCGACGCTTCGACAGGCTATATATCTGGTGAATATGCCTGTCCATTCCCATGTTTGTTGACGTTACGTATAGCTGCCGAAGATGAGCAAGACAGGCTCGATGCAGACAAGTACCTTCGTAGCCTCACTTCTGCATTCTTACCAAAAGCAACCATACTTCCCGATTTTGTTGCATACCGAAAGCCAACCGCATCAATCCCCTACTGCTTGGGACGCACGAGCGCCTTCGAGGACTGGCAAGTGACATTCGACCTTAACTATATCCAGAAACCAGAATAAATAGAAAGGAGCCACAACATGGCTGAAGATAATACCGAAGTACCAGTATGGGGCGACGAACTCAAATATCTTATTAACACTGCAGGCAGCGAGTCTCCTTCTTGGCAGGACATTACCCATCTACTTTCTTGGGAAGACGAAGGCGATGAGCAAGCATATGAGCCTAGCTATATTGACCAGCGCCTGCCTTCGAAGTACGTACTAGGCAACAAGGCTTCCATTTCTTACGAGAAGGACTTGTTTCGTAATAACGCGCTTGATTCCTTTTTCCAACAAAATGAAGGCAAGTCAAACCTCCCTGTTGAGATCTTGCGCGTCTACTCCTGGGTCGAAGGCTCTAGCGCGACCAAAGTACTCGCGAAGAAAGCTCCGTTTTTGCTTTCTACCCAGCTTCTTTCTAAGCCAAACTCTGGCGAGCCAGTAAAGGCAACAGGCACTCTTGATATGGCTGATAACGGAACCTGGGAAGAAGGAGATTGGGACTCTTCTACCAGCACATTTACTCCATCGGGGGAATAACTCCACCATCTGAAGCTTCGGGTGGGACTGAGCAATCAAGCCCCACCACAGATGGTGAGGACGAAGCAGAAAGCGACAACAACGAGGGGGTCTTATAAATGGGTTTTGAGTTTAAGCAGACTTTTGTCCCGGTCGAGATCAACGGCAAAGAGTATCAGGTGCGCGTAGGTGATCTTGATGCCATCGATGAGACCAAGAAGGTAGTTGCTCGAATCCAGAAGCTGGCAAAAAATAACAACCTTGATGACACCGCAAAGATGACTTCTATCTTTAGGGAAATGCGCAATCTCATTGCAGGTATGATCGGCCAGGAAGCATGTGATGAAATCTTTGAGGGGCGCGGTAATAACTTCATGGAAACTCTGCAGTTACTTACCTATCTCAAAAAGACCGCTGCAGACGCTCAAAAGGAAACTTCTATGCAGGAGCTTTTTAAGGAATTTGGTGTCTAGAGATGCTTAACCTTCTTACTAAGCAGATGCCGTCAACAGTTGATGTTGGCGGCATTTCTGTTCCCATCAACACTTCATTTCGCACTTGGATAGATATTTGGACTGTAGTCGATAATCCAAAAGCTTTGGATTGGAAGAAAGCTGCAGTGATCCTGCTTAAAGCGTTTCCGTACGAGCCACAAAGCGACGGATCGGTTCCCTATCAAATTGCAGTAGCGCATACCGAAGAAGCATTAACGGCAGCTCTTGATTTCCTTCAACGCAAATCAATTCATGGTCCAGAAAAACCACCCACCAAACAGCAACGCCGTCTGAAGAAGGTGCGCCTGTTTGACTGGAGATACGACGCTGTGAGGGTCATATCTGACTTCGAGCGTGAGTACCACATCGATCTAACCGACCCCAAAACTGATATGCACTGGTGGCGCTTTATGAGTTTATTCGATGGCCTTAGTGACACTTCACAGACCATGGAAGCCATCAGAATACGTGCGGTTGATCTGGACGACAAGAATCTAAACAAGCAAATGAGAGCAAGCTACAGGGAGAGACAGCAAGCCCTCATGCTACCAGCCCGTACCAGAGAGGAGGCAGCCCACAATAGACACATAAGGGGCATGGATGGCTGACGGGCAGATTGAGATTGATATTACTGCTAATATCGAGCAGTTTAAGCAAGCAGTACAAGGATTAGCAGACCAGGTTAAACGTGAATCAAAAGGCATGGCCACAAACCTAAGCACTATAGGCAATGGCTTGTCTAATTTCGGCAATATCATGACCATGGGCGTTACCGTCCCATTAGCCGCTGCTGCTGGCGCGGCTGCCAAGTTTTCGTTTGACACCATAGCCGCAGCGGAACAGGCCAGTATTGCATTCGAAACAATGCTTGGTCCTCAAAAAGCACGCTCGATGTTAGAAGACCTTGCAGACTTTGCGGCTAACACTCCATTCGAGCTGCAAGGCCTGGAATCTTCCACCCAAAAACTCATCGCAATGGGATTTGAAGCAGAAGAATGCATCCCGTTGCTCACCTCTATTGGCGATGCCGCATCTGGACTTGGTGCTGGGCAAGCTGGCATCGATCAAATCACACGCGCTCTTGGCCAAATGAACGCCAAGGGTAAAGTGTCCGCAGAAGAAATGATGCAGCTAACCGAGACTGGTATCCCAGCTTGGCAATACTTAGCTGACGTCATATCTAATGGCGACATCCCTACCGCCATGCAAATGGTTACCAATGGTGTAGTAGACGCTGATACTGCAATACAAGCTTTGCAGGACGGCATGAATCGCGATTTCGGCGGTATGATGTCCAAGCAAGCACAAACGCTTACTGGCGTGTTATCTAACATGGCAGACGCTGTGCAGAAGCCCCTAATGGCAATCAAGGATACCGACGGATACAAGGATCTCACTGCAGCATTAAGTGATCTCACCGATTCCCTTGGCCCCTTTGTTGAATCCTTAATGCCGCACTTGGAAAGCGTATTAAAGAGCGGCGCTAATGCCGTGAAAGTATTCGCTGGTGCGCTCGATAGCTTCAGCAACATGAGCGAGGAAAGCCAAGCTGGCGTTCTGCAATTCGTGCTTGCTCTTGCTGGCGTGGGCCCTGCAGCGAAGGTTGCTGGTGCTGGCTTTAATGTTGCTGGTAGTGCTGTCGGCTTTCTCACCAAAGAAATAACCGACGCAGATGGCAAAACTACCACTTGGGGTGCAACACTCAAAGATACAGCATCCAAGGTTGGCGGATTACAGATCGCAGGAATGGCATTAAGTAGCGTTCTTATCGCCTTGCTGGCAGGATTTGCTGTAGATCAAATCGTTAGCTACGCTACTGAAGTTAGGAACCTGGAATCAGCTACTACTGGACTTATCACTGCACAAGAGAGTGCTCAAGAAGCAGTCTATGGCACAAACGATGCGGCTGTATCAGGTATCAACTCGTGGCAAAGCTATAGCGACGCAATCGAAAGCTCTATAGCAAAATCTGCCGAGATGGCCCAATCATTCCAGGACACCTGGGCTGAATACTACACAAATGAACAATTACTTAATCGCTATGTTGATACAATACAAGAACTTGCAGGGCAGACTGGTTTAACTGCATCTCAGCAAGGAGATTTACAGCGAGCGGTTGAACAATACAACTCGATAACTGGCGATTCGGTTGAGGTAACCGATGCAGCGTCAGGCGCACTGTCGAAATCAGCCGACGAGATCAGGAACAATGCTGATGCATGGCTTGAAAACGCCAAAGCGCAAGCCTATGCGGACTCAATTGCTGAAGCAACGAAAACGCTTGTCGAACAAGAGCAAACCTACCAGACATCAAAGCAAGCCCTTGAAGAGCTGCGAGCTCAATACGAAGCAACAGGATCAAGTAACGAATATCTAGCGCAGCAGATTGCTAACGGAGAAGCAGACCTCCGAAAGCAGCAAGAAACAATGAACGCCACCAAAGGCACCATTGAGTCATATAGCAACTCGATGGATGGTGTTGCGCAAAGCGTTACGGCATTTATTGGAACAAGTCAAACATGGCTTGATGCTATGGGCGAATCTGGCATCGCACTTGAATCTATGGGCGGATATCTTGACGCGTTAGGCATCAAGCAAGAAACCCTTGCTAGTATGACTCCAGACCAAGTTAACACGATTGTTAGCGCTTATGATGCGTTGTCTCAAAAGGGCATTGATGTTAATAAATTTGCCTCTGATATGGCTGCTATTGGCTTGTCGCAAGAACAGCTTGCGGCAGCAACGCCCGATCAAATGAGCGCACTTGCTGATGCCTGGACGGGATTTACTAATGCTGGATATAACGTTAGTGACTTTAAGAGCCAACTCGAAAGCGTTGGGATAAGTCAGCAGGATCTAGCTAACCTCACCCCTACCCAAATAGCGCAGATCGTAAGCGCCTACAGCAACGGGCAAGCGACCATCGATCAGATTGCCGAAGCTATCCGTACTGGCACCATTGATAAGCTTGGTCAAGCAGGATCCGGTGGCTCGCAAGCATATGCAAGTGGCCTAAGCAGTGGTCAAGGAAGCATCAGCGGAGCTGCACAGGGAGACGCTAATGCTGCTACTGGTCCACTCGAAGAAGCAGGAAGTCAAGGTGGCGATTGGGGCAGCCATCTTGGACAAAACTTCGCGAATGGCCTTAGCGGTGCGGTCGATTGGGTAGCTAATGCGGCAAACTCTATCGCAAGTACGGTAAGCAATATCCTTGGGCACTCAGTTCCTAAGGAAGGTATTCTGCGCGAAGGCGGACGCGGTGAAGCCGTCTGGGGCGAGCATTTGGTTGAGAACCTAGCAGGCGGCATGCTGAGAAAGATTAGCCTGATTGAAGATGCGTCCTCAAAAATCGCCAATAGCATCGCAAAGAAGGTACAAAACACCTCTTTGCCGATGATCAATATCGATGGTCAGCTCAGCTCGCTTGCAATACCGGATAACATGTCAGCTCAGCTCGCTCAAGTATCTGCAGCAAGCATTATTCAGGCACCAATCGATAACACCAGTTTTACCGCTGATCTAAGTGACGGATTCAATTCAATTGTCTCAAAGCTCGACGAGGTAACTTCACGCATCGACAAGATGGACAAGAACATCTCAGCGAAACTCGCAAGTCCAGTACAGATCAAATACAACCGCCGTGAGCTAGGACGCATGCAAAGGGAGGTAGTGTAGATGCCGTTTAATATGGCCATAAAATACGTCAACCACAAGAACGAAACCATTTCACTTGGTGACGGTGGCCCTCTGCATTATTTCGCCAATGCGATTCGAGACTGGGAATGGACGCCAAATGAGGTTAACGGAAAAGTATCCTCATTTACTCGAAGCCCCATTGATAAAGACCTACCTATAGGCGTTGCTGCTGATACCGAAGAAGATGGACTGCTCCTGCGCGATCAAATCTACGAAATCGCAGAAAAAGATAACCTAACCATGCTTCCCGATAGTGAAGAGGATCCGACGCCAGGTAAGCTCTATGTCAATGATTGGTATGTAGAGCTATTTATGCGCGCGTGCTCTTTCGATAACTACCACTTCGATGACCGCTTCGCCGAAATGACCATGGACTGCCATATCCCTTACCCTGCCTGGATAAAGGAGGAGTTAGAACAATTCAGGATGGAGATCGATACCATGTCTGATTCAGACTATCTCGATTTCCCATTTGACTTCCCATTTGACTTCAAGCGACCACGATCAAACAAAAACATCATCAACGATTCTCTCATGCCTTGCGACATGCTTATTCGTATTTATGGACCAGCACTTAACCCCTACATAAACATTGGCGGGAATATCTACCAGGTGAACGTCAATGTACCTGACGGATCCAGGCTTGAAATCTATACCAGAAAGGACCATCAAAGCATCAAGCTAATCGATCTCTATGGCAACGTAGTTAATTGCTTCAACAATCGCAACAAGGGCATTAAAGGCTCAGGTGAATACATGTGGCAGAAACTAGCCGTAGGTAACAATACCTTGTCCTGGGATAACTCCTTTGATTTTGACATCGTGAAGTATTACGAGAGGAGCCAGCACCCATGGAGCAATTGATCTATACCGATGCCAATCGTATCGACCAGGGAGTGCTGAGCAATGCGACGCTTGACCTTGAATACGGAGGCGATGAAAGCGACCAGGCAAACACCTTCGAAGTATCCATCGATCGCAACTCGAAGATCCGCCTAGAAGACAAGGCTCTCGTATACATCGAAGGCACCGAATACGGCGGCAAGATAACAGGCATCGGCACCAATACAGGAGAAGATGTCATAACCTACAAGGGAATGACTTGGCACGGACTGCTCAACGCCCATGTTCTTGGGCCAGACAGCGGACAAGACTACTTGGTGCTCAGCGGTGAAGCACATATCGTTATCCGCAGCCTCATTGAGAGAATGAACCTGCAGGATATTTTCACTGCGCCGATGACGTCAAGTGGGATCAACATAAACTACCAGGTGCGCTATGAATACGGATACTTCGCTATCCTTGCTATGCTTACGGCATCATCGGCAAAACTAAAGATGACCTACGACAACGGCATGGTGGTGCTTTCTGCTGAAGCGATTGAGGATTATTCGGAAACAAACGAGCTTGATACAACCCAAATTGAACTAGAGATCGACAAGGATTACCTACCTGTTAATCATCTTGTTTGCTTAGGCGAAGGCGAGCTGAAGAACCGAATCGTCCTGCACTTTTACGCTGATGCTGATGGTAATGTATCCACAACCCAAAGCCTTTTTGGAGCAGATGAAAACACTCTGATATATGACTATACCAATGCAGACAGTGACGAGCTAAGCGAGAAGGGCCAAGAAAAACTCAAAGAGCTGCAAAACTGCGATACCATCAAGGTCGACATACCCGAAGGGCGGGTGCTTGATATCGGCGATCTTATTGGTGCAATCGATCCAATAACTGGCATCTACGTAGCAACTGAAGTTACTTACAAGACCGTCACAATCAGCTCTAACGGTCTTGTAAGTATTGCATACAAAGTTGGTGATACATCAGCAAGTAAATCCATGACTGGACGTTCTGAAAGCTCTGGCGGTGGTGTTAGCTACTCTGCAGGTAAAGGTATCACTATCACAGGTCGCACCATCAATGCTGACGTTGATAGTGAAGATCTTCAAGGAGTATCCGATATAGCTCAAGACGCAAAAACGCAAGCATCAGACGCAGCATCAACAGCTGCATCCGCTCAAAACGCAGCCGACAATGCCCAAGAAACGGCAGATGCGGCGGTGGCAATCATTAGTGCATCATCACCTATAAACGCATCGCGAGACGAGAATGCGGTAAGCCTAAGCCATGCGTCAAGCGGTGTATCGGCTGGTGCTTATGGCGCTGCAGATAATACAACCGCGGAATGGGGCGATACCGTAACGGTAGGCGCTCGTATGAGTATCAATGGGACTGGCCATATAACCAATGCTCAGGGTAGGACACTCACACTCCCAAGCAATACTGCAACACAAGATGCTAAAGGCTTAATGAGCGCCACCGATAAGGCGAAGATCGACGGAATAGCCCAAGGCGCTAACAAGACCGTAGTCGATACCTCGTTGAGCGCTACGAGTACCAACCCCGTACAGAATAAGGCAGTAAAGGCCGCCTTGGATAGTAAGTCGGACAGCGACCATACACACAACTACGCAGGCGCAAGCAGTCCAGGCGGTGCCGCTACAAGCGCCAACAAGCTTGCAACAGCACGCACAATCAAGCTTACAGGCGTGGTAAACGGCCAGGCTACCTTTGACGGGACTAAAGATATAACAATCAACGTCGAGGGAGACAGTGCGGCTGCTGGCTTTTTAACAGCGCATCCGGTTGGATCCGTATACGAAAGTACATCAGCAACAAGTCCTGCAAATACCTACGGCGGAACATGGAAATACTGCCCAGGATTTGAATTCCACCGCTGGACAAGAACAGCCTAAGTGACACTACCAAGACCATAACCTCACTGAACGAAAGTGAGGTTATTCCATGGGTGTTGATACCAACTACAGTAAATGGACTTGCGACAAGAAGAATTGCAGTACCGAAGAGCACATCAAAGTAGGCGGGGCTCGCGAAGCCGCTTGGGGAAGGTTTAGTCGCGTAGATTCAAACGGTGTTTCCACTGAATACTATCTATGCCCAGATCATAAAACAGAATACCAAGAGCTCGTTCAGCAAGAAGACAAAGATTTTCAAGCATGGCTGAACGGAGTTGATGAGTAATGGAACTTGTAACTGGCTTTGCTGGACAGGCACACGTAGACCCCATAGACATGGCTCACCTCAATTCTGTAGCTTTTGGTCATGATGCCTATTTGTTAGATACCCAGAACAAACTTGAACCAACATTGAAAACAGCCAACAAACTCATTGTTGATACTGGCGATCTAATGATCCAAGGGCACCATTTCACTGTTGTGCAATCGGAAGAGATCGCCTTGCAATCTGGCGTAAGCGGCCAAAAACGTAATGCTCTTGTGTGCGCTCGATACGAGAAGGCTGAAGGCACTGGCATTGAATCCGCATCCTGGATCGTAAAATACGGAGAAGCAACAACAGGAACTCCTGCAGATCCAGAAGTCACTACTGGCAATATCCTCGATGGCATCGATTCTGTACATGAAGAACCGATTTATCGCATTGAATATGACGGCATTACTCCGGGAAACCCAATCCTTTTGGTGCCAGAATTTCAGTCAAACGCAAGCTTCCGTACTTCCATAG
>JABLTP010082513.1_pt1 | contig 12975 bp, 10 predicted proteins | sample 7160111 | NCBI WGS metagenome assembly JABLTP01 (sample SAMN14651227, study PRJNA627086) | human gut metagenome | isolation source: feces | host: Homo sapiens
AGGAATACCTTAGGATTACGAACGATAGCACGTCCCATAGCAACACGCTGTCTCTGTCCACCGGAAAGAGCCTTCGGTTTACGATCAAGCAGTTTGTCAAGGTCAAGAATCTTGGCAGCCTCACGAACCTTCTTATCAATCTCATCTTTCGGAACTTTACGAAGTTTCAGTCCGAAAGCCATGTTATCATATACTGTCATATGTGGATACAGAGCGTAGTTCTGGAATACCATTGCAATATCACGATCCTTTGGCTCTACATCGGTCATTACTTTTCCATCGATCTTAAGTGTACCGCCAGAGATATCCTCCAGACCAGCGATCATACGAAGTGTTGTAGATTTACCACATCCTGATGGTCCTACGAAGATGATGAACTCCTTGTCAGCGATTTCAAGATTGAAATCTTTTACTGCGTGAAATCCGTTAGGATAAATTTTCTGAATTCCCTGAAGAGATAAACTTGCCATTATAAGTGCCTCCTTAAATGATTACTTTTTACTTGTTTGACTAAATTTGGTTTTGTTTTTTAATTGGTAGTTGATTTTGGTTTGTTTAACTTATGTACTTAGTATAGCGTTAGGCACGAAAATCAACAATGTCACGAGTGACTAAAAAAAGGAGGGGAAAGTGTACATTTCAACCATATGAAGAAGAATGATGGTTGAAGTTATGAAATAAATCCGCTACAATAAGACTATTCACAGTGTATAGAAAACTGCGAACGATTATTATAGAAGAAAAGAGGAATTAAACATGGCAAATCCAGTAGTTACATTTGAGATGGAAAATGGCGATATCATGAAAGCAGAACTGTATCCGGAAGTAGCACCGAACACAGTGAACAACTTTGTATCACTTGTAAAAAAAGGCTTCTATGACGGAGTAATCTTCCACCGCGTGATCAGCGGATTCATGATCCAGGGCGGAGATCCGGACGGAACAGGAATGGGTGGCCCGGGATACTCAATCAAAGGTGAGTTCGCGCAGAACGGTGTAGAGAACAACCTTGTACATGATGCAGGAGTTCTTTCTATGGCACGTGCAATGCATCCGGATTCAGCAGGAAGCCAGTTCTTCATTATGCATAAGAAAGCACCACATCTTGACGGAGCTTATGCTGCATTTGGTAAGATCACAGAAGGAATGGATGTAGTGAATAAGATTGCTGAGACAGCAACAGACTACAGTGATCGTCCGCTTGAGAAACAGGTAATGAAGAAAGTAACTGTTGAGACATTCGGAGAGGATTATCCGGAGCCGGAAACAGTATAGTTCATAAAAACTTTATACTTTTAATGGAATTATTAGCACTCTTTTGAAAGGAGTGCTAATTTTCTATTGACTTTTAAATTTTGCTGTACTAGAATGTCCATTAGGCAAGCAAATATACTATCGATATCAGCGAAAAAGCTGATTGACAGCCGATATTAAAAGAAACGTAACTGAGCAGTTACGGATAGATTATAAATAAAAAGGAGTGCAGTAAAATGGCAGTTAAAAAAGGTACTTTATCAATTGACAGCGAAAACATTTTTCCTATTATCAAGAAATGGGTTTATTCCGATCATGATATCTTTGTACGTGAACTCGTATCCAACGGATGTGATGCGATCACTAAGTTGAAAAAGCTGGACATGATGGGAGAATATGAACTCCCGGAAGATTATAAACCGAAGATTGAAGTAATTGTCAATCCAGAAGAGAAGACAATGAAGTTTATCGATAACGGACTTGGTATGACAGCAGAAGAAGTAGAGGAGTATATCACTCAGATCGCATTTTCAGGTGCAACACAGTTCCTTGAGAAATATAAAGATAAGACAACAGACGATGAGATGATCGGACACTTCGGTCTTGGATTCTATTCTGCATTCATGGTAGCAGACGAAGTTCAGATTGATACTCTTTCTTATAAAGAAGGCGCAAAGCCGGTACACTGGGCAAGTCAGGGCGGTACAGAGTATGAGATGCAGGAAGGAAATAAGACAACAGTTGGAAGTGAGATCACACTGTTCCTGAATGAGGATAGTCTTGAATTTGCAAACGAGTACCGTGCAAGAGAAGTGCTTGAGAGATATTGTTCTTTCATGCCGGTAGAGATCTTCCTCTCCAAGGCAAATGCAGAGCCGGAGTACGATACAATCGATGAGGCAGATGTTCTTGATACAGATACTGTAGTAGAGCATATTACAGAGGAACCAAAGGAAGGCGAAGAGGGCGAGCCGAAGCAGAAAGCGAAGATTGTAAGACGTCCGGTATCTATCAGTGATACACACCCACTTTGGACAAAGAATCCAAGTGAGTGCACAAAGGATGACTATATTGATTTTTACCGCAAGGTGTTCATGGATTACAAAGAGCCACTGTTCTGGATCCACCTGAACATGGATTATCCGTTTAACTTAAAGGGAATCCTTTATTTCCCGAAGATCAATACAGAGTATGATTCCATCGAAGGAAAGATTAAACTTTACAATAACCAGGTATTTATCGCAGATAATATTAAAGAAGTAATCCCAGAGTTCCTTATGGTACTTAAGGGAGTGATCGACTGTCCAGATCTGCCGTTGAACGTATCACGTAGTGCACTGCAGAACGACGGATTTGTAAATAAAGTTGCTGATTACATTTCCAAGAAGGTTGCTGACAAGCTGAATGGAATGTTCAAGACAGACCGTGAGAACTATGAGAAATATTGGGATGACATCAGTCCATTCATCAAGTTCGGCTGCCTGAAGGATGAGAAATTCGGTGAGAAGATGAAGAATTCTATGCTTTACAAGAATCTTGATTATAAATACATGACTCTCGAAGATATCATCAAAGAAGCCAAAGGCGAAGAAGCTGATGCAGCCAAGACAGAGGAAGCTAAGGCAGAAGAAACAAAAACAGACGCAGAAGAGTCTAAGGACGCAGATGCGAAGGAAGAAGAGAAGACAAGAATCTTCTATGTAACAGATGAAGTGCAGCAGAGCCAGTACATCAACATGTTCAAGGCCCAGGGACAGGATGCGATCATTCTGACACATAACATTGATTCTGCATTTATCACATACCTTGAGCAGAAACATCAGGAAGTTCAGTTCTTGAGAATTGATGCAGATGTACATGATTCTCTGAAGGATGAAGTTGCAGAAGATGAGAAGGAAGAATTCCAGAAGACAACAGACAGCCTTGTTGAAATCTTCCGCAAAGAGCTTGGCAATGAGAAGCTTGATGTTAAAGTTGAAAAGCTCAAAGATGAGAATGTAGCATCTATGGCAGTTCTTTCTGAGGAAAACAGAAGAATGCAGGAGATGATGAAGATGTATGGTATGGGCGGCATGGATGCATCCATGTTCGGAAGCCAGGCAACACTGGTACTCAATGCTAACCATCCACTTGTTCAGTTCCTTGTAACGAACAAAGACAGCGAGAACGTGTCAATCATCTGCAAACAGCTGTATGACCTTGCAATGCTTGCTCATAAGCCATTAAGTCCGGAAGAGATGACAGCATTCGTTAAGAGAAGCAATGATATTATGATGCTTCTGACAAAATAATAAAGTAAAATGATGAGAAACATGTTCTATGAGTTTCTCATCATTTATGGTAATAAGTTCAGCCGCTTCACGATTATTTGACCGTGAGGCGGCTGTTATTATGTGCGCCTTGCGGCGCACATCGCTAATAGATTTTTAAATTTACATCAACTCAAATTCAATCTCTTTTTTTAAAAAGAACTTCTTTACCATCTCATCCCATTCGCGTTCCAGGGTCTTATCCATCATAAAACTCTTGAAGGAAGTTCCGGTTACGCAGGTGAGATGAGTTCCATCGTAACGTATATTCAAATAGAGTCCCTGCACGTCAGCAGGATTAAGTCCCAGTTCTTTCTGTTCAATCAGACGGGAAATATTCTTTGAATTCAGGCTGAAGATAAAATGAAAACCGAGCGGTGTTTTCTTTCCCTTAATTAAGGAAAAACAAAATTCACGCAGATTTTTCCAAAGAGAATATTCCGGAATCTCTTCTTCAGAATCAAAGAAATCTTTCTGCATATACCCGTCAATCCGAAAGGTATTAAACGTAATAATCTCTCCTTCAATAAAAGAGAAATTGTCAAATGTCTCTTTTAACAGAAGGTGAGACATGAAGTTTTTTACATTTGTTAAAGTCAGTGAAATCATATAAATCAGATACCTCCGCAGCTGTTTAAGTTCTTAATCGTCTACCTATCATTGTACTAAAAGGAATGGCGAGATACAAGCGCAGATTTGTTGACTTTTATTGCTAAAAAATGTACTATTAAAACAGTATGGGATTCTATACAGTATATAAAAAACAGAAAGAATATAGATATATGAAGAAAACAATAAAAAGAAAGCAAAAACTGGGAATTCGGATCGGGGTCGGATGTGCGCTGGTCATTACAGTGATACTTCTGGCAGTGCAGGGTGTTAGCAATCTGACAAAGAAGCCAGTCGACACCAGTGAAGGAATTGCATATATAAAAGGCAAAGAATCTGCAGATGCGAAGACGATTGAGCAGAAGATTAATCAGTTGGAAAAGAAAGATGGAACAGGAGATTCATCCGATACAAGAAGCATGAAGGAACGCTTTTCCGGTGCTGTTGTGATGGGCGATTCCATTGCGGCGAGCTTTACAGAGTATGATGTACTGAATACATCAAGTGTTGTTGCGAAAATTGGAATTCATTTCAGCGAACTGGATGATCAGATCGAGCAGGCAAAACAACTGGATCCGCAGATTGTTTTTCTGGCATATGGGATGAATGATGTAACTAAGACAAACGGAGATGTAGACAAGTTTATCAAGGATTATTCAGATGTGATTAAGAAGATTCAGAAGGCTATGCCGGATGCGCATATTTTTGTGAATGCTGTTTTTCCGGTGCAGGAAAGTGCGGTAGAGAAGGAGCCGGCACTTGCAAATATCGCAGATTACAATGAAAAATTAGAAGCGATGTGTGAAAAGAAGCAGATCGGATACATTGATAATTCAGATATTATAGAAGATGAGTATTATGAAGAGGATGGAATTCATTTTAAAGCGAATTTCTATCCAATCTGGGCAGAAAAGATGGCGGAGGTGGCAACGCTATGACAGAGAAAAGACAGCGAATGATCTCTGCGATGAAATATATACTTTTAGTAATTATCGTGGGATATCTTGTGATATTGATGCTATATGCAAGTGGAAGTAAGCGGGCTTTTTCAGAAGTATCAAAGGCTCTGAGCAGTGTATTGGACAGTAAAGAACTTGTGCAGATGGATGACCAGATGCTCAAGAGAAATTATGGACTGAACAGTGCAGATTACAAGGGTGTTTTGTATTATTCTTCTCCGTCCAGTATTTCAGCAGCGGAAGTTCTGGTGATACAGGTGAAAAATGATGCACAGATAGAAAATGTGACAAATGCGATCGCACAGAGAAAAGCACAGAGAATAGAAGATTTTGATTCTTACCTGCCGGAACAGGTGAAGCTTTTAGAGGACTCACAGGAAAGTATTCGTGGAAGATATATCTTTTTTGCAGTATCTTCGAAAGCTTCTGAATATCGCAGCGCATTTGACAAGAGTCTGTAGAAGGGGGAGCAGATGTTATTTAGTAGTATTACATTTTTGTTTTTATTTCTGCCGATCATGCTGGCAGTTTATTATATTGCACCGCCGCAATGGAAGAATCTCCTGCTGCTTGCAGGCAGTCTGATTTTTTATGCCTGGGGTGAACCGGTTTATATCATTCTGATGATACTCAGCATTTTGTTAAACTATTTTTGCGGAATGGATATTGAGAATAAGAGTGAGAATGAGGCGAAAGCAAAGCGGTCACTGGTCTTTGCAATAACAGTAAATATTGTGCTGCTTGTGTTCTTTAAATATTTTGGATTTTTGGTAGAGAGTACGAATACGTTGTTCGGAATCAGTATTCCATACAGGGAACTGGCATTACCGATTGGAATTTCTTTTTACACATTTCAGGAAATTTCCTATATTGTAGATGTATATCGAGGCAAGGTAAAAGCACAGCAAAGTCTGGTGAAGTATGCGCTGTATGTATCCATGTTTCCGCAGCTGGTTGCCGGACCAATCGTCTGTTATGGAGATATTGAGAAGCAGCTTACCGCAAGGAAAATCTCCGGAAGAAAGTTGGGACAGGGCGCGATGCTCTTTATTATTGGACTTTCGAAGAAAGCAGTGCTTGCAAATACGTTGGGAAAGATTTTTGAAGAAATCTCATCGACATCAGCAAGTAACCTGACAGTTCTGATGGCATGGCTTGGATGTATTACTTATGCATTCCAGATTTATTTTGATTTCAGCGGCTATTCAGATATGGCAATCGGACTTGGAAGAATGTTCGGTTTTGAGTTTAAGAAGAACTTTGATGTGCCGTATATTTCTAAAAGTATTACAGAATTCTGGCGCAGATGGCACATTTCTTTGAGCTCCTGGTTCCGTGAATACGTATATATTCCGCTTGGTGGAAATCATGTGACGATTTCAAGAAATATTGTAAACCTTTTGATTGTCTGGATGCTGACCGGAATGTGGCACGGAGCTGCATGGAATTTTATTGTATGGGGAATCTATTATGGAGTAGTTCTCGTACTGGAGAAATATGTCTGGGGGGCAATCGTGGATCGGTGGCCAAGTGTATTGCAGCATATTTATGCATTAGTACTGGTGCTGGTTGGCTGGGTGTTTTTCTTTAGTCCAAGCCTTGGAGCAGCACTTCGTTACCTCTTTGCAATGGTTGGCGGCGGAGCAGGATTTGCCAGTAAAGAAGTATTCTTTGTGATCCTGACACACTGGTTGTTCTACTTGTTGGCAGTAATTGGATCAACAACACTTGGATCAAGAATGCTCCGTGCAATCCTGAATGTGTCTGAGAATCATACAGTACGGACTGTAATCACACAGGTTGTTTTCTTTGGAATGCTGGCAATATCAGTTGCTTATCTGATCGCAGATACGTACAATCCGTTTTTGTACTTTAGATTCTAGAGAGTTATAGAAAACAGTGAACGACAACAATTAAGGTGAAAAGATGAAGAAAGATAGACAGAGAAAAGTACAGGAGAAATTGGTTGGTATTATATTTATTCTGACCTTGTTTCTATTCCTTATTATAAATGTTATTGTGCCTGACAGAGAAAAATCAGTGCAGGAGAACCGTATGCTTGCAACGAAGCCAAAGTTTCGCCTGAGCAGTCTGATAAGCGGAGATTATGATGAAAAATTTGAAGCTTATATGGATGATCAGTTTGTTGGAAGAGACATGTGGAGAAAGCTGAAAGTTGCGGTGGACCGGATTGGTGGAAGTCGTCTGGAAAACGGTGTCTATATCGGAACGAATGGGCAGCTTTTAGAACAGATTGAAGTTGCAGATGAGAATCATCTTGCCGCAAATATTAAGGCAATCAAATCATTTTCAGAGAGTCAGTCCAAGATTCCGGTTCGTATGATGCTTGTTCCGGATGCAGCAAATGTATTGAATCATTCCCTTCCGGCACTTGCGAAGCCGGAGGATCAGACACAAATGTTCAGTATGGTTCGTAAGGATCTTGGAGATAGCGTTGAGTGGATTGACGTGTCAACGGAATTGAATAAACATAAGACAGAGAAGATTTATTACAAAACAGATCATCACTGGACGACACTTGGTGCATTTTATGCATTTCAGGCGGCAGCACCATCCCTTGGGATTGATGGGGATCTTTCAGGAAAATATGTTTCCTACACAGTTTCTGACAGTTTCAACGGAATGTTGGCGTCAAAAAGCGGAGTGAATCTTGGAGAGAAGGAACAGATTGATATCTATGTGCCGACAGAAGAAGATACAGACTTGATTGTGGATTACGTGGATGAAGGAAAGCGTTCCACATCTTTATATGATTCTTCTAAATTAAAGGAGAAAGATCAGTATACGGTATTTCTAGGAGGAAATTCATCCCTTCTTGATATCCGTACAGTTTCTACAAGCACAAAGCGTCTTCTCCTTGTGAAAGATTCCTTCGCAAATTCATTTATTCCGTTTTTGACGCCGTACTACAGAGAAATCGTAGTTGTGGATCCGAGATATTACAGCGGAACGATCAATGATCTTATGGATTCCTACAGAATCTCAGAGGTTCTGTTTTTATACAGTGGAAATACATTTTTCAAAGACAATAATATAAGTGGAGTGTTTGCAGTTGAGTAATCGAATCAAAGAAGAATTTTTACAGAAGAGTGAGCCGGTAAGGCTGAATAAATATTTGAGCGAGGCGGGCGTGTGTTCCAGAAGGGAGGCAGACCGCCTCATTGAGACTGGACGCGTGACAGTTGATGGACAGCGTGCGCAGACCGGTATGCGTATCGTGCCGGGACAGGTTGTGAAAGTTGGAAATAAAGTCGTTTCCAAACAGGACGAGATGATCGTGCTGGCAGTGAATAAGCCGCGCGGGATTGTCTGTACAGAAGAACGCAGAGAGAGGGACAGCATTGTCCGTTTCCTGAATTATCCGGTGCGTGTGACTTATATCGGACGACTTGATAAGGATTCTCATGGACTCCTTCTGATGACGAACAACGGTGATATCATCAATAAAATGATGCGTGCAGCCAATAAACATGAGAAAGAATATAAAGTAACTGTTGATAAAGAGATTACGGAAGACTTCTTAAAGAAGATGGCAGCAGGAGTTCCGATTCTTGATACCGTAACACGTCCGTGTACAGTGAAAAAAATCGGTAAATATACATTTTCCATAATCCTGACACAGGGGTTGAACCGTCAGATCCGCAGAATGTGTGAGGCTCTTGGATATGAAGTGAAGGATCTTTTACGCGTCCGCGTGATGAATATCACACTGGATGGATTGAAGGATGGACAGTACAGAAAACTAACAGATCAGGAATTGAACGAATTATATGATCAGCTGAAAGATTCTTCTGCATTGCCCGGTGGAAAATATCAGGAACAGTGGGCAGCAACACAAGATAATAGAACGAGACATGGGAAAGGGAAGAAGTGATGATGGATGAGCAGAAAGAAATGAATCACATGCGAGAACTGGTGGAACTTCTGAACAGAGCGAGACGTTCTTATGAGCAGGAAAATACAGAGATCATGAGCAACTACGAGTATGACAAGCTCTATGATGAACTGCAGGAGTTGGAAGAGAAGCTTGGTACGAGAATGGCAAACAGTCCGACTGTAAATGTTGGATATGAAGTACTCAGTGAGCTTCCGAAAGAGCGTCATGAGCGTCCGATGCTTTCTCTGGACAAAACGAAAGATGTAGAAAGGCTGAAGGAATTCCTAGGCGGACAAAAAGCATTAATCTCCTGGAAACTGGATGGACTTACTGTTGTTCTGACCTATCAGAACGGAGAACTTGTGAAGGCAGTCACCAGAGGAAACGGAGTGATCGGTGAGGTCATTACAAACAATGCGAAAGTATTTAAAAATGTACCGCTTAAGATTCCATATCAGGGAGAACTTGTACTGCGAGGAGAGGCCGTTATTTCCTATAAAGATTTCGAGAAGATCAATGAAGAGATTGAGGATGTAGATGCGAAATATAAGAATCCACGAAATCTTTGCAGCGGTTCTGTTCGTCAGCTGAATAATGAGATCACTGCAAAGAGAAATGTAAGATTCTACGCATTTACACTCGTTCGTGCAGAAGGCGTGGACTTCCAGAATTCCAGAAAATATCAGATGCAGTGGCTTGAAAACCAGGGATTTGATGTTGTGGAGAACCATGAAGTGACAAGAGATACGATTGAAGAAGAAGTGGCATGGTTTGCCCGTGAGATTGAGCACAACGAAGTTCCGTCGGACGGTCTTGTGCTTGTGTATGATGATATTGCTTACGGACAGTCACTTGGAACAACAGCGAAGTTCCCAAGAGATTCCTTTGCCTTCAAATGGGCAGATGAGATCCGCAACACAAAGCTGCTTGAGATTGAGTGGAGTCCGTCACGAACAGGTCTGATCAATCCGGTGGCGGTTTTTGAGCCGGTAGAGCTTGAAGGAACGACAGTCAGCCGTGCAAGCGTTCATAATATCAGCATCATGGAAGAACTTGAACTTGGTGTTGGAGATGAGATCCAGGTATACAAGGCGAACATGATTATTCCGCAGATTGCGGAGAATCTGACAAGAAGTGGAGTGAAAGATATTCCAAAAGTTTGTCCGGTCTGTGGAGGTGAGACGAAAATCTCTATGGAAAATGAGACAAAGACGCTGTATTGTACCAATCCGAAGTGTCAGGCAAAGCATGTGAAGTCATTTGCACTTTTTGTGAGCAGAGATGCGATGAATATTGAAGGCCTTTCAGAGGCGACACTGGAGAAATTCATTTTCCACGGTTATGTGAAAGACTTTACAGATCTCTTCCATCTTGATAACTACAGAGATGAGATCATGACAATGGATGGCTTTGGCGAAAAATCTTTCCTGAAACTGCAGAGCAGTATTGAAAAGGCAAGAAAGACAACACTTGCAAGACTGGTTTATGGTCTCGGAATCCCGGGAATCGGAAGTGCGAATGCTAAGGTGATCTGCCGGGCACTTGGAAATGATTCGCAACGCGTGCTTCAGGCAGAAGAGGCAGAACTGGTTGAGATCCAGGGTGTCGGAGCAGTCATGGCGAAAAGCTATGTAGATTATTTTAAAGAGGAAGAGCATCAGGAAATCTATAAGCGACTTCTTGACGAAGTGGAATTAGAAGAAGAGGAAGTAACAGAAGACAGCCAGAAATTTGCCGGAGTGAACTTTGTTATTACCGGAAGTGTTGAACATTTTGCAAATCGTGCAGAGGTAAAGGCTGAGATTGAAAAACGTGGCGGTAAAGTGACAGGAAGTGTCACATCAAAGACAAATTATTTGATCAACAATGACGTAAATTCCACATCTTCAAAAAATAAAAAGGCAAGAGATCTCGGAGTTCCGATTATTTCAGAAAAAGATTTTCTGGAAATGCTGTAGAGAAATTGTTGCCGGGAACAGGTACTTTGAATTGTAATATGAAATGACTGGGAGATGATAGCGTGAAGAAAAATAAATTCTATCCGTTGGGTGGAACCACGGTATTCCTTGTGGATCAATGGGCAAAGCACTATGTGGAAAAGAATCTCAAGATGGGTGAAAAGAGGAAACTGACAGAGAAACTGGAACTTCGACGTATTCATAATCCAGGAATCTGTCTGGGAGTATTTGCGAATAATCCAAAGAAAGTGAAAAAGCTTACAGAAGTGGGAACAGGTATTGTGACAGTGATACAGATGCTGACACTTCTAGGGAACAGCAATATTTTAAGAAAAACCGGAATCACACTTGCGGCAGCAGGTGCTTGGAGTAACTTAACGGACCGTTATCAGAAAGAGAAGGTTGTTGATTACATCGGAGTTAAGACAGGAAAGGAAAAGTTGGATCAAGTAACATATAACTTGGGAGATTTTGCAATTGGAGCAGGTGGAGTTCTCTGGGTTCTTGGTTCTGTGTTTAAGAAAGGAAAAGAATTATGATTCAGGATATACAGCCACATCAGTTTGATAACCAGTACAGACCATGCCCTCCGGATGCGCAGAACTATGCATTGTATTACGAAGGACAAAGTGCACTGCTGAAGAAAAGGAAAGATGGAATTGAATTTCCAAGATTTCGTGATTTGGAACGGCTTAATGAAGAAATTTATGAAGAAGCAGTTTATCTGTTTACGATTGACGAGGAACGCTTTTATCTGGTACAGAATATTAGTCGTGAACGGTTGTCAGAGTTTACAATGGAGAATAAAGAATCTTTCCGTTATGCAGAACCGCAGTATCTTGCATTTGCCGGAATTACCGGTTATCAGTTGAACAACTGGTATCGTAATCGCAAGTTCTGTGGGCGTTGCGGACATCGGATGAGACACGATGAGAAAGAACGTATGATGCGTTGTGACCATTGCGGTAATATGGAATTTCCGAAGATCTGCCCGGCTGTAATCATCGGAGTGACTGACGGAGATAAGATCCTGATGTCAAAATATGCCGGAAGAGCATACAAAAAATATGCACTTCTTGCAGGATTTACCGAGATTGGAGAAACAATCGAGGAGACTGTTCAGCGTGAAGTAATGGAAGAAGTCGGGCTGAAAGTCAAGAACATACGTTATTATAAGAGCCAGCCGTGGTCTTTCAGTGATACGATCCTGATGGGGTTCTATTGCGACCTGGATGGAGAGGAAGAAATTACATTAGATCGGGAAGAACTGGCACTGGCAGAATGGTTTCAAAGGGATGAGATTCCGGTGGAGCCGAGCAGAGACAGTTTGACGAATGAAATGATCATTAAGTTTAAAAATGGTGAAGTGTAAAACTTTCTTATGAACAGTTACAAAATGTGAATAAATTCAGTAAGAAAACGGAAAGATGTGAATATCTCTGAGAAATTCATATCTTTCCGTTTTGATATACTTGTTTAATTGCGTGATATTGCAGCAATAACAGTTAAGCTTCGGGACATGTGATTTTGATCACCTGCTCGATCATATGATGCAGCAGCTGTGCCTGGTTTGTGTCGGCTGCTTTGTAGTAAACTTCTTTCCCCTCTCTGCGGCTTGTGATCAGTCCGTAAGATTTCAGCTGGCGGAGATGGTGAGAGACAGCCGGGCTACTCATGTCCATCATGGAAGAAATGTTGATCACACATTCTTCGCAGTGGCAGAGAAGCCAGAAAATGCGTACCCTGCTGTTATCTCCGAGGACCTTGAACAAGTCAGCAACAATCTGGAAATCCTCCGTCTTTGCAATATTATCTATAAGAAGTTCAGTATTCAGATGTTCACCATGATTATGCGGTAAAGTATGGTCAGCCATAAACAATTCTCCTTTAAAAATATTATAGTAACTGTTCAGAGCCAACCTCCAAAATGCTACGCATTTCGTCGGTGTGGCGTATCCGCCAAATAAAATTTCAAAAACAGTTTTAAA
>JABLTP010016250.1_pt1 | contig 12854 bp, 13 predicted proteins | sample 7160111 | NCBI WGS metagenome assembly JABLTP01 (sample SAMN14651227, study PRJNA627086) | human gut metagenome | isolation source: feces | host: Homo sapiens
AAGGTGAGTCCCGAATTGTAATGGAGCATACCGGATTTTGTATTTTGGGGTAATGATTATATTTTTCGTATGCTTAGTTTAGTAAATGAAATATGTGATATGTATTCATTACCTTTGGTCGTAAATTTAGGAGATGATTATTTTTCGGACAGAAAGGGAAATTTGTTTTATAAAATATATTTGAAACATTTACAAAAGGAATTTAAAAAGATAGTTGATAGAGCAGAGGTGATAATTGTATGCAGTGAGAAAATGAAAAATAAATTGTATGATGAATTTGGTGGAAATTATGTAGTAGCATTGAATAGTGTTGATGATAATGAAAAATTTGAAAGAAAGCATATTAACAAAAAAAACATTAAAATTTCATATATTGGGAATCTTGGCTTGAATCGATGGAAAACAATATGCATGATTGCGAGTGCGGTGGAAAAATTAGAGAATAAATATAATATACAATTAAATATTTTTTCAGGAGAGAAATTAAGTACAGGTGTAATGAAGAAAATGCAAAGCTTTTCGTGTCTTAAATATAATGGTAGTGTTTATGGAAAAGCATTGTTGGAAAAAAAAGAAGAGACGGACATTTTATTATTGGTGGAGTCATTTGACAAAAAATATAAGAATCTTTTAGAAACAGCTGTATCAACTAAGGTTCCTGAATATATGAATTCTCAAAGAGCAATTTTGGCTGTTGGTCCTAAATATTCTGCAGCGGTAGATTATTTAAGAGTAAATGATTTGGCAGAAGTTGTTAGTGAGGAAGATGTACAAAAGATCATTGATGCAATAGAAAAAATTATACAAAATGATTTAAAGAGAAATGAAAGAATAGAGAAGGCGCAAGAATTAGTAAAAAAATGTCATTTGCAAAGTGTAAATGCTAATATGGTAACAACATATATTGAAAAAGCACTTCAAGTAAAAGGAGTTTAAATGTACAAAAAAATTAAAACGTATATACCATTAATTTTATGCGAATTATATTGGAATATGACATATATTATATATAGGTTTGGGGTGATTGAGTGGCCTTTGAAAAAAGATAAAAAAGTGTTAATATTTATTTTGCTATGTGATTTTTGTTTTGCTCTTGGATATTTGTTGAGAACAAGGAAAACTTGTTATGATAATAAAAGAGAGTTTCAAACATCACAACAATATTTGGAAAAAATACTATTTATGTGTAATTTTATTGGAATATTAGCCGCAATACCTAATAGTATTCGTTATACTGGAAATTGGTATCCTAGATTGTTGGTTAATATTCATAACGCAGGAGACACATATTTGAATATGGTATCTCAGATATCTACAAAGACCTCAATAAATTTTATTGCCTTTTTTGATATTTTTGTTTTTTTAATACCACCACTTACGATGTTTACGTGGGATATATTAAATAAAAAGTTAAGAATAACGGGAGTAATTTTATCAGTTTATTACTTAATAATATACTGTTCGTCAGGCAGAAATATGCCAAGTGTTCTATTTATGATATCTATTATAATTACGTATTTTGTATATGTATGTTCTAACTGGAAAATAAGTAAGCGTACATTATTAAGAAATACAATTATAGTATTAGGTACTATAGCATTAGGGATAGGAATGTTTCAACTTAATTTGAGTTCAAGAACATATTATGATAAAAATGTAGAAAATGAGTTACAAGCTAAAGGCGAGGAAAAAATAAGTGACAGTTTAATATATGATGACTTGCAAAATACGGAAACAAGTAATAATTTGATTGATTTTGAAGAAAAAGAAGGTGAATTACAAAAAAGCGATAGCATAAGTGATGATGATCAAGAGAAAACTGATGAAGAAATATATCTTAAATATAAAGATTTGGTAATTTTACAGGAACAAGCTGAAAAATGTGAAGAGGTTTCGCAGATTTTTCCTATGTATGCGAATCCTTATACAAAAGCATATGTAAATATAAATGATTTTACTTATAAACATATACCAGATTCTTTAAAGTTTATTTACGTGATGGGCGATCAATATTTATGTGGTAATTATCATGTTTTATCGGTTGGACTCCGAATGGATTTTAAATGGACCTATGGAATAGGATTCTCAGAATTTCTAATGGATTATTTGCAACGTTTTACAGGGATCGATGTTAAGGGTAGATCTTATGGAAGCAGAGCAATGGCACTGACAGAACCATCAATTGTAAGTACATATGGATGGTCAACGGCTTATGTGCAAATGGCTGGGGATGTAGGATTTATAGGTGTTATTTTATTGTTTGGTGCATTAGGATATATTTGCTCATTTGTTTGGAATGATGCAATACAATATAATAACATATATGCTGTGCCCTTTATTATTCAAATGGCAGTTCTTTTATTAGCTATTCCTATTAATTGTATAACATTTAATAGTGGAGGTTATTTTGTTACTTTTTGGGGAACATTTTTTCTTTGGATTTTTGCAAAGAAAAAAGAAAGGAAAAAAGATAAATGTGTGAGAAACCGTTAATAACATGTTATTTACTTACCTATAATAAATTTGAGTATATATATAAAGCGTTAGATTCTATTTTTATGCAGGAATATCCTAATATAGAATTAGCGATTTTTGATGATCATTCTGAATATTTTCCAGAAAAAGAATTATATGAATATATAAAGAAGAATAAAAGAAGTAATATAAAAAATGTTATTATTAAAAGAAATGATACAAATGTAGGAACAGTCAAAAATCTCAATAATGTAATAAAAAATACTCATGGAAAATATTTATTGGGTGCAGGAATTGATGATGAACTTTATGATGAATATGTTTTTGATAATGTAGTCAAGAGTTTTGAAGAAAACAATGCATATGTAGTAACATGTTATAAATATATCATTGACGAAAAAAATAAAATACTTTGTAAATCACCATCTAAATTAGCTGTCCATAGAATAAAGAATGCGACAACAGATGAATTATTTAAGATGGTTTCAATGGGAGTCGCCATCGCAGGTGCAGGAACATATTATTCACGAAAAATTTTCGAAGAGAGTGGAATTTATGATGAAAGATATAGATTACAAGAAGATGGACCGTTTTATTTAAGAATATTAAGAGAAGGATATAAAATTCATTTTGCAGATATTATAGCTGTTAAATACAGATTAGGAAATGGGGTATCATCAAGTAAAGAATTACATCCTGATTTGAAAAAAGATATTAACAATATGTTAACATATGAAGTATTACCATATATCGATAAATTTAATTTTTGGGAAAAGAGAAGAGTATATTATCAGGTTGAAAGATTTAAAGATAATAAAATGCTATCTTTGCAACAAAAAGTGAAATATTGTCTAAAATATCCAGATGTAGTTTTATATAGAAAGATAATGGCAAGTTGATATGAAAGAGAAAAATAGAGTAAAGCTTTTCATGGAAAATATGATAGTATATGGAGTAGGTGGGGCAATTGGAAAAATCATTCCATTTATATTATTACCAATTATTACCAGAATGCTTCCGTCTACATATTATTATGGATTAAGTGATTTAGTGGATGTTCTTGTGTCATTTGGAGCGTCTTTTTCTGTTTTGGGAATGTATGATATAATGTTTCGTATGTTTTTTGAAAAAGAGGATGAAAAATATAAGAAGATTATATGCTCAAGTACAATGTATTTTGTGCTTATTAATGCAATTATTTTATGTTCTTTATTAACTGTATTTAGTAAACATATTGCATATTATGTTTTTGGAAATAAACAATATTTTAAATTAGTGATAGTTGCATCTTGCAGCATTTTTTTTAGCGCAATGAGTTTGATTATTTCTGCTCCAACAAGAATGAAAAATGAAAAAGAAAAATATTTAATAATAAATTCAATTATTCCTTTCTTTTCATACGGATTTTCCATGATATTATTAAATTTTGGGTATTATGAGTATGCATTACCATTAGTTACGTTATGTAATTATTTATTACTTACAATTATTTTTTTGGTTATAAACCATACTTATTTTGAATTGAAATTAAGAGATTGGGTATTGATTAAAAAGATGCTTAAATTGTCGATACCTCTGGTTCCAAATTTTGTAATATATTGGGTATTTAATTCATGTGACAAATTGATGATAAACAAAATAATCAATACAGAAGCAGCTGGGGTGTATGGTGTTGGGGCTAAATTAGGACATATGAGTCAACTTATATATAGTGCATTTGCAGGAGGATGGCAGTATTTCGCATTTTCTACAATGAAGGATGACGATCAGGTTGAATTGACTTCAAAGGTATTTGAATATTTGGGGATATTAACTTTTCTTGCAGGAATTATTATAACAATATTTAGTAAAGCAATTTTTTCTATACTGTTTACGAGTGATTATGCAGAAGGATATATAGTTATGCCTTATCTGTTTATTGCACCATTATTACTAATGCTGTTTCAAACAGCAGGAAATCAATTTTTAGTAATAAAAAAAACATGGCCAACAATGTTCATTTTATTTGTTGGAGCAATAGTTAATCTTGGAACGAATTTAGGTTTAATACCAGTTTTGGGAATTGAAGGAGCTGCTATTGGAACATTATTAGGGTATGTAGTGTCTGTAATAATATGCGTTTGTGTGTTGAAAAGGAATAAGCTGTTGAATATATATTCGAGGTTTATAAAAGCTACATTTAGCACCTGCATATTTTATTTAGTATGGAGAACTTTTACAAATCGAATTGATATAGTTTATGAGCTGGTTGGAGGCATTACAATATGTTATTTGCTAATATTATACAAAAGAGATATTGGTGTTTTATATAAAAAAGTAATTAAAGAGAGGAGTTAGATTATGCAAGTAATAAAATATGCATTTCAACAGCATGGTGATGAAAGAGGAATGCTTGTTGCACTTGAAGAGTTCAAAGATATACCATTTGAAATAAAACGCGTATATTATATGTATGATACAAAAATTGATGTACATAGAGGTTTTCATGCACATAAAAATTTAAAACAAATATTAATTTGTATACATGGAACGTGTAAGGTTTTATTAGATAATGGGAAAGAAAAAAAAGTTGTTTCATTAGAAAAACCGTATGAAGGGTTATATATTTCTAATGATATGTGGCGGGAAATGTATGATTTTTCAGACGATGCTGTTTTATTGGTTTTGGCGTCGGAACAATATTGTGAAGATGATTACATACGTGATTATGATCAGTTTTTGAAATTCGTGGACAATAAAGGAGTTTGATAAAATGAAAGTGCCGTTTGTATCTTTTGAAACTATGCATGGTGAAATCCAGAAAAAAATTGATGATACAGTATTAGATGTGATACATCGAAATTGGTTTATCAGAGGTGAGGAGGATGAGAAGTTTGAAAAACAATTTGCACAGTATTGTAAGGTGAAATATTGTGTGGGATGTGGAAATGGTTTGGATGCATTAATGTTGCTACTTAAAGCATATGGAGTCGGTGAAAATGATGAAGTAATAGTTCCATCTAATACATTTATTGCTACGGCTCTTGCTGTGACATATACAGGTGCAATACCTATTTTCGTAGAACCGGATTTGGAAATATACACAATAGATACAAAAAAAATAGAAGAAAAAATAACAGATAAAACCAAGGTTATTATTGCTGTTCATTTATATGGACAGCCTGCTGATATGGACGAAATAAACAAAATAGCTCAAAAATATAATCTAATTGTTATTGAAGATGCAGCTCAGGCTCATGGAGCAACCTATAAAGGAAAAAAAGTGGGGAATTTAGGAGATGCAGCTGGATTTAGCTTTTATCCAGGAAAAAATTTAGGAGCAATGGGGGATGCAGGAGCAATTACAACAAACGATAAAAAAATTGCAGAAAAAGTAAGAGCACTTGCAAATTATGGCTCGGATTATAAATATCATCATATATATGAAGGAAATAACTCAAGATTAGATGAAATTCAAGCAGCAGTATTACGAGTAAAATTGGAGTCGTTAGATAACTGGAATGAACACCGTAACTTAATTGCACAACGATATTTGAGTGAGATAATTAATCCCAAAATAATTAAACCTATTACAGTAAATGATAGGACACATGTTTGGCATATATTTGCAGTTAGAACAGAAAAACGAGATGAATTTGTAACTTATTTAATGAATAATGGAATAGAGACTAATATCCATTATCCAACACCGATACATTTGCAGAAGGCATATAATAAATTAAATTTAAAAGAAGGTGATTTCCCGATTGCAGAGTTGATTTCTAAGACAGAGATAAGTTTGCCTATGTATTACGGAATGACTAATGAACAAGTAGATCATGTCATAAAAATAATAAATCAGTTTTAATATTAGTTGATCAGAGAAAAGTATATATACTTAAAAAATAGAAATTTGATAGTACCAAAACTGAAATATTATAGAGATTTACAATGGAGGAATGGAAATGGAAAAACCAATTTTTTTGCTTTTAGGTGGAAATAAATTAAATTATGGCATTATGGTCAAATTTCATGAAATGGGATATTTGGTTTATGTAGTAGATTGGAATAAAGAACCGCAGATTACAGGGGACAAACATTATTGCATAGATGTTAAAGATTCTGATACTATCATTTCGACTTTGAAAGAAGATGGAGTGATAGAGAATGTAAAATGTGCCTATTCCTCTATTGATTTAGCTGTTTTATCGGTTACCAAAATTAATAGAGTATTAGGTTTAAAGACACTTTCAGATGAAGGAATACAATATGCGTCTTCAAAATCAATGATGACTGCAAGATGGAAGAAAGAGGGACTTTTAAATAGGTTCTCAAAGTGTTATAAACAATATAGTAAAGAAATTGAAACATTAAACGCTAATATGAAATTAATTATAAAACCAGATAATTCAGCGTCTTCAAGAGGAATTACAATAATTCCTCTTGAAAGTGAAGAAAAATTAATTAAACAAGCATTTGAGAAAGCATATAATGAAGCAACTGACAAGACGGTGGTTGTGGAAGAATTTGTAGAGGGAATAGAATTTACAGTAGATATGTTAGGCGATGATTATGGAAACGTATGTGTGTATGGAATTTCAAGAAAAACACATACAAAAAATACTGATAATAACAGAATTGCAGTAAAACTTCATTATAATGCAGTTGAAGTAGAATTGCAAAAAAAAATAGCACAATTCGGAATAGCGTGTTACAAGGCATTAGGGTTTTCTGCATCGTTAGGGCATTTGGAAGTGATATTAAAGGAAGATGGTATATTATCTCCAGTTGAAATAGGTGCAAGATCGAGCGGGTTTATAGCATCTGATTTGGTTGATATAGTATCAGGAAGTAATTATTTAGGTGATCTTATTGCTGTTCAAAATGGAGTCAGAATTCAGAATGGCTTCCATAAACAAGAAGAAAAATCGTCAGTATATTTCTTCTATGACTTTCCAGATAATTCAGTAGTTGTAAATGAGTGCTCTATTATAGATTTTTGTGATTCACAAATATTCAGTCGTTATTATGATCGTTCTAATATTGTAAAAGGAAATAAATTTAAAAAAATTAGCAATGATAATGGTAGATTTGGGTTTGAAATATTAGAAGGACCAAGTAATATTTTGACAATAGAGTATATTAACAATGCTGAACAAAAAATGTTGGCATATATGTTGGAGGATTACAATGTGGTATGATGCACATATTCATAATAAACATCATGAAGATGGCGGATTTATAATCGGTCTTGAGGGTTCCCCTTTTTTCGAGGGAACTTTAAATAATACCGAAGCTATGGCTTTACATTGCCCTGAAAAAATGTATATTTCATTTTATTATGTTATAAAAAAAGAATGTGGCAAGATTATTGAACATAAATATTTAAAATTTCATCCACGAAGAGAAAAATATACGCCTGAAGAAGTGATACAATCAATTAAACTTAATATGCCCAAAGCAGTAATTATAGATACTTTAAACGAACCATATTGGATTCCTTATGATTATTGGAGAATAGCAAAAGAGTTTTCTGATATTCCGTTTGTATTTGCACATGCAGGAGGGTATTTGATAAATGATTTCATAAAGATATGTCATTTTCAATCTAATGTTTGGATTGATTTTGCATTGACACATACAACATTAGGTCATTTAGGAGATTTAGAGAATGGTTTAGCATATATTAATCAGGCAATAAAATATTCATTGCATTCTTCATTTAATGACAGAATATTAATGTCATCGGATTATCCTTTTTTTAATCAAGATGATGTATTTGAGTATTATTTACAAAGTCACGAATTGTTGAATCAAAACTTTGTAAAATTATTTGAAAAAATTAAATAGGAGTGATAAGAAAAATATGGAAATAAGAGAACAAATTATAGATTATTTGGTTAGAAATAGAGTTAGTACAACGGAGGTCGCAGATGTATTGGGGAAAATGGGAGTTATTCCTGACGTAATGCCAATTAATCAAGGAATGTATAGGGCAGGAAAGGTAAAATGGGTGTATGCATACGAAGAGAGCAATTGGCCAGTACACGAACAGATACAAGATTTAGAAGAAGATTGTATAGTATTTGTAGATGCTTTTAACTGTGGCGATCGAGCAATTTTTGGCGAACTGGTAAGTAAATATATTTTATTGTATCGTCAAAGTAGAGCAATTATTGTAAATGGAAAATTGAGAGATGCATCAGCACTTCATAAAGAAAATTGGCCGATTTGGTGTAAGGGCTTTACGCCAGTTGGATGTTTTAATAAAGAACCATCAACGCTACTTGATGAATCAGTAAAAAAAGAACATTACAATTTATATGAGGGTGCAATCGCAGTATGCGATGATTGTGGAGTAGTATTAATTCCCCAAAATAAATTTACGAAAGAATTTTTGGAGGGATTGCATAATATCGAAAATCAAGAAGATATTTGGTTTGATAGATTAGATCATTATAAAGAAAGCACCTTTGATATTGTATGCAAAAGAAAGTATTTAACAGATGATATATATATGAACAGAAGAATAATGCAAAACGAGTAAATTTTACAGTGAGTTTGTATACAAATAAATGTTGTATGGAGAACAGAAAATGAAAAAAAAGATTGCCAAAATCAATGTGCTAGAGGAAAAAAAGTTTTTATTTATTCTTTTTGTTGTTTCAACTATTTTTTCACTTTTAGTACTTAGTTGGAATATCCCAGAAAATGAAACATTAGTAAGCTACTCATATGTTAGAGTAGATTTAATAGAAGCTTTTATGGAGGATATTCATCAAGGCAATGTTCCTGATTTTTTAAATGCGTATGAGCATTCATATGGATATGCATTATATTTGCCGTATTTAGGTGCTATATTGAATATAAAGGAAGGTTGGAAAGTATTATTATATACACAAATAGGTGGAATGTTTGTGTTATTGGTAATATTTCCTTTGGAAATTTATTATATATTTCATAACAGACTAACAGCTTTAATTTCGCCAGTAATACTACATATTTTTTTGGGAAATGTATTATATGGATTTAAGACAGATAGTTTTTGGGGAATGTCATGGGCATTGGTATTAGGAATACCACTTGTCTATAAAATATGGGAAAGGCGTTGGGATAAAAAAAGTTATATATTAATCTGGACAATAGGGTTGCTATGCACTATAAGCAATATTATGAGAAATCAAAATGGGTTTGTAATAGCTGTGTTATTGTGTGGAGTTATATTATTAAAATTTATTAAAAAAGAAATTAATCTTAAACAGTTGATGGTTTCAATTGTAGTATTTATATTAATGTATGAGAGTATTAGTACATATATTCCATTGTTGGTTGGAAAAATATTAAATTTGAAAACATTAGATAATGCGGCTTTTATATGGCATTCTTTATTATGTGGACTAGGATATTATCCAAATCAATATGGATTAGAATGGAATGATGAAAGAGTTGCGCAAGTAGTTAAAGAACTATATTATTATAAGGAATATGCAACAGATGAATATGCGGTATGTTGCAAGAGGATGTTTTTTAATATAGTAATAAATAATCCGCTATTTGTACTTGATGTATATTTTAAAAAGTTTTTGGAGATGTTAAAATATTGTTTTGAGTTTGAATTTACATCATTAGGAAAAAAGTATTACTATTTTTATACGGGAAAATTTATGGTACATAATATTTTGGGACCGACATGCATTATGATTATGGTGGGAATATTTAATTTTAGAAATAATGCGAAGCTTGCAATTCAGGTATTAAAAAAATACAGTGCAATATTATGTATGGCTTGTTTTTCAATTATTATTGGAACGATAGAGGCAGTGATAGCAATACCTGAATTAAAATATGGAATGAGTTCTTTGGCAGCAGTCGGGTTAGTACCCTTATTAGGAACAATCATATTGTTAAATGAATGGATTGTAAAAATGTATGAGAATAAAGAGGATAGATAAATGGCCTGTTTATATTTAGTAGTACCTTGCTTTAATGAAGAAGAAATTATAGAAAATACAAACTATGTGATATCTCAAAAATTACAAGAATTAATAGAGAAAGGAATTATCAATTCTAATAGTAAGGTATTGTATGTTGATGATGGATCGAAAGATTCTACGTGGAAAAAAATTCAAAAAATATCGCAAGATAATAAATTCGTTACTGCAATAAGATTGGCGAGAAATGAAGGTCATCAAAATGCGTTGATGGCAGGAATGAGATGTGCATATGATTATGCAGACATTGTTATAACAATAGATGCAGATTTGCAGCAAGATATAAATGCGTTAGAAGAATTTATCTTAAAGTATCATAGTGGAAAAGACATTGTATTTGGAATAAGAAATTCAAGAAAAACAGATGGATTAATAAAGAAAGTTACAGCAATAGCTTTCTATAGATTAATGAAGCTATTAGGAACAGATACAATTACAAATCACGCAGATTATCGTCTGATGTCTCATGATGCACTGACTGCATTATTTGAATATCGGGAAACACAATTATTTTTAAGAGGAATTATTGCTTCGATGGGTTTCGAGACAGATGTAGTAAAGTTTGATGTACAAGAGAGAAAAGCTGGTAAGTCAAAATATTCTATGTGGAAAATGATAACGCTTGCGCTTAATGGAATAACATCTTTAAGTATTCGTCCTATGCATCTGGTATTCTATTTAGGAGTGACTGCTTTATTAATTAGTGTAGGGATGATTATTTATAATATCTATATTTATAGTCAGGGAATTGCAGTACAAGGATGGGCTTCCTTGCTATGCTCTATATGGTTTTTGGGTGGACTTACGCTTGCATCGATTGGAATTATTGGCGAATACATTGGAAAGACATATATGGAAACAAAGCAACGACCATTATATTTTATAAAAGAAAGGCTAAATTTAGATGAATAATGTTCAAGAGATAAATGTAAGACTGCCTGATATTATTGGATTGAAAGGTATGTGTGCTTTCACGGTTATACTAGGACATTTTACGCTTGCTTTTTTTCCTTCCATTGGAGAGGGAAAACCGCTTATAACGAATACAAATGTCATTAATTATATATCTGATACCCCATTATATAGTTTATTTAATGGTGCGTTTGCAGTGTATGTTTTTTGGATGGTCAGTGCAATGCTCATTACTTATAGATACAATAAAATGGATTTTTCGAGCATAATAATGCTGAAAAAGATTTTTCGACGATACATGGGGTTTTTATTGCCACTATTAATGCCCACTATATATATATATATGCATGAGAATGGGGATGATGTGGAATAATGAAGTCGCGACAATTACTGAATCAGGATGGCTTGATTCTTTTTATAAATTTTCACCGAACATTTTTGATGCAATCAAAGAAGTGGTTTGGGACACTTGGTTTAGTGGGAATGTACCTTATAATATGGTTTTATGGTCCATGAAAATAGAATTTATTGGAACATCATGTTTAACGATGTTTCTTATAGTGAAAGATAAAATACCTCAAGGAATAAGGTATTTGCTAATCTTTTTTTGCGGAGTATATTTTGCTTTTTTGGGGGAGTTTCCATATTTGACAATGATTTTGGGGTATATTTTAGGCAGTATATTTAGCAATAAAAGTATAAAATGTCCTTTATATTTCCAGATAGTAGGTATTGTGCTTGTTATATTATGTGCTGGCTACCCATCAGGGTATTATCCGGAATATGGTATGTATGCTATAGATATTTTACCGGAAACAATAGTAAGGGAGTATATGTACTGCATAGGTGCCTGTGTTATTGTTGCGATATGCATGCTGGAAAATAACATACTACATAGGCTGCTTTCCTGTGATATATTCATGAAATTGGGGAGAGTGTCATTGGAAGTTTACGTTTGGCAATTGCCTGTTTTATGCACAATCATATCCGGATTATTTTATAAGGCAAATATGTTAATTAGTAAGTATGCAATAGTAGCAACACTGGTAATATTAATTGGTATTTTATTGGTGTATATAGTGGCAGAAGGGATGCACTATGTGACTGAAAAGTACTGGAGGCCATTGTGTAATAAAATTTGATGAGGATTTATTTTCTCAAAGGAAAGGTGAATTTAAATGAACAAAGTTGAACATCAAAATAAACATTTTCAATCAATTTCGGAAGAATATTATGCTGCCAGACAAAATAAAAATCATTTGTTATTTAAGAAGCTTTTATTTAAATATGTATTGCATGATTTATGTGTAGACAGTCAAAAAAAGATATGCGTGCTTGAGCCTATGTGTGGATATGGAGAGGGAAGAAAAATAATTTCAAAGTTTGTTACAAAAAATATTGATTATGAAGGCTTTGACTATAGTGACTCACTCATACAAAAGGTAAAAGATGAAAACCCGCAAATTGGCCCCCACCACGCTGGTGGGCATGAAGGCC
>JABLTP010016733.1_pt1 | contig 12823 bp, 8 predicted proteins | sample 7160111 | NCBI WGS metagenome assembly JABLTP01 (sample SAMN14651227, study PRJNA627086) | human gut metagenome | isolation source: feces | host: Homo sapiens
GTGACGGAGTTTTTAGGGAAACCTAAAAAGTGGAACGCGGTAAACCCCTCAAGCTAGCAACCCAAACTTTGGTAGGGGCATGGGATGGCCGGAAACGAACGGACCATTCTGACTGCTATGCAGTAGACAGATGATTATCGAAGGAAGTGGTACCTAGTCACTTCTGGAACAGAACATGGCTTATAGAAAATTGCATATAGGTGAGGCTGGGACACATGTCTCAGCCTTCTTTTAGCAAGAATCGTCTCTTTTGCGTCTACCATCTAAGGGCAAGAGTGAATAATAAGCTATAGCTTAGGGAAATTTGTACTCGTAATAATTAGGTAAAAGGATGACAATGAAAGAAACATTTACATTAGTAGCAACTGCTGCAGCCGGACTTGAAGCTGTGGTTGGACGTGAACTACGTGAGTTGGGGTATGAGCCCCAGGTTGAAAATGGTAAGGTGCGTTTTCAAGGTGATGTTCGTGCAATTGCTGAAACTAACCTTTGGTTGAGAGCTGCAGACCGTATCAAGATTGTGGTGGGTGAGTTTCCAGCACGTACTTTTGAGGAGCTTTTTCAGGGAGTTTTTGCTTTGGACTGGGAAAATTATCTTCCCTTAGGTGCAAAGTTCCCAATTTCAAAAGCTAAGTGTGTTAAATCAAAGCTTCATAATGAGCCGTCTGTTCAGGCGATTTCTAAAAAAGCTGTCGTTAAAAAACTACAGAAGTATTTCCACCGTCCGGAAGGAGTGCCTCTTCAAGAAACAGGTGCGGAATTTAAGATTGAAGTTTCCATCTTAAAGGATAAGGCTACTGTTTTAATTGATACTACAGGCGCTAGTCTTTTTAAGCGTGGTTATCGTACTGATAAAGGTGGGGCACCTATTAAAGAAAATATGGCAGCTGCTATTCTTGAACTTAGCAACTGGTATCCTGACAAACCTTTGATTGACCCAACTTGTGGTTCGGGGACCTTCTGTATTGAAGCTGCTATGATTGGAATGAATATTGCACCAGGTTTTAATCGTGATTTTGCTTTTGAGGCATGGAATTGGGTGGGTAAAGATTTAGTACAGTCAGTACGAGATGAAGCTGATAGCAAGGCAAATTACGATGTTGCATTAGACATTATGGGGTGTGATATTGATAGCCGTATGGTTGAGATTGCTAAGGCTAATGCTCGCGAAGCTGGTCTTGAAGATGTTGTTAAATTCAAACAAATGCGTTTACAGGACTTGAAAACAGATAAAATAAACGGTGTCATTATTTCAAATCCTCCTTATGGGGAGCGCTTGTTGGATGACAAGGCCGTGGATATCTTGTATAATGAAATGGGTCAAACTTTTGCGCCGCTTAAAACGTGGAGCAAGTTTATCTTGACCAGTGATGAACAATTTGAAAGTAAATACGGCATGAAAGCTGATAAAAAACGTAAGCTTTATAACGGAACACTTCGCGTTGATTTGTATCAATATTTTGGAGAGCGTGTTCGCCGTTCTGAGGCTAGAAAGGTAAATTAAACGTGTCAGAAGATAAAACACAAAATGGCTATGAAGAAAGCCAAGAGTTAGATTTCCAAGATGCCAAGGAAATGACAGTCGGTGAGGCTGTCCGCAAAGAAGCTGAGATTAATGCTGGTGTAACCGAAACAGATAGTATTTTGGATAAGTATATTAAGCAACATCGTGAAGAAGTTACCTCACAAAAATTTTCAAAGAAAATTGAAGCAGATGGCGATACATCACCCTTGGATGCCTTCATTCAAAAGCAACGTCAGGAATTTGCTGATTCAGGTTTGATTGGTCAAACATTGGCTAATGAGTCAACTAACTCAACGACTGCTGACGAAACAGTAACACCTATTACATCTGGTTTTGGCACAACTGAAACTAAGGCAGATGATACTCAAGCTCCTGTTGACTCTGAAATCACTGTGAAACCAGAAAGTGAAAGCTCTGAAACCATCATAACATCAACTAATGCTGATCGTTTTATCACGTCAGAAGCAGAAAAATTTGATCTTGGTGAAGCCCTTACTGCGACGACTACCTCAACTAATCAACAAGTTGATAACACTGCTATGGTAGACAATGTTGATGATCCGGAACCAGAAAGTACTTTACCTGCTGATGACAAGGCTTCTGAACCACAAGCCTCTAAACCTCTGTTGGAAGATGTTGGAGTCTCAGAAACAATCGACTCAGACGCTATTGCCACAACAGTTGCTGGTGTAACAGGAGTTAAAGCTGATGAAGCAAAAGCGACACCAAAAGTGTCTATGACAGTTAGTCGTCCATCAGCAGAAGATAAAATCTCTTCAGGGTCTATTTCTCCATCTCATAAAGGTGTCTTTGATGGTGATATTCCAGTTTATCGCCGTAAGGGTGTTGTTATCGGTGCTCTCACGGTTCTTGCTCTAGCTATAATTGGTGGGAGCTATGCTCTTTATAAAGTAACACATAGCCAATCTGCGAAAACTACAAGCACTGCTTCTTCAGCAGTGATATCATCATCAAGCAAGGGCGCATCAGCTTCTGATAATAAAGCCTTCGAAGACATGTATAAGAATTTCTTCACAGATGATGAGCAAACAAAACTAGCTAATGATCAATTTGGTAAGCTATCAGACTTGGAAAAACTACTTAAAAAATTGGAAAAAACCAAGTATTATGATGCAGCTAAGACCAAATACGATAACTTGAAGAAACAAATCGAAGCTATTGAAAAAGTCAATAGTAAGTATGAATCAGATGCTCTTGTAGACGGTAGCTATAATGCCTCTATCTCAGTTAAATCTGATGCAAACTTTAATGATCTTTCAGAACGTGTAACAAATACTGGCAATGCTAGTCTTGATAGCATTATCCAAGAAGTCATTAAGGGCGGTAAAACACAGCTTGAAGAAAAGGGTAAGGCTGCAAGTGCAACGTCTGCAGTGACAGCTTCTGAAAGTGTTAATACCGCTACTCCTTCGGGAGACAACACATCTGGAGCAGCTAATTCAGGTGTAACAGGTGCGGCTGGTGGAGTTTCTAGTGGTACAGCTGCAACTTCAACAGTTGTGACACGTGGCATCATGAATTACAATCCATCTATCCTTCAACGTGATCGCTCTCGTGTGCCTTATAATGCAAACGTAGTAGCGGATACAAGTAATCCAGCTTGGACTTGGGCTGATGGTGTTCTTGATAAGATCATTGCAACATCTCACTCACGTGGGTACTTCTCAGGAGATAACTTTATCCTTGAGCCAGTCAACATCATCAACGGAAATGGTTATTACAACATGTACCTTCCAGATGGAACTTATCTCTTTAGTATCAACTGTAAGACAGGTTACTATGTAGGCAATGGTTCAGGTCACTCAGATAAACTTGATTATTAATAAAAATCGACGACACTCCCTAGGGAGTGTTTTTTTTTTGTTTTATCTTTGTGAAGTCCGAATTTATAAGAGTTTTGTGCTATAATAGGGGGATAAGATAGGGGTGAATACTATGGCGAAATTGATTCCGGGTAGAGTCCGTAATGAGGGAATTAAACTTTTTGAAAAGGGTTTAATTGCCATTAGTCAGGTCTCAGAAACTCAGTTGGACACGACGGTTGGTCAACATCATTTAATTTATGCACTCGATGATCCTGAAATCATGTGTGACTGTGATTTTTTCGCTCAAAAAGGCTATTGCTCCCATTTGGCAGCGGTTGAGTATTATCTAAAAAATGCTAAGGAGGGCCAGCGTCTCTTAGCAAAATTAGAGGAGAAACAAGAGTCCGCCCAGGACCAAGAGCGGGGGCGTTCTTTTGGTGGTTTATTTTTAGAGAGCCTTTCTCTGAATGAGAATGATACAGTTAGATATAGCCTCACGGTAGAGGGAGAGGAATCTACCTTTGGTTCAGAGATTTGGTGGAGTTTACGTTTACGTCGCTTACCGGACGAACGTTCTTACGTTGTTCGAGATATCCCAGCCTTCCTCAAGCTTATAGAGACTGAAGGCTATTATCAGATAGGTAAGAATTACTATGAACCTCTATCACTCATTCAGTTTGACCAGGCTTCACAAGCATTTTTAGACTTTTTAGGACGGATGATTCCAGATGAAGCCAAAACAAATTTAACCTTTATTTTACCGAATAATGCACGACACCTTAGTCTCCCCTATGGTTTTTTTGAGGAGGGATTGAGGTTGATGCAAGATTTGGATGGCTTCAGGTTTGAATGGGAAGGTATTGAATATCGCAGCTTTTTGGTAGAGGACTTGACTGCTGAAGCCAATCTTTTCTCGTTTGATATTTGTGTCGAGCCCAAAATGATTGAATTGACTGTTGCTGAGAAAAATAGCCAAACATTTTTTAATAATCGTATTATCTTTTATCAGGGTGTTTTCTATCGTCTTAATAGAAAACAGCAAAAAATTTTGCTTGGCTTACGTTCTCTCCCTATCGGAAGCGATTTGAATAAACATGTCAGTTTTAATCTAGAAGAACAAGCTATCTTAGCTGCTAGTCTTTCTGATTTTAAGACTATGGGACCGGTTAAAGCCCCAAAAGCGTTTAATATCAAAGATTTCACCCCGAGATTTCGCTTTGATTTGAAAGGTGAACGCGAGGTTGTGCTCACATTGGCTTTTGATTTTGATGGATATGTTGTGGATAATCGTTATGAGTTAAGTCATTTAGGCTTTACTAGTAACTATCGTAATGAACAGGCTATTTTTCGTTTGATGGTTAAACATGGATTTACCCCTGATTTTCAGTCATCTAAACGCTTAAATAGTAATCAAGAGCTCTATGATTTCTTTATAAATACTCTACCAGCTTTTGAAAATGCAGGGCCAGTTCTTATTGGACAGGAGTTGCGTGACTTACGTGTTGAACAGAGTCCACAAATTCAGGTAGAGCGTCAAGGAAATCTATTAGAGATTTCGTTTGATTTTTCAAGTCTCGATGATGAGGATGTGGATCATGCTTTAGAAGCTTTGATGGACAGAGCGCCCTACTTTGTTAATCGTAGTGGTCAGTTGATTGTCTTTGATGAGGGGACACAACGTATCAGTGAGAGTCTAAGAACTTTGAGGGCCCGTTATTCGGGGGAAGGGCATCTAGAACTCCATCAATTAGCCGCCTATCAATTGATGGACTCTCTTTCAGAAAATGATTCTGTTCGTTTTTCAGAAGATTTTCAACAGCTAGCGCAACATTTGAGAAAACCGGAAACATTCGACTTGCCATCCTATCATGTAGAAGTTGACCTTCGTCCTTACCAAGAAAGAGGAGTTCAATGGCTATCAATGTTGCATCACTATGGTTTTGGTGGTATTTTAGCCGACGATATGGGGTTGGGGAAAACTTTACAGACCATTGCTTATCTTTCTGCACATTTAGAGGATGGACAACGAGTCTTGATTCTATCGCCATCGAGTTTAATTTACAATTGGCAGGATGAGTTTAAAAAATTTGCTCCTCAGTTAGATGTAGCAGTTTCTTATGGACTTAAGCCAAAACGTGATGAGATCATTGCAGAAGACCATCAGATTATTATTACTAGCTATGCTTCATTCCGTCAGGATTTTGATGTTTATAAGGCTGGTCAGTATGATTATCTCATTCTAGATGAGGCACAGGTCATGAAGAATACTCAGACGAAGATTTCTCAATATTTACGTGATTTTTCTGTTCCGCATTGCCTAGCTCTATCTGGAACGCCTATTGAAAATCATTTGTTGGAGATTTGGTCTATTTTCCAGATTGTTTTACCAGGGCTTTTACCAGCTAAGAAAACTTTTCTTAAGCTAACACCTATGGAAGTGGCCCGGTACATTACTCCATTTATTCTTAGACGTAAAAAAGATGAGGTTCTTCCTGATTTACCGGACCTGATTGAAATTACACACCAAAGTGAATTGTCGGATAGTCAAAAGGCTATTTATTTAGCACAATTGCAACAGATGCAACAAGGTTTAATTTCAGCAAGTGATCAGGAAATCAATCGTCGTAAGGTGGAAATCTTGTCAGGAATTACCCGCTTACGCCAAATCTGTGACACGCCAGCCCTCTTTATGGATTACGCTGGTGATAGTGGGAAATTAGATAGTCTTAGAGACCTACTTAGTCAAATTAAGGAATCAGACCATCGTGTCCTTATTTTTTCACAATTTCGTGGGATGTTAGATATTACAGAGGAACTTTTACAAGAGTTAGGTATTTCCTCTTATAAGCTAACAGGGTCGACCCCATCTGATAGTCGTCAGGAGATGACCAGAGCCTTCAATCAGGGGAGTCGAGATGCCTTTTTGATTTCTTTAAAAGCAGGGGGGGTAGGGCTCAACTTGACTGGTGCTGATACAGTTATTCTGATTGACCTTTGGTGGAATCCAGCGGTGGAAATGCAGGCTATTAGTCGTGCTCATCGTATAGGTCAGAAACAAAATGTCGAAGTTTTCCGTTTGATTACAAGAGGTACTATCGAAGAGAAGATTCTTGAGCTTCAAGAAGGTAAGAAAAATCTCGTTACAACAGTATTAGATGGCAATGAAAGCTGTGCTAGCATGACAGTTGAGGATATTAAAGAAATTCTTGGTATTGCAATATCTTAATCTGTTATACTTAATATTGGAATACTAAGATATAAAAATGACACTAGGCAAATCTTTTGAATTAGGCTATAATAGAATATTGCAAGACGTATCTCCCCATTCCCGATTGTTTATATTAAGATACGTATCATCTCGAAAACGAAAGGAAGTCTTTTATGCATCGCCAAAGACGACAATTTCCGTTGATTCCGGACGGAGAATCTTGCTTGCAAGAACCTATCTCTATGCGTTTATACGAAAATGAAGATTTAATCACTAATATCCGTGGTCCTTATCAGGATAAGGACTATAACGATTTCTTTCTGAACCATGATTTCTTGTCAGCTAAGCCTCATAAACGTAAGCAGGCTCCAGACCGAGCTGAAACACAAGAGGATGGAATGACTTATGCTGAAGAAGCCCGTGAAAAGGCGAAGCGTGACGTACGTGATAAACGCCAAAAATACCTACGCCAAGAAGCTCAATCAACTAAATCTACGAATATCCGTTCACTAGCTGCTAAGCCTAAGGTAGAAAATAAGCCAAGCTTTGAGGCTACTGTTGAGGCAGTTGCTGTAACGACAGATAAGGAGCCAGTGATGACGTCTATCTTGGGAGCTCCTGTAAGTGCTATTAAGAGAACATTAGCACCAAATGGTAAACACTCAAAAATCCATCACTTGGCAAATCGTCTGAAACAAGATACTTATATCTTGGCAGAAGTGGCTCCAACTTATCAACAACCTAGTAATCCATCTCGTAAGAACGTCAAGAAAAATAGCTATGACTTCTTGAAACGTAGCCAGGTTTATAATTACACAGAACGTCAAATTCACCGTGAACACCGAATTGCTCAAGAACTAAATTTGACGCATTTAGAAGATGCAAATTAATCGCAGTTTGATTGCAAGGAGAAACTATGTCAAAAACTTATCATTTTATTGGAATTAAAGGATCTGGTATGTCGGCTTTGGCTTTGATGCTCCATCAAATGGGACACAAGGTTCAAGGTTCCGATGTGGAAAAATACTACTTCACTCAACGTGGTCTTGAGCAAGCGGGCATTCCAATCCTTCCTTTCGATGAAAAAAACATCACTGAAGATGTTGAATTGATTGCTGGGAATGCTTTTCGTGAAGATAACAACGTTGAAATTGCTTATGCCATTAAAAATGGTTATAAGTTCAAGCGTTACCATGAATTTTTGGGTCATTTCATGAATCAGTTCACTAGCTTTGGTGTGGCTGGTGCACATGGTAAGACCTCTACGACAGGACTCTTGTCACACTCTATGAAAAACATCACAGATACGTCATACCTTATCGGTGATGGAACAGGACGTGGTTCTGCCAATGCGCAATACTTTGTCTTTGAAGCAGATGAATATGAACGTCATTTCATGCCGTACCATCCTGCTTACTCAATTATCACTAACATTGACTTTGACCATCCAGATTACTTTACAAGTATTGATGATGTTTTCTCAGCATTCGATGATTATGCAAAGCAAGTACAAAAAGGGCTCTTTGTTTACGGTGAGGATTCTAACCTCCGTAAAATTACATCCAATGCACCAATCTATTATTATGGATTTGAAGAAAATGATGACTTCATGGCAACAGATATTATTCGTACAACCACGGGGTCTAACTTCAAGGTGAAGCATGATGGACAAATCATAGGGGAATTCCATGTACCAGCTTATGGTCGTCACAATATCTTGAATGCAACTGCGGTTATTGCTAACTTGTATGTAGCTGGTTTTGACATGGCCTTAGTTGCTGAACATCTAAAAACTTTCTCAGGGGTTAAACGTCGTTTCACAGAGAAAATTATTAGTGATACTGTTATCATCGATGACTTTGCTCACCACCCAACTGAAATTATTGCAACACTAGATGCAGCACGTCAAAAGTACCCATCTAAAGAGATCGTTGCTATTTTCCAACCACATACTTTTACCCGTACCATTGCTCTTCTTGATGACTTTGCTGAGGCTTTAAATGAAGCGGATGCTGTCTATCTGGCACAAATTTATGGTTCTGCGCGTGAAGTTGACCACGGTGATGTAAAGGTTGAAGATCTTGCCGCTAAGATCAATAAACCTGCCAAAGTGGTTACAGTTGAGAATGTTTCACCTCTCCTTGACCATGACAATGCTGTCTATGTCTTTATGGGAGCTGGGGACATCCAACTTTATGAACGTTCATTTGAAGAGCTCCTAGCAAGCTTGCAAACCCATATGTAATATATTGAGGGCTGTAGCGATTTCGCTCGGCTCTTTCTCTTGGATAGAAAGGAATCTTAGATGATTATTCGACACGCTAGAACGAATGATTGGACTGATGTTGTTCGTATCGAACAAGATAAATTTTTCGCCTGAAGAGGCTGCTACACCAGAGGCTCTTGCAGAGCGTTTAGAGACAATTTGCGATACTTTCCTAATTGCTGAAATTGATGGCACTGTAGCTGATTATATCGAAGGACCTGTGATTTCGTAACGATATCTTACAGATGACTTGTTCTACAAGGTAACTCCTAATGCTAGTCAAGGAGGCTATATCGCGGTTACTAGTTTATCTATCTCCAAAGACTTTAAAGGGCAAGGTGTTGGAACATCCTTGATTGCAGCTTTTAAAGACCTGGCTATTGCTCAAAAACGTCAAGGAATTAGCTTGACTTGTCATGATTACCTGATTACCTACTATGAGATGAATGTTTTCATTGACGAAGGTGAGTCCAAATCAAACCATGGCGATAGTATTTGGTATAATATGGTCTGGGAGAACCCAGAGGGCTAGTAATACCAGTGTTACGTTACTGTGACAAAGAACCAATTGATTTGCATTAACTGGTTTTTTAAGATATAATGGCGTTTGTTACTATAGAGGAGGTATGCCTTGACGGACAAGCATAATGAATACTCGGAATCTGCTGAAGATAGCCTAAGCTTTAAAAATCAGATTCTTCGAGATTTACAAGAAGCGACACGGCTCCGTTCTCTTCGTGAGGAGGAGCATAAAAAAAGTGCAGCTGTTCCCGAGACACCACTTTCAATGTCAGCTGATAGCCATGCAATAGATTCTGGATCAGCGTCAAATAAAGTAAGTAACCAAAATTTGAGTTCTCATTCTGTTGCTCATAGTGCTATAGCTAAAACTATGACTTCTGAGACGGTTCGAGATTTTCAATATAGTGTTGACTTGTCTTCTAATTCTCAAGCTGATTCTTCAGCTCCTGATGTCCATTCAAACGTAATATCAAGTCCTAAAGAGCAAGTTGATAAGGAGAAAAATTTAAGTATTCCTCAGGAGACTGAAATATTGAAACGTCGTTTTAAACGTCCAGTTTGGGAAACTAGTCTTAACGCGGAATCAGAGGAAGAATATATTCCTGCAGATGTTGCTAAGGAGCTTATTGAAGCTAAGGCTAAAGAAGCTATCTACACGAATCCTAAAGAATTGGTGTCCAAGATGACATCAGAACGTCAAAAAGAAGCATTTTTGCGGGAACATCATACAGTAAGTAATCACTCTGAACCAGTAAGAGTTCAGTCAGATCTAGTAACTGATGGCAATGAGGGTGATGAGAGTATTGCTTTAGCAGCAGCCTCTGAAAAATCTAACAAAAAGAAACGTAAGAAAGTGAAGAAGAAAAAGTCTTCGCCAAAAGATGTTAAACAGGACGGAATCATCAACGAAGAACCGATTTCATGCTCCAACCGAAATCAAAAACTCAATAAAAATAATCGTCGTGCAGGACGAGTTGCAAGAAACATCATTGTCTTCTTGATTCTTATCTTATCATTAGCTGGATTCTTTGGTTATCGATATGTTAGTGATGCAGTTGGTGCAAAAGATGTCAAGTCGACTAAGTTTATTAGTGTTGAAATTCCTGAAAATTCAGGTAGCAGTTACATCGGTCAGTTGTTGGAATCAGCTGGTGTCATTAAATCTGGTAAAGTCTTTAATTACTATACCAAGTTTAAGAACATTTCAAATCTAAAAAGTGGTTACTATAACCTTCAGCCTAGTATGACTATGGATGAAATTATTGAGGCACTTCAGAAAAAAGGAAGTGATAAGCCTCAGGAACCATCTCTGGGTACAGTCTTGGTTAAAGAAGGATACACCATTGAGAAAATCGCCAAGGCGGTTGAAGTTAATTCATCAGCTAAAAAAGGTAAACATTCATCTACTGGACTTAAGGAAAAAGACTTCTTGAAACTTATGAAGGATGATGCTTTCATTACTAAGATGAAAGCGAAGTACCCAACCTTGTTGGCAAACCTTCCGAATTCTACAGATGCTAAGTATGTCCTAGAGGGGTATCTGTTTCCAGCGACTTATAATATTCATGACGATACGACGGTGGAATCTTTGGTAGAGGAAATGCTATCTACGATGGATACCCACCTATCACCATACTATGCAACAATTTTATCAAGTAACCACAACGTTAATGAAATCTTGACTCTAGCTTCTCTTGTTGAAAAAGAGGGAGCAACTGATGATGACCGTAAAAACATTGCTAGCGTTTTCTATAATCGTCTTAATTCAGACATGGCCCTGCAAAGTAATATCGCGGTTCTTTATGTTCTTGGAAAACTTGGTCAAGAAACGACCTTGAAAGAAGATACAACGATTGATACGAATATTGACTCCCCTTATAATGATTATGTTCATAAAGGGTTGATGCCTGGTCCTGTAGATAGTCCTAGTCTGTCGGCAATAGAAGCGGTTATCAATCCATCTTCTACCAAGTACATGTACTTTGTGGCGGATGTATCAACTGGTAATGTCTATTTTGCTGAGAGCTATGAAGAGCACCAGCATAATGTTGAAACTTATATTAATAGCAAACTAAAAGATAAATAGTCTTATTGGTTAATTAAAATTCAGTCACTGACTACTGAGTTTGATTTCAAACCAACTGGCTAAAAAATAGGAAAGAGAAAAAAATGGCAGAAAAAACATATGTAATGACCCTAGCAGAAAAAAAACAACTTGAAGCAGAATTGGAGGAGTACAAACTCGTACGTCGCCCAGAAGTTGTAGAACGCATCAAGATTGCCCGTTCTTATGGTGACCTTTCAGAAAACTCTGAGTATGAGGCGGCTAAAGATGAGCAAGCCTTTATTGAAGGTCAAATTCAAATTCTTGAAACAAAGATTCGTTACGCAGAGATCGTTGATAGTGATGCTGTTGCCAATGACGAAGTTGCGATTGGTAAAACAGTTGTTGTGCAAGAAGTTGGTACAAGCGACAAAGATACTTACCATATCGTTGGTGCAGCCGGTGCTGATATTTTCTCAGGTAAAATTTCAAATGAAAGCCCAATTGCTCAAGCCTTGATTGGTAAGAAAGTTGGAGATAAAGTAGCTATCGAATCACCAGCAGGTAGCTACTCTGTTGAAATCCTTAGTGTAGAAAAAACATCCTAAGCAAATGTTAGGACAAAATTGTCTAGCATTTGAATAAACATCGAAATACCTACATGGTGTAGTAGCTTTTTGATCTTTGTGGGAGTGAGGCAGAACATTTGTTCTGTCTCACTCCTTTTTTAGTTACCAGAGATATTAGGAGCTAGGTTAGTCTTAGTTTATCTATAAGAAAACACTCTTGAAGTTTTTTGAACTAAACCCCAAAAGTTAGACAGAAACAATCTACCTTTTGGGGTGTTTTATTATGAAATTAGCTTATGAAGATAAAGTTCAAATATATGAATTGAGAAGACAAGAGGGAGAGTACCTAAAGTGGGGCGTAAACGCAAGTATTCTTCATACCAAGGAGAAGTTGGCAAGAAAGCAGATAACCTATTCAACGTCAATTTGAAAGCTCTAAACCAATGGAAAAGTGTTATACGGATGTGACAGAGTTTGCAATTCCAGCAATCAGCCAAAAGCTCTATTTATCACCAGTATTAAGATGGCTTCAATAGTGAAATCGTCGCTTATAATCTTTCTAGATCGCCGAATTTAGTACAAGTGAAAGCTATGCTAGAACAAGCTTTTACAGAGGATCATTACGAAAATACAATTCTCCATAGTGACCAGGGATGGCAATGTCAACATGATTTCTATCATCATTTTTTAGAGGGTAAAGGAATCCAACCGTCCATGTCACGTAAGGGAAATAGTCCAGACAGTGGTATGATGGAGTCCTTCTTTGTCATTCTTAAGTCTGAGATGTTTTATGGTTACGAGAAGACGTTTCACTCACTTGAGCAATTGGAACAAGCTATTGTAGACTATATTGATTATTACAA
>JABLTP010077613.1_pt1 | contig 12815 bp, 8 predicted proteins | sample 7160111 | NCBI WGS metagenome assembly JABLTP01 (sample SAMN14651227, study PRJNA627086) | human gut metagenome | isolation source: feces | host: Homo sapiens
ACTATTGTAGGGCAAATTAGTTATTCTGCAGCTTTTTTTGACTACAAAACAAAGAAGGTGACATGAACTATGCCTATCCTTCTTTGTTTTGTGGAAATAAAACGGGGGAGATGGTTTATATGGAGTCTTAAATGGGGGGTAAGTAACTCAATTATCCTTGGTAGGGATAACTATTGATAAGTTCACTTACCGTCACAAAGCGATAACCCTCTTCTTTCAACTTAGGTAAGGCTTGTTTGAGGGCGGCAACGGTTTCTGAACGATCGCCACCACCTTCATGCATGAGAATAATTTCGCCGGGTCCAGCGCTTTTAATACGCTGCGCAATTGCGTCTGCTCCTGGTTTCTTCCAGTCGCCCGTATCGATATTCCATCCAATTTCTGCATTGATAAGACCATTTAAGTCACTTGCAACCGATGCATCGAAGTTTCCGCCTGGTGAACGGAACATCAAGCTGGCGTCTTGTCCTGTAGCATCCTTAATTGCTTGCAGGCCCTTTTCGACCTCCTGTTTACGTTCGTCGCTTGACATTAAGATCAAGCTTACGCCTTGGCCACTGCCTTCAGCATGATCCCACGTATGGGTTCCGATTTCGTGTCCTTCGTTTGCTGCACGCTGAAGAAGGTCTTCGTGTCCTGAGATCTTTTGACCAACTGTAAAGAAGGTTGCTTTCGCGTCGTATTCTTTAAGGGTGTCGAGAATGGCGGCGGTTGAGGTATCCCAAGGGCCGTCGTCGAAGGTGAGGGCAATAACCTTGTCGCCATTGGTGTTTACGTTGTAGTACTGTACAACGCCGTTAACAGGCTCTTTGGTGGTAACCTCTGCTGTTTTACCGGACTCATTGCCCGTGCGCACTACTTTTTCGCCAGGTTCTCCTTTTTGGGTGTACAGATGAACTGCTCCAGTGCCTTGTACTTCAAGGGTGGGTTGGAGGGCTTGAGGCTCGCCTTCGGTATATTCCTCTGTGATATCAGAACCGTTGGTAAGGGAGATGTCGTCACCTTCATTTAAGCGGGTGGAAAAATCTTCGGTACCTTGACCGTTGATGGTAGCAGTAGCGCGCGTACCTTCGCCTTCGCGCATGACCGATCCGTCAACAGCGACATAGTTTCCAGGTGTTACAGAAACCGTATTGGTGTCAAGCAGACCTTCGATAGTGCGTTGCTGACCTTCGATGGTTTGCTGTTGTCCGTTAATGGTTACACTAACGGCCTTGTTGGCATCCCAGGTAGTGAAAGCGAAAATGCCAATTGCTACCACCGCTACAGCAACCGCGCCAGCAATAAGCTTGTTGCGCAAAGATCCTGAAGGTTTGCGACGGGTGCGTTGGGCGCTGAGATAGCGTTCGGCTCCGAAATCAGACGATTCAGGTATCCGACTGGCGGCACCTTGGGGATGTTGAGCTGTACTGGTACGAGCGCCGCGTTTCTGCGAGACGCTTCGGCGGGTGGGAGATGCGTTTCGATAAGCATCTTTTGCATTTTGTTGTGGCATAGCACCACTGGCGGATGGCATGTCTTGTTGTGGCATGGCGCCGCTTGCAGATGGTGTTGCCTGCTGAGGCATGGGACCGCTTGCCGCTGGAGCATCTTGTCGTGGAATCTGCCCACTCAAAGTCGCCTCACCAACGCGTGGCGTTCTACTCGTGTGTGAAGGATTAGCATTCGAACGATGCGTGTTGCGGTAGGTGGGCTGCTTTATGTAGGCAGAGTCCTGAACTGCTTTTGGTTGATTAGTGTAACCAGAGCCTTCAGGGCGATGAGCCCAATAGTTTTGCCTTTGGTCAGCTGCTTTATTTTTTTGTGCCTGGGCATAGCGTTGAGCAGGTGAAGGCGCGTTTTGATTAGGATCGTGTGCGCTATACATTTCGCGTTCGCGTTCAAGTTCATCGCGCGCATGAGGGACGCTCATTCGCTGTGAGGCAGATACGCGTGAAGAGTTAGTGCGATGCGATGGGTAGGGCGCACGTGGCGAATAAGACGCGCGCGAAGAGGCTCGACGAGTAGGATGATTATGTGGATCGTTTTGCTGCGTCATTTTTTTCAACCAAGAAATGTCGGGGAAACGGATACTAGCTCAGGTTCGTTTTGTTTTTTATGCTGCCGAAGAGCTGCGATGCTGCCGAAGAGCTGCGCTCTTTGAACGGATATAACAAAACGTTCTTCGCGTTGCTCATTGTACTCGGAGCACCCTATAAATAAAGAAACAATTTATAAACGTTACTAAAATGGTGTCTATTTCAACTTTGGGTTAAAAAGAAAACCCTTCGAGAGGTGTCGAGGGAGCTATTAAGAAAGATATCGAGGGAGATATTTCATCGAAAAGTACTTGCTTAATATACCCCATGGGGGTATATAATACGGGCGAAAACTAGAGAGAAAAGCGAGTACGAATGAGTGAATGTCATTTCAAAGAGACCGAGCGTGCCGATAAGCTCCAATCAGATGTAAAAAAACGCCTGAACCGTGCAATAGGTCAACTTAACGGTGTCAAGAATATGATTGATGACAATCGTTATTGTGGCGATGTGCTAACTCAACTTGCAGCGGCGGAGAGCGCGGTGCATTCAGCTGCAGAGCTAATCTTGCGCGACCATTTAGAAACATGCGTAAAGGATCGAATTCGTCGTGGAGATGATGAGGTTATTGAAGAGGCAATGCGCCTCATTAAAAAGTTCGCACGTTCGTAGATATCTCGCAGGCTTTCAGAAGGTTTGACTCTGAAAGAGTCGATCAGCATGAGCGCATTTGCGAAAGTAGGTGAAATATGCCGATTAAGCAGACCTTTGATGTAACGGGAATGACGTGCGCCGCGTGTTCTTCCCGCGTAGAAAAAACAACTAATAGGGTAGAAGGAGTTCGCAAGGCAAACGTTAACCTGTTGAAAAATTCGATGGAGGTTGAATTCGAACAGGACGCTAATGTTTCCCTGGTAACGCAGGCGATAGAAGCTGCGGTCGACAAAGCGGGATATGGCGCCATTCCGCGCAATCCTGATCGAGGAGGTACGCCTACCCAGTTGCCGTTAGGGCAAGAGGGGAATCTGCATCACGAATCATCGGGTTTTGATTTAGATGATCAGGGTCGATTTGTTTCTTCTTCCAACACTCAAGAAAATACCGTAAGAGCATCAAATATTGCAGAGCAGGAACGTAAAGCTATCTTTAGGCGATTGATCATCTCCCTTATTTTTATGGTGCCCCTTTTCTATATTTCTATGGGACATATGTTTGGCTGGCCTCTTCCTTCGTTCTTCTTGGGTCCAGAAAATGCGATGGTATGGGCACTTACTCTTTTCGTCTTACTTATCCCGATTTTGTGCGTGAACTTCAAATTTTTCCGCGTTGGGTTTCGGGCGTTGATACATGCTTCTCCTAATATGGATTCCCTTATTGCGCTTGGCTCAGGGGCTTCGACTCTCTATGGCCTGTATGCGCTTTTCCAGATGGCGTTTTATGCGGGTCATGGGAATCTGGAGCAGGTTCACGGGTATGCCATGAATTTGTATTTTGAGTCTGCTGCCATGATATTGACCCTGATTACCTTAGGGAAGTATTTCGAAGCGCGAGCTAAAGGGAAGACGACCGATTCGCTTTCCCAGTTGATGGATCTTTCGCCTAAACAGGCCCTACGGTTGGAAAACGGAGTAGAAACCTTAGTTGACGTAAGGCAGGTGCGCGTAGGTGATGTACTGGTAGTAAAGGCAGGAGAGGCAATTCCTGTTGATGGAGTAATGCTGGAAGGACAGGGTTCGGTTGACGAATCGGTCATTACGGGCGAATCGCTTCCGGTGACTAAACGTGCTGGATCTTCAGTGACGGGCGCTACGCTAAACACGAGCGGCTGGTTTACTATGCGTGCCGAGCACGTAGGATCTGATACGGTTTTGGCGGGTATCGTTCGATTAGTAGACGAGGCAACCAGTTCCAAAGCTCCAATTGAAAAACTTGCGGACAAAATTAGCGGCGTATTTGTGCCAGTGGTTATTGGCATTGCTCTAGTGACGTTTATCGTTTGGATGGCGCTGAGTGCTGAATTTCCTACCGCGCTCTCTTATGCCATTTCCGTACTGGTTATTTCGTGTCCTTGCGCACTTGGTCTTGCAACGCCAACTGCTCTTATGGTTGGCACGGGACGAGGGGCAGTAAATGGCATTCTGATAAAAAATGCTGAAGCCCTCGAAACAGCGCAAGGGGTGAAAACGGTTGTATTAGATAAAACAGGGACCATCACTCAGGGAGCGCCACAGGTAACTGAATTGGGAATTGTCGGAGGCTCAGGGATCACAGGGGAATCGGGAGTCGCGGGAGGCTTGGGAGTCTCAAGAGACTCAGGGATCACGGGAAGTTCAGGGACCGTAGGAAGCTTAGGAATCGCAGGAGGCACTTCAAAGCGTACTGAGCTCAGCTTACAGAAAGGTCCCTTAAGTTTCGATTCGGTTTTTTCTGCCCAGTCTGCTGAGATGCAGGAAAAAATAATCCATCTTTTGCAGGTGACAGGTGCTCTTGAGAAACATTCCGAGCACCCCTTAGCAAAAGCTCTTATGAGCCTTGTGGAACAAAGCAACGTTGCGATCGGTGAGGTAAAAAACTTTACCCAAAGCGCAGGCGAAGGGGTGGCAGGCGAAGTAGGGGGCCATTGGTGTCTTGCGGGGAACGCCCGCATGATGGAGTCGCACCATATTACGATCGATGCTGCTTGGACAGAAGAAGTAGCAAGTGAAGGGAAAACAGTTCTCTATATTGCGCAAGACGATGTGCTTTTAGGGTATGTAGCTATAGCTGATGTGGTTAAGCCCACGAGTGCCTCTGCGATAAAACGCCTCCGTGAAATGGGCATAAAAACGGTAATGCTTACTGGCGATGCGTTGCTTACCGCAGAAGCAATCCATAAGCAAGTTGGTACCGATGAAGTGATAGCGGGAGTGCTTCCGGCAGACAAAGAAAAAATAGTGCGAAATCTTTCACAAAAAGGAAAGGTTGCAATGGTGGGCGATGGTATCAACGACGCGCCTGCGCTCGCACGTGCCGATGTAGGGATCGCTATCGGTGCCGGAACAGATATAGCGCTTTCGAGTGCCGATGTTGTACTTATGCACAGTGACCTGCTTGATGTGCCTGCTGCGCTGGATCTATCTCGTGCGACCTTGCGCAATATCAAGCAGAACCTTTTCTGGGCTCTTTTCTACAATGCGCTTTGTATTCCAATTGCGGCGGGTGCTCTTGTCTTTATTGGTTTTAGTTTGAACCCTATGATTGCGGCAGCAGCAATGAGTTTTAGCTCGGTGTGCGTGGTTACCAATGCGCTGCGTTTGCGCCGATGGAAGCCGAAGACTAAGGCGGAAGTGGGTATGTCTTATGTAGATGGGCCTGATTTGGGTGCGTCTAATTCGAGTGTTTCCGACCTAGGCGCGTCTGATTTAGGTATGTCCGATTCAGATGTACCCGATTTAGACAGTTTAGATACGTCTGATTTAAGCGTTTCTGGCTCGGCTTCTGAAGCCAATGAAAATACTGTTCCTAACGCCAGTTGCGAGACATCAAGAAAAAATGATGATGCAAAAGAAGTTCTAGGAAAGGAAGAAACAATGGAAAAGGTATTACATGTTGAAGGAATGATGTGTGAAAAATGCGTAGCGCACGTCAAGAAAGGGCTGGAGCGCGTAGCAGGAGTTGAAGAAGCTCTCGTAGATTTAGAAGCAAAGAAGGCAACAGTGAAGCTTAGTGCGGAAGTGTCAGATCAAACGCTTATCGATGCAGTAGTGGAGGAAGGATACGAAGCCAAGATGGCTTAAATATTACTTTTGGTTCGAATATCGAATTCGAACTTCTATGACATAAGTACTCTGCTGCTCTACTGCGCCGAATCTTTTGATGTAGGTATAAATTTGAGCTTGAGTCAAATACTGAGACGAATACAAGAAAAGGGTTGTTGAATCATCGTTTTATGGATGTTCAACAACCCTTTATTATTTCGCTTTGGTCATTTCGCTTTGCTGGCTCTTTAAAGAGGAAAGTTTTGATGAGGAGGGTGCTCTAAAGAAGAGAACGTTCCAGGGAGGTACGTAAAAAGCAGCCTGCCTGAACTTTTCCTTTGCGAATGTTATTACGCTTTAGCTGCTTTTGCCTTCTCCATAATCTCATGAGGAGAATCGAAATCGTCAAAACGTGCGCTGCCAGGAGCTTCCATACGATCAAGTGGCAAAATTACCAATCCGATGTTGTCTACATAAGCGTAAATTTCCATACCGCGCTTGCAGCGGAAGGTGCATTCGACGCAAGGATTTTTGTCGCAGTAAGCGAAGGCGTCTTCGTCGGCTAGGGCAAATACAATGGGAGGCCACTTTTTTGGTGATACATATTTAGTCATAACTCCCGTAAATGTTTTCAACGCAAACCAACGAGGCTTGCAGGTTGAGTCTACGGAACGCCAATCAATTTTCACACAATTGTTGTTTAGTCCACCCATGATTTGGTAGTTAAGCTTAAAGCGGTCTTCGACTTCTGCAGCGGCAATAGGCTGGAGTTGCTCCATTGGCTTGCCGCAACAGGTAAGTTGGTATTCGACATGAGCATAGGAAGGCTCAAAAATGAGCGATCGTTCACCGTCGTTGATAAGTTGATTGTCAACCGCGCCGTCAATACCTTGGACTACTGCGCCACATTCAGTGCAATGAAAGTAAGGAATGTGAGCAGAGGTTACGCGTGGTTTCCAGGTTGCATGGGTGCGAGTAGGGCTATATTCTGCCATCAAAATACCTCTTCCCTCGGCAGTAAGTAGAGTTTTTACCTAGACAATACGGGCTTGGGTCTAAAACTCTTGCTCGGATTTTTTATGCGTGTCACATTGTAAAGCGCAATCGCCTTAAATGCACTGGGTGTATTTAAGGGATAGACGAGGACTTCACAAGTTGAGCGGTAATTTCAACGAGAATAAATCGATTCGAGTAGATTGATTCGCAGTAGTCCAATGCTTGGGGCTTGTTCTTGACAGACGGCACCAGTAAAAACTACGATTTGTAGTATTAAATCAAGAATCCCGATACGGAAGGGGAGCGCGCATGAGCGTATATCAGGAGGCATACTGCCTGCCCGAATTCAAGTATGAGTACGAGCGCCTGAAGGTAGACGTTCGTGGTCCTATCCACGTTGTTTCTTTCGATGACGCTGCTAATCTCAATGCAATGTCTTATCAGCAGATGGCTGACTTCAACGATTATTTGAAGAAGGTTCGCATGGATCCAGAATGCCGTGTAATCGTTCTTACCGGTGAGGGCAAGTCTTTCTGCGCTGGCTTTAACCTGAACGAGCTTAACTATGAGCCACCTGAGGATATGGGCCGTGCTCAGCGTGACCACTGCATTATGCAGACTATCTGTTCTGATCAGGCTGTAAACATGCGCAATGCTATGCAGCCAATCATTGGTGCTCTGAAGGGCCATGCAATCGGCGGCGGTCTCTCTTTGGCTTGCGCTTGTGACTTGCGTGTTTGCGGCGAATCCTTCAAGATGCAGGCTGGTTACCTCAATATTGGTCTTACCGGTACTGATATGTCTGGCTCCTATTATCTTCCTCGCATCGTTGGTTATGCTCGCGCTGCTGAAGCACTTATGACTGCTCGTCGTATTGGTGCTGAAGAACTGCTTGAGTGGGGCTTCGCAAACAAGGTTGTTGCTGACGAAGACGTCGTAGAAGAAGCAGTTAAGATGGCAGAGGCAATGGTTAAGAATTCTGCTCCTCTTGGCCTTCGTCTTACTAAGGAATCTCTGCAGTGCTCCCTCGACAACTCTTTCGAGGCTCAAATTAAGATGGAAAATCGCAACCAGGTTCTTGCATCTCAGACCGAAGATGCTCGCCGCGGTGTTCGCAAGATGAATCCTAAACTGCGTGAAGAGGTAAAGGCTCATCCTGAGAACTTTGCATTTACCAATATGTAAAATCACTACGAAATAACTCGGCGTATTGTGATTTCAAACGTCGCTCCTTTAAGGGGCGACGTTTTTATTTAATGGCTTCAGCCTGTTGAGGACGCGAAGCATCTGAAACGATAAACCATCCGTTATACGGATGAACAATAATTAATGACTTCAGGTTGCAGAAGAAGCGAAGCGTCCGAGACGATAACTAATTCGCTAAACGGGTGGGTATTATTTCTTAAAACTACGCTCTCAAGCGGAGCGGTTTAGTTCTGACCTATAAGTCTTGATTTCGACACATGAGCTTGGACTCTGGTTTATAAGCCTGGATTTTGACACATTTTAGGCTCGTGTGTATTTTCGTGTTTGATCGTTTCAGAATAATATTCCACAAATGTGAAGTATCTTATTTAAAAAATAAACACTAGTATAGAAAATGTTGTATAAATTCATGGAGCTCGAAACGATATTTAGAGATTCGTGAATTTGAGAATTGTTTTTAAATTAATTTTATACACAAAAGACCAAAATGTGACAAAACCTGCAATTCGCAAACATAAAAGTGCACGCAAGCTAAAAATGTGGCAGAAACAGTAACTGCTTTGATGACGAATCTGGCGATTGCTGCGGCGGTAGATTTGGTGGTTGTTGTAGCAGTGGTGGATTTAGTAGTTATTGTTTGCAGTGATAAGCCTGGCAATTGCTGCCGCGATAGGCATGGAGGGAGATTGCGGTAGCGATAAGCCTGCCGATTACAGCAGCAATAGGCATGGCGATTGTTGCGGCGGTTTCTGTTTCAAATCAAATTCCAGTTATGAATCCTTGCAAAGATGTTTCGAAACGTAAAGGGCTGAAACATTAAAGGCGCGTATCTTTATGGCTGCGCACCTTTTGATTGGTGGTTTCAGTCTGTTGAGGATGTGAAGCGTCCGAAACGATAAACCATCCGCTATGCGAATGGAAAGCAACCTGTGTTGTATTACCATCCGCTATGTGGATGAATAACAATCTACGTTGCATTACCACCCTCTGCGGATGGGCAATAATTTAACGGATGAATCAAGCGATACATTCGCAGTCAACTATTAAGCGTTTACCTCGAAATATACGAAACTCCTATTGCTTTTCTTAAACAAACTATCCCTCTATTGGAAAAAACAAACAACCGCTTTGATAATCAGGTTCAGGGGAAAAGGGGAACAAGAGAACCAAACAAGGAGGAGTTTTTCGTGGATACCGTAAGATTTGCAGTATTGGGATTGAACCACGGTTCAAAAATTGCCCGTTTCGCAAAGGAGAACCCCGAGGTTGAATTAGCGGCTGTCGCTGGCTTTGGGGATTCGGATTTCCAAATTGCTAACGAGCTTGGTGTGCCACTATTTAGCGATTACACCTTGTTGTTCAAACAAATTCCGCTCGATGCAGTGTATATAGCTCTTCCCAATACGCTTCATGTGGAAGCAGTGGAAAACGCTATTGAGGCAGGTATTAAGAATATTCTGCTGGAAAAGCCTATTGCCAATACTGTTGAAGAGGGAAAGCATGTAATCGAGGTGTGCAAAAAGGCGGGCGTGAACCTTTTAATCGGGCATCATCGTCGTTCTTCAAGTAAGTATCAATTTTTACGCGAAGTTATAGATTCAGGACGCTTGGGAAAAATCGTAACCATTCAATCACGCTATTGCATTGCAAAAGACGAGGACTGTTTCGATCGCGAGTGGTATGTTACAAAAAGAGTAGGCGGACCTCTGCTAATCAATGCTATTCACGATTTTGATGATCTCAATTTTGTTACAGGAAAAGCTCCCGTTAAGGTATATGCAACTACGCGAAATACCATTCGAGGAAATGATGCCGAGGATTCAGCTTCTGTCTTGATTGAATACGAAAATGGCGTTACTGCAACCTATGCCTTGTGCGACGGAACTCCTAGTCCTTGGAATTATGATTTGGCGGCAGATGAAAACGAATCGTTTGTTATGGCGCCTGGAGAAAACAGCATGCAGGTGTTTGGCACAAAGGGTTCTTTTGGTTTTCCAAATATGGATCTGTACTACTATGACCAAGATGCATTTGGCTGGACGCACGAATTGAAGCATGAACATTTTGAAGTTGAACTCAATAGTCCTCTAAAGGCTGAATTGGAGCATTTTATCGATCTTTGTAAAGGTAGGGAAACGGTACCACGCTGCTCTGGTGAAGAAGGGCTGCAAACGCTCAAGATCGTCAATGGTGTTTTCGAATCGGCAGAAACTGGTAATGCCGTGTATTTGCCAAGCTAGGAAATCCTGCGGGTGAATCTTGTAGGCAAATCCTGCAAACAAGTTGTGAAGATAAATCTTGCGGGCAAATCTTGCTGGTTTTTTGCGCAAGTGATTGTCGTCAGCACAAGTAACATTTCTTAAGAACATAAGGAGCCTCAAGGTCAGTCTTGAGGCTCCTTGTTTTTTGGGCTTTAAAGTTGAGTAAGTTTGATGAGCGAAACAGTAAAAAATGATACGCTTGATGTGCTGCGCTCTACCGCGAATAGGGTTTTAGCTTGCGATTCGTCATGGAGGGTAGCAAAGCTCAAAGTTCGAGGGGAATGAGTAATGTATGAGGTTAGAGTATTTGCGCTATTTTAGCCATTTGGCAGAGGTGCTTAGTTATACCAAAGCAGCAAAGGATCTCTATATTGCTCAACCAACGCTTTCTGCAGCAATTAGGCAATTGGAAAAAGAGATAGGCTTGCAGCTTTTCGAGCGAAGTGCTGGTAGTTCTCACGTGGAGCTGACTGCGGCAGGATCTATTTTTCGCGAATATGCTGAACTTGCAGTCAAGAATATCGATACAGGTCTTCGTCTAGCTTATGAAACCCAGGGTGAAATCAATTCTGAAATTCGAATAGGCACTATTTATGCAATGCAGGGTTATTTTTGGTCAATGGCGATGCAGGCGTTTACCGAACAGCAGAAAAATCCTCCAAAAATTGTTATCGAGCAAGCTTATTCAATTGAATTGGTATCTCGATTACGCAAGGGCGAGCTTGATGTAGTGTTTGCTGCAAAAACTGACGACTGGGATGATCTTAGCTATACGCTTGTGTGGTCTCAGCCGTTGGTGCTTTGCGTGAATAAAAGCAATCCTTTAGCCAATCATGAGTCTGTTTCTCTTGAAATGCTTGCGCCCTATGAGCTTCTTACCTATTCACTTACTTCGCCAACTTTGCGTTCAATTAAAGAAAATTTGCCGTGTGAAAAGCTGAATTTAATACGGGAATACGATGATGAGATAACAATGAGCGCTATGGTCTCGTCGGAAACTAACAAGATGGCGTTGTTTTGCTACTCATTTTTAGTGAATGCTTTCGAGAATGTAGTGTGTTTACCGATAAGGGATTTGCCGTACGATTTTCATAAGGTGTACTTGGTAAGCCGCAAAGAATCGCATCCCAAAGTAGTGAAAAATTTCATTCAGTGCATGAGCACTTATCGCTTTCCGAACGCTGCTGAAATAGAGCAGAATCACTAGATTTATTTAAATCCATAAAGTGACGTGTAGCGGATTTTGTACATCTGTGTCATTGAGCTATGGCTAAAAATAAGGATGAAATTCAGCAAAGTTAAATTGGTAAAAGTTTTATCAATTTAAGACAAATGGGCAGCCATCAGGCATTTTCGTGCTTCTAAAGATTACGTGAACGCATTCACTACCTGGAACATAGCATTTTGTAATCTTCGGCGTAAACCTATCAACTTGACTATTGGAGCAAAAAAAACAGGAAAGAGAAAATTAATTACGAAAGGTGAGGCATTAAATCATGAGATTGTCAGCCTTATCTTTTCAGGCGCTTTGGTTGTTAGGAATTATAGAAATCAAAGCAATAAAGAAGAAAAAGAGTAAAAGGAAAAAGAAAGGGAGGGAAACACATGGCTTCTGATGCTCAAAAGTCATTCCACGGTATCGCGGCACGTCTCGACCGTTTGCCAATCTCTGGTTTCCACGTGAAGATCATGTGGTTGCTGGCTGGTATTACGTTCTGCGACTCCGTTGACATGTCTATCGGTGGCCCTATCGGTGCTGTTCTTCAGGACGAGGGCTTCATGACGCTTGAACAATTTGCGTTCTTTAACTCCATCACCATGGTTGGCTACCTCATTGGTGGTCTTATGTCGGGATGGGTATCCGACGGTTTTGGCCGTAAGAAGGCAGTTATTGTTTGCGGTAGTATCTTTACAATTGCTTGTTTTGTTGCTGCAATGTCACCTAATGCAGACTTCCTGACCGCATGCCGTTTCTTTATGGGTATTGGTCTTGGTGCTGCATTCCCTGCAGGCTATTCTGCTTTGACCGAGTACACGCCACCTCACAAGCGTGGTAAGTATCAGTCTTATGTAGGATTGATTGCAAACTGCGGTACTTTGTTCGGTTCTGTAATGAACCTCATCATCCTGCCTTTGGCTGGTTGGCGCGAAGTATTTGTATTCTGCGGCATCCTTGGTGCGGTTTGCGTAATTCTTGTTTGGACCTGCATGGATGAATCTCCTCGTTGGTTAGCTCTTAATGGTCACAATGACAAAGCGGATGCTATTGTTTCGAAACTTGAGGCAAAGGCTGCTGCTGGTGGCAAGACAGTGGAAGAAGTTACTGCTGAAGAAATTCAGCGCCGTGAGCAGGAGCAAGATATCAAGCAGCTTCCTTGGAGCTTCTTGTTTAAAAAGAAAGTTATTACCCGTACCTTAACGGCAATGCTTCTTTGCTTCACCATGAACGTTATCGTTTACACGGTTATCACTTGGACTCCTACCATCTTGCGTGCAAACGGTTTCGATACCTCTTTGGCAACCCTGACCACCGTAGTTATGCAGATGGGTATTCCAATTGGTGTTGGTCTTCTGACCTTCTACGTTGAGAAGGTAAA
>JABLTP010069542.1_pt1 | contig 12785 bp, 10 predicted proteins | sample 7160111 | NCBI WGS metagenome assembly JABLTP01 (sample SAMN14651227, study PRJNA627086) | human gut metagenome | isolation source: feces | host: Homo sapiens
GAAGCGGCTGCGAAGCAGACATTTACTTTTCTTGCGCCATTAACGAACGAACAGTCATGCGAAGCAGGACGAAAGAGCGCGATAGCGCGTGTTCGTGAGTATAGGGGCAGATAAAGAGTAAATTGTGATATAATGAGCGCAAGAGAGCCATAGGGAGCTTGCTCACTATTGGCGAACGGCGAAACGATTGAGTTACGAAGTCATGAAATAAAAAAGGGCTGTTGCTTTAGCGATTGAAAATCAAGTGATTGAAAATCGTTGAGGCGGCAGTCTCTTTTTATGTGCGGAATGCACATTGTCGTGAACAATCAGGATGTAATTAATTTGGAAAAAATAATAAAAAATGATTAAAAAAGAATGTCTGAAAAAAAGATTGCTTAAAAAAGATTGATTTGCAGGCTGGATTGTATACAAAATATCATGTATGGGTATAATTACCCATAAAAACTATGAAAAAATATAAAAAAACTATTCAATGTGCATAAAAAAGATAATGAATGTTTGTGAATGATGGTGATTGATTATGAATGAATATGGAGTTATTATAATATTAACTTAAAGGTACGTGAACAGAAGGGAGGGATAAAGGTGATATATACAGTTACATTTAATCCATCGTTAGATTATATAGTTTCAGTTGATGATTTCAAACTTGGCATGACTAACAGAACGAGCAGTGAACAGATGTTAGCAGGCGGCAAGGGGATCAATGTTTCTATAGTACTTAAGAATCTTGGTTTAGAGAATACTGCTTATGGGTTTATTGCCGGATTCACAGGTGATGAGATAAGTAAAAGACTTGACAGAGCTGGCGTTAATGCTGACTTTATAAAGGCAGATAGTGGAATATCAAGGATTAATCTTAAGTTAAAAAATATAGATGGAACAGAGATTAATGGTGCAGGACCAGATATTTCAAAGGAAAATATAGAGAGTCTTATGAGCAGGCTTGCACGTCTTAAAGCAGGGGATGTTTTAGTGCTTGCAGGAAGTATTCCATCATGTATTCCGGATGATATTTATATGAATATTATGAGGATGCTTGATGGTAGGAAGGTTATGATTGTTGTTGATGCAACAAGCAGTCTTCTTATGAATGTTCTTAAGTATAAGCCATTTCTTATAAAGCCTAATCAGGATGAGTTGGGCGATATATTTGGTGTGACTCTTAGTACAAGAGAGGAAGTTATACCATATGCATTAAGATTAAAGGAAATGGGAGCTGTCAATGTTCTTATATCTATGGGTGGTAAAGGAGCAGTGCTTGTAGCAGATGATAATAAAGTGTATATGGCAGAGGCTCCTAAAGGTACTCTTAAGAATTCTGTTGGTGCGGGGGATTCCATGGTGGCAGGATTCATAACAGGATGGCTTAAAGAACATAATTATGAGGATGCATTTAAGATGGGAATAGCAGCTGGAAGTGCAAGTGCATTTTCAGATAATCTTGCAACTATGCATGAGGTAGATAGTCTGGTAAGCGGGATTGAAGTTGTACAGGTAGTATAGTTATTTACGAAACGATGTACTAGATAGTGATTATGTAAATCACATAACAATGCAGCAATATGAATGTATAGATTAAAATCAGATGATTGGAGGAATAAATATATGAGGATTACAGAACTTTTAAAGCCTGAAAGTATTGATCTTAATGCAGCACCTAAAGATAAGAATGATACTATAAAGCAGGCAGCAGCCCTTATGGCAAAGAGCGGAAACATAAGAGATATAGAAGCTTATACTAAGCAGGTTATGGCAAGGGAAGAGGAAAGTACTACAGGAGTAGGTGATGGTATAGCAATCCCACATGGAAAGTGTGATGCTGTAACAAAGCCAGGACTTGCGGCTATGATTATAAAAGATGGAGTTGATTTTGATTCACTTGATGGTGAACCAGTGGATGTTCTTTTTCTTATAGCAGCACCAAACACTAAAGATAACGTACATCTAGATGTTTTAAGTAAGTTATCTGTGCTTCTTATGGATGAAGATTTCACAAATGCACTCAAGGCAGCCAGAACACCACAGGAATTTCTTAAAGTTATTGATGAAGCAGATGAAGAAAGTGCCAGCATAAACGAAAGGCTTGAAGAAACTGCCAGTAAGCCGGCTAAGATACTTGCTGTTACTTCGTGTCCTACAGGAATAGCACATACGTATATGGCAGCTGAGGGACTTGAAAAGGCAGCTAAGAAGCTTGGCTGTACAGTAAAGATTGAAACAAGAGGCTCTGGTGGTGCAAAAAATGTCCTGACAGAGGAGGATATAGAAGCAGCAGACTGCATTATAGTAGCAGCTGATGCAAAGGTGCCTATGACAAGGTTTGAAGGTAAAAGAGTGATAGAATGTCAGGTATCGGATGGTATCAATAAGGCAGAAGAGCTTATAAAGAGAGCCATGAAGGGTGATGCACCATTATATGAGGTTCAGGGAGCGAGTAAGGATGGAAGCGATGGACCAACAGCTTCGGTTAAAAAGGGAAAGTCAGGTGGTATAGGACATCAGATATATATGCAGCTTATGAATGGTGTTTCACATATGCTTCCATTCGTAGTTGGTGGTGGTATCCTTATAGCGATAGCATTTCTTATAGATGGACTTAATGTTGATATGAACAGCCTGTCTGAGGCGGAAAGAGCTAATTTCGGTACAATTACACCAGTTGCTGCTATGTTTAAGACTATAGGTGGAGCAGCCTTTGGCTTTATGTTACCAGTGCTTGCAGGATTCATAGCTATGGCGATAGGTGACAGACCGGCGCTTGCACTTGGTTTTGTTGGTGGTTATATAGCAGCTAATGGTAAGTCAGGTTTTCTTGGTGCACTTGTTGCAGGTTTTGTCGCAGGTTATGTCATCGTTGGATTAAGAAAGCTGTGTGACAAGCTTCCAGAAGCACTTGAAAAGATAGCGCCAGTTCTTATATATCCAGTTGTAGGTATTCTGGTTATCGGTCTTGGCATGGCATTTGTTATAGAACCTGTTATGGGAGCTATCAATACAGGACTTAATTCATTTCTTGTAAGCATGGGAAGCTCAAGCAGAGTTATACTTGGTTTTATACTGGCTGCGATGATGGCTATAGACATGGGTGGTCCATTCAACAAGGCAGCGTATGTGTTTGGTACTGCAGCAATAGCTTCTGGTAACTACGATATCATGGCAGCAGTTATGATAGGTGGTATGGTTCCACCTTGTGCGATAGCACTTGCAACGCTCCTTTTTAAGAATAAGTTCACAAAGGAAGAAAAGCAGGCAGGACCTACTAACTTTATTATGGGACTTGCATTTATAACAGAGGGTGCTATTCCTTATGCAGCAGCAGATCCTCTGCATGTTATACCAGCATGTATCGCGGGTTCTGGAGTAGCAGGAGCAATAAGCATGGTATTTAAGTGTACACTTATGGCACCACATGGTGGAATATTCGTATTCCCGGTTGTTGGTAATCCATTATATTATCTGCTTGCATTAGCTGTAGGAACTATTGTTTCGACATTCCTTTTAGGAGTACTCAAAAAGAAAGTAGAAGATTAAAAATAAAAATATAAAAGCGTAAGCGGAAAGAGGCTAAGTATGAAAGAATTCAATTACACAATAACAGACCCTGAGGGAATCCATATGAGACCAGCAGGTGAGCTTGTGAAGGCGGCAAAGCAGTTTGAGAGCAGGATAACTATATCAAAGGATGGAAAAACAGGTGATTGTAAGAAGGTGTTTACCATCATGTCATTAGCAGTAAAGAATGGACAGGAAGTAACTATAAGTGTTGAAGGTGCAGACGAAGAGGCAGCAGCACAGAAGATAAAGGAATTCTTTGAAGAAAATATGTGATGATGGTATTAGTGTGAATATACTTGATACAGACTTGCAGAAAGGAGGTTTTTATGAAAGAATATAAGGGCAAAAGCGTTTTTGGTGGAATCGCCATAGGACGGATAAAGGTATATAATAAGGCGGAGCAGCAGGTTAAAAGAGTGCATATTGATGATACAGAGCATGAAAAGAAAAGATATTATGCTGCTGTGGATAAGGCAGCCATGCAGCTTCAGGAGCTTTACGATAAAGCTGTTAAAGAAGTAGGAGAAGCTAATGCAGCTATATTCGAGATGCACCAGATTATGCTTATGGATGATGATTATAAGGAATCAGTTGAAAATATAATAGACAGCCAGCATGTTAATGCAGAATATGCAGTAGCACAGACTGGAGATAATTATGCAGCTATGTTTGCAGCTATGGAAGATGAGTATATGAGAGGCAGGTCAGCAGATGTAAAGGATATATCTGAAAGACTTATAAATATACTCAGCGGTTTTAATGCTTCATCCATGGTATCGGACGAACCTGTTATTATTGTGGCTGAGGACCTTGCACCATCAGAAACAGTCCAGCTTGATAAGGACAAAATACTGTCGTTTGTAAGTGTTAAAGGTTCTGTTAATTCACATACAGCTATTCTTGCAAGAACTATGGGTATACCAGCACTTATAGGAACGCCTGTTATTCCTGACAATGATATAGATGGAAAAATGGGAATAGTTGATGGTAATAGTGGATGTTTATATGTTGATCCGGATAATGAAAAACTTGGATATTATAGAAAAAAACAGGATGAACAGCTAAAACAAAAGGAACTTCTGCAGCTTTTAAAGGGCAGGGAAGATATAACTATTGATGGAAGAAAAATAAAATTATATGCCAATATAGGAAATGTTAAGGATGTTATGACTGTTAAGGCTAATGATGCTGCTGGTATAGGATTGTTCAGAAGTGAGTTTATATATCTTGAAAGAGATACATTTCCAACAGAAGAAGAGCAGTTTAACATATATAGAACAGTAGCTGAAAATATGGCTGGAAAACCAGTTATAATAAGAACGCTTGATATAGGTGCTGATAAACAGTGCGATTATTTTAATATGGATAAAGAAGATAATCCGGCACTTGGCATGAGAGCAATAAGGATATGCTTGACAAGAACAGAAATATTTAAAACCCAGCTAAGGGCATTGTACAGAGCCAGTGCATATGGTAACATTAACATAATGTATCCTATGATTGCTAATATGTGGGAAATCGACAGAATAAAAGAAATTGAAAAAGAAATCAGGGATGAACTTAAGCAGCAGGGAATTGATATAGGAGATGTACAGACTGGCATTATGATAGAAACTCCGGCAGCTGTTATGCTAAGTGATGAGCTGGCTGAAAAAGTAGATTTCTTTAGTATAGGAACTAATGATCTTACACAGTATACACTTGCTGTTGACCGTCAGAATCCAAAGCTTGACAGTTTCTTTGACCCACATCATCCAGCAGTACTTAAGATGATAAAGATGGTTGTGGATAATGCACATAAAGCTGGTATATGGGCAGGAATATGCGGAGAACTTGGCGCAGATACATCTCTTACAAGAGAGTTTTTGAAAATGGGTGTTGATGAGCTTTCAGTATCACCAGGAAGAATACTTCCGATAAGAAAGATTATCCTTGATACAGATGTTTCGCAGCTTTCATAAAATATCGTGGTTATGGCATTTTATAGGAGCATGAAGTAATATTATTAATATTCTAAATGGAGTGATAAGATATGCTGACAGAGAAAAGACATGAGATTATATTGCAGCTACTTAGAAAAAAAGGCAGCATAACTGTTAATGAAATCAAGGATGAACTAGGAATATCAGAGTCTACAATAAGAAGAGACCTTAATACACTGGATGAAGAAGGCAGGCTTGTTAAGGTGTTTGGTGGTGCAGTGTCGGTTAACTATGGATTTTCTGGAAAAGAACCTACAGTATCACAGAAAAAAGAGATTAATCTGGAGGCTAAGAAGAGTATAGCAAGGTATGCAGCAGCGCTTATTGAGCCAGATGATTTTGTTTATATTGATGCAGGAACCACTACAGGCTGTATGATAGATTATATAAAGGAAAAAAGTGCAACATATGTGACTAATGCGGTTGCACATGCAAGGAGTCTTGCTACAGCAGGCTTCAGGGTGATTCTTATAGGTGGTGAGCTTAAAGGCTCAACTGAAGCAGTTGTAGGAAGCAGTGCTGTAGAAGCATTAAAAGAATATAATTTTAATAAAGGCTTTTTTGGTGCTAATGGAATAAGCATAAAGAGCGGAATAACAACACCTGATATAAGTGAGGCTGCTGTAAAAAGAATGGCAGCAGCACATTGCAGCTGCAAATATGTACTTGCAGATTCGGATAAGTTTGACAATATAAGCTCAGTTACATTTGCCAGACTTGACGAGGTAAAGTTCATAACAGACAGCAGAGTGCCAGAGGCTTATAAAGAATATGAAGTGATAATCACATGATATCCAGATATTGGATAGAAGACAGTATAAACAACCCCAGTGTGCCGTGACAGAATGTGAAATGATTCTTATGCGGCACACTGGGGTTATTAGTTATAGCTATTATTTATTAGTTATTGTTTATTAGTTGTTAGTAGTTAGTTGTTATTTATTATTTTCAAGTTCCTTCAGCTGGGCTGATATAGCTTTCTTAATAGCGTTGAAGGATTCTTTACTTATGTCATGTTCGATGCGGCAGGCATCTTCTTCTGCCACTTTTTTATCAACGCCAAGTTTTATGAGCCATGATGAAAGAATCTGGTGTCTTTCATATATCATCTCAGCTATTTCTTTTCCGGAATCCGTAAGGTATATATAACCCTCTTTAGTTACACGTATATGCTCTGCTTCCCTTAGATTCTTCATTGCTATACTTACACTGGATTTTTTATATCCCATTTCATTGGCAATATCTATAGAACGTACAACAGGCAGTTTTTTACTAAGCATAAGTATTGTTTCAAGATAATCTTCAGCTGATTCATGAATAACCATTATTAATTCCCCCTGGTATATATCATAATATGAACAAATCATAAAGTCGATATAGTAATAAGTGTCTAGATTATAACATATAATATAAAATTAAGCAAATTATTAGTTTCTAAAAGGAAAAATGTGGTATACTATAGCTATTATTCATCAGGTATCTGATATTCAGATACAACAGTATGTAAATATTAAAAACTGGATGGTATAACTTATGAATGAGGTTAATGAATTATTTACTAAAGAAAATGTAGAGAAGATAGTGGTGCCACAGGTTGTTAAGGATGATCTGTTAAGTATTATAGAAGAAAAGTTAAAGAGGGCAGGTTTTTATTACAGAATAGCATATAGGGTAAAGACGGTTGATTCTATGGTCAACAAGCTTATATTTAAGGATTACCGCAGACCTGGTACAGAAAATGCTGACAAGAAAATGCAGGATCTTGTTGGCATTCGAATAATACTGTATTTTGTTGATGATGTTGATATATGCAGAAAGCTGCTGGATACATTGTTCGTATCGCCTGGCATGTGGGAAACTACAGAAAATAACGAGTATGAATTTAAGGCTATGAAGGTAAATGGTATATTCAGATTACCAGCATATCTTAGCAAAACAATTGTTAATCCATATCTGTCAGATTATGTAGATGATACATTTGAAGTACAGGTAAGAACGAATTCGTTTGAAGGATGGCATGAGATAGAACATGACATGAGATATAAGGGATCAGCTTTTGGAATCGGAAATGAAGCCCTTGCACGCAAGATGAATAGTATACTTGCTACGTTTGAGTTATGTGACGATTCGATTGTGGGGCTGTTGGAAGATCTTGGCCACCAGCATTACAAGGATAAAAAGTGGAATGATATGTTAAGATGCCATTATAGACTAAAGTTTGAAAATGAGCCATTACATCCATATATAGAAGAACTGTTTGATGAGGATACAGAGCTTGCAAAGATATTCTATAAGTTTAAAAGACCAGGGGCTATAGAACAGCTCTGGATGGATACATCAGAAAAGGGAATAGAACTTACTGTTAACAATATAGTAAGAATAGTTAACCAGATTGGTCCGGATGATGAAAGATTAAATGAGGCGTTTAAGAAAATAGATCATGAAAAAGGCCAGGATAACGAGACTGTAAGTAAGAGAAGAAAGTTTGAGCCTTTTAAGAAGCTTGGTACATATAAAGTATTCCAGTCACATTCGGCTATAGATCTTACCAACCTTTCCATGGAGGATGCGTATAAAAAGGCAGTTAACTATATATATTCATGGGTTAAATCAAGATTTCTTGAGGTCTTTGATGATCTGCCAGAGAGTGTAGGAGCATATGAAAACGAGATGCCAGGATATAAGGTTGCAATCTCATATGATCCTGAAAGGCTGTATTTCAAGGAAGTAACAACGCATCTTGATACAAAGATAGCTAACAGGGTATGGATATCAATAGCTTCTATTGAAAAAAGGAATGATACCCTTGTGTTTGATGTAAGCAACGAATATGCCGAACCAGCAGATAAGTACAGGGATAACGAAAACATATTATTCAGCCGTCCTAATTTTTATGGTGAGATTGCTGATAATATAGGAATATGCGATATAGAAAGATTAAGACAGACAGTTAAGAGTATTGGGAATGCGAAAGAATATGATGTGCTTAAGAAGCTTATATCAGATGAAAACAGGGAGTTTCCTGTTGTAGTCTTTGTGGCATCAGATGATTACTGGGTTGAAAAGTTTGATGTTGACTATTTTGCTTATCTTGTTGGATATTATGCACATATTAAAAGAGTAACTACAGAAGAATTAGCTGAACAGTTTGCAAAGGATTATGATCTTGATGAGGATGAATACAGAGATTCTATAACTGTGTTTTATCCAGGAAAGAAACCAGCTGCAAGTTATAAATCACATATACTTAATACAACATTTGAGGTTATTAAGATAGAAAAGAAGAAATACTGGAATGAAACCGGATGCCGTGCATTCAGACGGCAGCTTGTTTCAGATATAAGAGAAAATAATGTTGTTAAGTAGTCTGAGTATAACTTTTCAGGCAGGGGTGAAAAAAAATGAACCATGAAAAAAATGAATCTTATAATTATGTGAGCTGTTATATATAATTAAAGCATTAATAGTCATATGTATCTGCGACTGTAAGATATTATGTTGAATATGTAAGGAAAGGAGCAGCGACGTATATAGTGTATAAGTTGAATCTTAAACAGGGTAACGTGAGATAGTTAATATACACAATATAAAATCTTATGATAACTGATAACAGATTCACAAAGATAGATGTTGATTCTGAATGCAGCATACTATACCATATATGTTTGGACCTGCTTTCGGGCTGGATCTTTCAACAGGGTTTATAATTGATGATTACGGGAATGTCAGTTATTCATATAGTGATAGTGTCAATTATAGAAAATATCTTGAGTTCGTTAATGATTTATATGAGGAAGGTCTTATCGAGAAAGACTATGAAAAATGCACGAGGGATATTATAAAGGAAAGATGCAGCAGGAATACTACAGGTGTAATATTTGATTACAGCTGGCATATGTCAATGCTGTATAGTGCACAGTATAATGAATATAATGGTGATACTCCTGTATTTAAAGGAGGAGTTCCACTATCAGGTGAGCATCAGGGCTTTTACATAGGAAGAAATGCTGTAAGCGGCATATTTGGTGTTACTAAAACTGACAATGTTATAAGTGCTGTTAAAGTTCTTGATTATCTTATATCTGATTATAATGAAGACATGTACTGCTTTGGAATTGATGGAGTAAGTTATTATATGGATGACGAGGGAAATAAAGTGTTTATGGATGCTGCAAAGGACGATGCTTTCATTCAGAAGCTTGGTGTTAATCCTATATGTGTTCCGTCAAGACAGTCGGTAGCAGCTACAGATATGCTTCTTCCAGAATGGCATATAAGACTTGATAAGCAGCTGGCTAAGTATGTAAGAAAGCCACTTCCTTTTATGTATGTTTCATCATCGGACGTTGACAAGAACAATGGCTATATAAACTATATATCCAAATATGTTGATGATGAGGAAAATGATTTTATAACAGGAAGGCAGTCTTTAAGCAGCTTTGATGCATACCTTAATACACTTGATAATATGGGGATCAAAGAAATAACCAGTATAAAACAAAAACAGTATAATCTTTATAAAAATAATATGTAAAAGCCGGTTCGTAAAATAATATGTAAAAGCTGGTTGACATATAACAGCAAGTAGGGTACGATTTAGTGTATTAAAGTTATAAATTATTCACGTGGTAGTGAAGTGAAATGGAGAATTGAAACATGAAGACTTTTACTAGTAGTAAAACGATAAAACGTATGTTACTTGTGCTTTTAGTATGTTCACTTATAACTGGAACTCTGACAGCATGTGGAAGTAAGAAAAAGCAGTCTGGTATTACAACATTTACAGTAGGTTTTGATGCTGAATTTCCACCATACGGATATAAGGATGATAATGGTGAGTATGTAGGCTTTGACCTGTCACTTGCACAGGAAGTATGCAAGCGTAACGGATGGGAGCTGGTAAAACAGCCAATAGACTGGGATTCAAAGGATATGGAGCTGTCTTCGGGAACCATTGATTGTATATGGAACGGTTTTACTATGAATGGCAGGGAGTCAGATTATACATGGACAACTCCATATATAGATAACTCTCAGGTAGTTATTGTTAAGTCGGGTTCTTCTATTAACAAGTTAGCAGATCTGTCAGGAAAGGTAGTTGTTGTACAGGCGGATTCATCTGCACTTGCAGCATTTACAGGAGAAGATGCAACAGAGGATAATCTTGCACTTGCTAAAAGCTTTGCATCGCTTCAGCAGGTTGGAGACTATAATGCAGCGTTTATGAATCTTGAATCAGGTTCAGTTGATGCTATATGTATGGATATGGGTGTTGCAAAGTATGAACTTGAAGCAAGAGGCAGCCAGTTCAGAATGCTATCAGAACATGTATCAAAGGAACAGTATGGTATAGGTTTTAAGCCTGGTAATACAGAGTTAAGAGATACCGTCCAGGAGACATTGTATGATATGCTTGCTGATGGTACATTTGAGAATATAGCTAAAGACTGGGGACTGGAAGAAAGCATATGTTTAAGCACTGATAATAAAGTTAATGATATTACAGCTGATAAGAAAACATCAGTGGTTATGAGTGATTTTGCAGATGTTGTAGGCAAGCTTGCAAGTGGTATGCTTGCTACTCTTATGATATTTGTTCTTACACTTGTTTTTTCGCTTCCTCTTGGTATGCTTCTTATGTTTATAAGAATATCAAAGGTTAAGCTTGTAAGATGGATTGCCAAGATATATATATCTATTATGAGAGGAACGCCACTTATGCTTCAGCTGCTTGTCGTATTCTTTGGTCCATATTATATATTTGGAATATCGTTATCATATAGTTATAGATTCTATGCAGTTATCATAGGCTTTGCTTTAAACTATGCAGCTTATTTTGCAGAAATATTCAGATCAGGTATAGAGGCTATACCAGTTGGACAGCATGAAGCAGCTTCTGTTTTAGGGTACACCAGAAGCCAGACATTTGTAAGAATAGTTCTGCCTCAGATGATGAGAATAGTTCTTCCACCTGTAACTAATGAGGTAATAACACTTGTAAAGGATACATCACTTGCTTTTGCACTTGCGTATACAGAAATGTTTACACTTGCAAAGCAGATTGCAGCAGCCAACGCAAGTATAATGCCACTTTTTGTAGCTGGTGTATTCTATTACATATTTAACTTTGTTGTTGCATGGGTTATGGAAACTATAGAAAAGAAGATGCGCTATTATAAGTAGAATGGAGAGCAGGGTGAATAATATGAATTTACTTGAAATGAAACATGTTAAGAAAAAGTTTGATAATCTTGAGGTGTTAAAGGATATATCTATAGAGGTAAAAGAAGGTGAAGTTGTAGCTATTATAGGTCCATCTGGATCTGGAAAGTCAACATTTTTAAGATGTGCAACTCTTCTTGAAACTATGGATGAAGGAACACTTGCCTACTGCAAAGAAAGTGCAACCTTAAACGAATCAGGTCCTACACGATATGCGGATAAGAAGAAACTGCATGAGATTAAGAATGATTTTGGACTTGTTTTCCAGAATTTTAATCTGTTTCCACATTTCTCAGTTCTTAAGAATGTAATAGATGCACCAATTAATGTCCAGAAAAGGGATAAGGATGAGGTTATAGCAGAAGCACGAGAACTGCTTAGAAAGGTAGGTCTTGAAAACAAAGAAGATAACTATCCAGGCCAGCTATCAGGTGGACAGCAGCAAAGAGTTGCCATAGCCAGAGCACTTGCCATGAATCCTAAGATATTGTTCTTTGATGAACCGACATCTGCCCTTGATCCTGAGATAACTGCTGGTATTCTCAAGCTTTTAAGAGCTTTAGCAGATGAGAAGATGACTATGGTTATAGTTACACATGAGATTGCATTTGCAAGAAATGTAGCAGACAGGGTTATATTCATGGATGGCGGAGTTATAGTAGAAGAGGGAAGACCAGAGGATGTAATAGATAATCCAAAGAGTGAAAGAACAAGAAGCTTTTTACAGAAGATGGCATAATTTAATTTATATGTAAAATATATCGGATTGCTGTATCATGATTATGGCAATCCTTTTTTGTGGGTAAAAACAACTTTTTATACTTTTTACACTTAAAGTGTATGATTTATATTTTGACACTCACAGCATTATATGATGTCGGGGTCAAAAGCCCCCGACTTTGATACCTACGAATTGTTCCGTGCTACGCAATCCCACAATTCTCCCCAATATTCGCATATCGTGGGATTATCATCCCACTTTTATGCTCATATCGGGGCGGGTCCCAAGGTCTTTCACCC
>JABLTP010087408.1_pt1 | contig 12706 bp, 10 predicted proteins | sample 7160111 | NCBI WGS metagenome assembly JABLTP01 (sample SAMN14651227, study PRJNA627086) | human gut metagenome | isolation source: feces | host: Homo sapiens
CCATTTTTTTACGTCCATAAAATGTGGGTCCTATCCCAGGAATATTTCCACTTTCGAGTTACAAACGGTCAACGGGCTGAGGTAAAGCGGGCCTGCACCGCGAAGGAATATCCCTACTTTCCGCGTCCGATTCGCTATAAAGAAGTCTTTTTCTTTACAAGCGTATCACCCCAACAACTACAAATTTTAATCTTCATCATCTGTCTGTACAGAATAGGTCTGTCTCTTTCTTGCCATCTCATCGCTTTCAAGATATTCATCGTAAGTCGTGATCTTATCAATAAGTTTACCACCCGGAACGATTTCCATAATGCGGTTTGCGGTCGTCTGTACGATCTGATGGTCACGGGATGTGAAGAGCAGGACTCCAGGGAACTTGATCAGTCCGTTATTGAGTGCAGTGATGGATTCCATGTCCAGGTGGTTGGTCGGCTCATCGAGGAGCAGGACATTTGCACCTGAGATCATCATTTTGGAGAGGAGGCAGCGAACTTTTTCGCCACCGGAAAGGACAGCAACCTTTTTCACTCCATCTTCCCCTGAGAAAAGCATTCTTCCGAGGAAACCACGGACATAAGTAACATCTTTCTCTTCAGAATACTGAGTCAGCCATTCTGTGATATTATAATCATTATCAAATTCTCCACCGAAATCTTTCGGGAAATAAGCCTGAGAGGTTGTAACGCCCCATTTGTAAGTCCCTTCATCCGGTTCCATTTCACCGATCAGGATCTTAAAGAGGATCGACTTTGCAAATTCATTGCCTCCGACAAAAGCAACTTTATCTTCACGTCCAAGAGTAAAGCTGATATTATCAAGGATTTTTTCTCCGTCGATGGTCTTGGAAAGTCCTTCTACGGTCAGGACTTCATTTCCAATTTCACGGTTCGGACGGAAGTCGATGTATGGATATTTACGGCTGGATGGCTTGATCTCATCAAGCTGGATCTTTTCAAGAGCACGTTTCCTGGATGTTGCCTGCTTGGATTTGGAAGCATTGGCACTGAACCGGGAAATAAAGTCCTGAAGTTCTTTGATCTTTTCTTCTTTTTTCTTATTAGCTTCTTTCATCTGACGGATGAGGAGCTGGCTGGATTCATACCAGAAATCATAGTTTCCGGCATAGAGCTGGATCTTACCGTAATCAATATCTGCAATCTGTGTACATACTTTATTCAGAAAATAACGGTCATGAGATACGACGATGACGGTATTATCAAAATTGATAAGAAATTCTTCCAGCCATGCAATGGCATCGAGATCCAGGTGGTTCGTTGGCTCGTCAAGAAGCAGGATGTCGGGATTTCCAAATAATGCCTGGGCAAGCAGAACCTTTACCTTTTCAGATCCGGTCAGTTCTTTCAGGTATTTGTAGTGAAGTTCGGTATCAATTCCGAGTCCGTTCAGAAGGTTGGCAGCATCCGATTCAGCCTCCCAGCCGTTCATGGTAGCAAACTCAGCTTCCAGTTCACTGGCTTTGATTCCGTCTTCATCAGTGAAATCTTCTTTTGCATAGATTTCTTCTTTTTCTTTCATAATCTCGTACAGGCGGGCATTTCCCATGATAACGGTATCAAGAACCGGAAATTCATCATATTTGAAATGATCCTGCTGCAGGAAAGAAAGACGCTCTCCCGGAGTGATCACGACATCTCCCTGAGTCGGCTCAAGCTGACCGGAAAGAATCTTAAGGAAAGTAGATTTTCCTGCACCATTGGCACCGATCATACCATAGCAGTTCCCTTCTGTAAATTTGATATTAACGTCTTCAAACAGCGCCTTTTTCCCGACGCGGAGGGTTATGTTATTTGCACTAATCATAATGATCTCCTTATCAGTCATACATTAAAATAAACATCAACGCTTATATTAACATGGGTGAAAGTAAAAAGGCAAGTATTTACACAAGTATTTACGGGAGAAAAGGAATCTTGATTGATAAAAAAGCAAGCTGCATTTCCGTAAGAAAACCGTTGTTCTTTCGGAATGAAAAAGATATAATAAACTATGGAAGACAAAAAGACATAGATTCAGGAAAAGAGGAAAATTATGGCGATAAAAAAAGCTACAATCGTACTTGAAGGCGGGGCGACAAGAGGAATCTTTACCTCAGGTGTGCTGGATTGCCTTATGGAGAAAGAAATTTATATGTCAGATGTGATCGGGGTATCGGCAGGAGCGTGCAATGCACTGGATTATGTATCCAGGCAGCCGGGGAGGACAAGAGACTGTATGATTCCCGATGAGCAGTATGGAAAATATATTTATGGGATCAGGGATACGATCCGTACAAAGAGCATGATGAATATGGATTTGATCTTTGACCGGTTTCCGAATGAACTGATCCCGTTTGATTTTGATACATATTTCAGTTCACCGATGAATTGTGAACTGGTTACGACAAACTGCCTGACCGGAAAGGCAGAATATATGTCAGAAGAGGAAGATCGGGACAGACTGATGAAAATCTGTCGGGCGTCGAGCAGTATGCCGCTTCTGACTCCGATCGTAAATATTGAGGATGTTCCGTATTTAGACGGAGGACTGGCTGATTCAGTACCGATCCGCAGGGCAAAGGAAATCGGGAATGAGAAGATTGTAGTTGTGCTGACAAAAAATGCCGGTTACAGGAAAAAAGTACTTTCTCCTGCAATGCAGAAGCTTTACAGAAAGGCTTACAGTTCTTATCCAAATGTGGTGCGGACGATTTTACGGAGAAGTTTTATGTATAATAAGACGATGAATTATCTGGATGTGCTGGAGCGGAAGGGAGAGATCTTTGTGATCCGTCCCCATGTGAAGCCGGTATCAAGGCTGGAACGGAACCGAGAGGCTCTTTACGCATTTTATGAGCATGGTTATCATTATATGGAAAGACAGTTGGAAGCGTTGGAGGAATATCTTGAAAAATAAGATGTCGGGGTCACAAGGTCGTTCTACCACTAGTGTGCGAGCACACGTGGTGTCAGACCTTTTGACCCTGGTATCAAAATAATCGTATATCAGGACACATATATGGAAAAGGGGAATGAATATGAGCAAAAAGGAAATACCGGATTTTACGCAGAATCGGGAGTTATCGTGGCTTCGGTTTAATCAGAGAGTGCTGGAAGAAGCGAGAGATGAAAGTGTACCTCTGATGGAGCGGATGAAGTTTGTTGCAATCTTTACCAGCAATCTGGATGAGTTTTTTATGATCCGTGTAGGAAGTCTGTACGATCTGGCAGCAACAGATGATAAAAAGATCGATCAGCGTTCAGGTATGACAGCAAAGCAACAGCTTGATGCGATTTATCGTGCGGTTTCTCCGCTTTATAAGGAACGGGATAAGACTTATGCGGAGATTAAAAAGCAGCTTCATCCCTATGGTGTGTGTGGGCTGGATTTCAAAGAACTGGAGCAGCAGGAAAAGAAATTTGTAAAAAAGTATTTTAAAGAAGAGGTTCTGCCGGTGCTTTCACCTCAGATCGTAGACGCAAATCACCCGTTTCCGCATCTTCTGAGTAAAGAGATTTATGTGGTGGCAAATTTAAAGCAGGGAGATAAAGCAATGCTGGGAATTATTCCTGTTCCTCAGTATATTTCCAATATTCTGTATCTTCCAGGATATGATATCCGTTATATCAGAATGGAAAAGATCATTCTGGAATTTGCAGAACTGGTATTTAACCAGTATCAGGTTTCAGATAAGAATTATATCTGTGTGACGCGGAATGCAGATGTATCACCGGATGATGAGGCTTATGCAGACCATGGGGATTTCAGGCATATTATGAAAGAGACGCTTCATAAGCGGAAAAAAATGGCGGTTGTGCGTCTGGAGGCAGCTAATCCACTGAGCAAAGAGCTGGAAAAGTATTTCTGTGAAAAATTTAAGATCGGGCCGGAATGTATTTTCAGGACAAAGATGCCGATGAAGCTGGATTTTATCTTCGCGATTGCAGATAAACTGCCTGAGTCAATGAAGCGGACACTTGTGGATGAGCCATTTTCCCCACAGCCGGCGGCAATGCTCCATGAAGGCAGTGTGATGGAACAGGTAAAAAAGAAAGATGTACTTTTAAGCTATCCTTATGAGAGCATGGAGCCGTTCCTGCAGATGATCCGGGAGGCAGCGTCAGATCCGGATGTGCTGACGATCAAGATCACGATCTACCGTCTGGCAAAGAAGGCACGGCTGGTAGAATATCTTTGTGCCGCAGCGGAGAACGGAAAAGAGGTAACGGTACTGATCGAGTTGCGTGCGAGATTTGATGAACAGAATAATATCGAGTGGTCAGAACGTTTAGAAGAGGCAGGATGCCGGGTGTTATATGGATTTGAAGGCTATAAGGTACATTCCAAGATCTGCCTGATCACTTATAGAAGTAAGAGTGAGCCGAACAATAAAAATGAAATCCGTTACATTACCCAGATCGGAACAGGGAACTACAACGAAAAGACTGCAAAGATGTATACGGATTATTCCCTGATGACGGCGAATCAGGAGATTGGTACGGATGCGGCAGAATTTTTCAAAAATATGTCCATTGGAAATCTTCATGGTGCATACAGACACCTGATCGTTTCACCGGTCAGTTTAAAAGCAAGAGTTCTTGCCACGATGGATGAAGAGATTGAAAAGGGATCTGCAGGCAGGATCATCATGAAAATGAATTCCGTAACGGATGTAGATTTTATCAGAAAAGTGGAAGAGGCATCCTGTGCGGGTGTTAAAGTAGATCTGATCGTGCGGGGAATCTGCTGTATCTTACCGCAGGTACCGGGACATACGGAGAATGTCAGGGTGACAAGTATTGTCGGACGGTATTTAGAGCATCCGAGAGTATTTGTGTTTGGAAAAGGTGAAAAGACGAAGATCTACATTGGTTCGGCTGATATGATGACCAGAAATACAGAAAAGAGAGTTGAGGTAGCATGCCCGGTTTATGATGAGGCAGTCAAAAAACGTCTGCTCCATCAGTTAAAAGTGATGCTTGCAGATAATGTGAAAGCAAGAGAAATGGCAGAAGATGGCACTTACCATAAGAAAGCAGAAAGCGGAAGAAAGATCAATGCACAGGAGACATTTATGCAGGAGGCACTTCATGCAAGAAAGGAAGAAACCAGGGAGATGCGTGAACAGAAAAATACAGGCGTAATAAAAAGAGTGTTAGGATTTTTCAGACGAAGAAAATAGGAGAAGAGAGAATAAAATGGAAAAACTTCAGATTCAGAAATTCGGGATAACGAAAGACGGCAGTAAACCTTATCTTTATAAAATGAAAAATGACGCAGGGATGGAAGTGCAGGTCTCTGACTTTGGAGCGACCCTTGTGAATGTGACCGTTTTGGATCAAGATAAAAATCCGGTAGAAGTGGTACTTGGGTATGAGGATGCAGCCGGTTATGAAAATGGAACGGCAGCGATCGGTGCAATTGTCGGAAGAAATGCAAACCGGATCGGTGGTGCGTGTGTGACGATTAACGGGATTGATTATAAGCTGGCAGAGAATGACGGGAAAAATAATCTGCACAGCGGACCGGATGTCTATCAGAAACGGATGTGGAGGGTCGTCGAAAACGGGGATGACCATGTAACCTTTCTTCTGCACAGCCCGGATGGAGATCAGGGATATCCGGGAGCGTTGGACATGAAAGTTACCTATACGCTGGACGAGGAAAATGGGCTGACGATTCATTATGAAGCTGTACCTGATCAGGATACGGTAATTAATATGACAAACCACAGTTATTTCAATCTGAACGGTCATAAAAGCGGCTCTGTATTACATCATAGAATGCAGCTTTTATCTGATGCTTTTACCCCGGCTGATGCTCAGTCCATACCGACAGGAGAAGTCTGTTCTGTAGATGGAACACCGATGGATTTCAGAAGTACAAAAGAACTGGGAGCGGAGATTGATGCAGCGTATGAACCACTGATACTTGGAAATGGTTACGACCATAACTGGGTATTGAAAAACGAGGGCAGATTTGATAAAGTAGCAGAAGTGACTGGAGATGAAAGCGGTATCGTCATGGAAGTATGGACAGACCGTCCGGGAGTTCAGGTTTATACAGCCAATTTCCTGGAAAATGAAGCAGGAAGGAATGGGGCAGTCTATCAGAAGCGGGATGCAGTGTGCCTGGAGACACAGAATTATCCGGATGCGGTCCATCAGAAAAATTTTCCTGAAGCAATCTGCAAAAAAGGGGAAACTTACGATACAAAGACCGCTTATCGTTTCCATATTGAATAGAAAGAGAAAAGACTGGCATATTTATGGGAAAATCAATCTACATAGCGGAAAAACCAAGTGTTGCAAGAGAGTTTGCAAAAGCTTTGAAATTAAATGCAAAGAACCGGGACGGATACATGGAGTCGGAGAATGCGATTGTTACGTGGTGTGTAGGACATCTTGTGACAATGAGTTATCCTGAGGAGTATGATCCGGCACTGAAAAAATGGAGTCTGGATACACTGCCGTTTATTCCGGATGATTTTAAATATGAGGTGATCCCGCAGGTTGCAAAGCAGTTTCAGATTGTCAGCGGGCTTTTGACGAGAGAGGATGTAGACCGGATTTATGTCTGTACCGACTCAGGACGTGAGGGAGAATACATTTACCGGCTGGTTGAACAGGAGGCTCATGTAAAGGGAAAGGAACGGCGAAGAGTCTGGATCGATTCGCAGACGGAAGAAGAAATCCTGCGTGGGATCCGTGAAGCAAAAGATCTTTCCGAATATGACAACCTGGCAGCTTCAGCTTATCTGAGAGCGAAAGAAGATTATCTGATGGGAATCAACTTTTCGAGGCTGCTGACATTAAAATATGGAAATAGCATTTCCAACTATCTCCATACGAAGTATTCGGTGATCTCAGTCGGTCGGGTTATGACATGTGTGCTGGGAATGGTGGTCAGGAGAGAAAGAGAAATCCGGGATTTTGTAAAGACTCCATTTTACAGAGTCGTCAGTACGATTGATGCACAGGGGCATCAGTTTGAGGGAGAATGGAAAGCAGTCAAAGGCTCACGATACTTTGAGTCATATGATCTCTATAAGGAAAATGGATTTAAGGAAAGAGAAAAAGCAGAAGAACTGATCCGGTTTTTGCTGGAAGGTGTGGATCAGAAAGAGGGTCCGGTCTGTCGGATCGAATCGATTGAGAAGAAAAAGGAAAAGAAAAATCCACCGCTTTTATATAATCTGGCAGAATTGCAGAATGACTGTTCCAAAAGATTTAAGATCAGTCCGGATGAGACGTTGCGGATTGTGCAGGAACTGTATGAAAAGAAGCTTGTAACCTATCCGAGAACAGATGCAAGGGTGCTTTCCACAGCAGTGGCAAAAGAGATATCCCGCAATCTGAACGGTCTGTCAAAATATCCGATGGCGGCACCTTATCTGAAAGATATCCAGGCATTTGGAAATTATAAGGAGCTTGCAAAGACCAGATATGTAAATGATAAGCAGATCACGGATCATTATGCTATCATTCCGACGGGGCAGGGACTGAATGCTTTAAGTTCTGTTGCACCGACAGCACACCGGGTCTATGATCTGATCGTACGGCGTTTTTTAAGTATTTTTTATCCGCCTGCCGTATATCAGAAAGTTGCAATCGTATCCTCCATCAAAGAAGAACGCTTTTTCTCCAACTTTAAAGTACTGGCAGAAGAGGGGTATCTGAAAGTGGCAGGAGTTCCGAAAGGCAGGAATACTTCCGCAAAAGGAAAACCGGAAGGCAGCATGAAAGAAGAGGAAGAAAAAGAAAGCGGAGCAGATGGAGCAGAGGAAGAACAGGGACTGGATACTGCATTGTTTGAGGTGATCAAATCACTGAAGAAGGGGGCAGTGCTTCCGGTCAGGGCATTGAATATCAAAGAGGGAGAAACGTCTCCACCGAAAAGATATAATTCCGGTTCGATCATTCTTGCGATGGAGAATGCAGGACAGTTGATTGAAGACGAGGAATTGCGGGCTCAGATCAAGGGCAGTGGAATCGGAACGAGTGCGACTCGTGCAGAAATCCTGAAAAAGCTGATCAATATTAAATATCTTTCTCTGAATAAGAAGACGCAGGTGATCACGCCGACGCTTCAGGGAGAGATGGTTTATGATGTGGTTGATCATTCAATCAAATCACTTTTGAATCCGGAGCTGACAGCAAGCTGGGAAAAAGGACTGAACTACGTGGCAGAAGGAACGATCACTTCCGAGGAATATATGCAGAAGCTGGATCATTTTGTAACGGTCAGGACTGTGGGCGTGAAAGGATTGAATAATCAGTATCAGCTACGTGCGTGTTATGACCATGCAGCTGCATTTTATAAATGAGGTAGAAAATGAAAAAAATACTTGTAACCATTCCGGTACGGGAAAAAGACCGGAAGTTTCTGGAAGAAAAGGGGAAGGAATTTCAGTTCTGCTACAGGACAAAAGAGGAAATAACCGTCTCAGATGTGGTGGATGCGGAGATCATTCTGGGAAATATCCCTGTAGAGCTGGTCCCTAAGGCTAAAAAGTTAAAGTTTCTCCAGCTTGACAGTGCCGGATCGACAGAATATACGGCATCAGGAGTCCTCATGCCGGATACAAAGCTGGCAAATGCCACAGGAGCTTACGGGCTGGCAATTTCAGAATATATGCTGGCTGGAGTATTGATGCTGCGGAAAAAGCTGCATCTGTATCAGAAAAATATGGAGCAGCATCTGTGGAAGGACGAGGGAGAAGTGCTGTCAATCCGTGATTCGGTGACGCTTGTTGTGGGACTTGGTGATATTGGAAGTCAGTTTGCGGAAAAAATGCATGCACTGGGCAGTGAAGTGATCGGTGTGAGAAAGCATAAAGCAGCCAGACCGGATTATATAAAAGAAGTCTGTCAGCAGGAAGATTTAGACCGTCTGCTTCCGAAAGCGGATATCGTTGCGTGCTGTATGCCGGGAACAGGGGAGACAGCAGGGATGTTTGACCTGGAGCGGATGAAGAAAATGAAACCGGGAGCAATCCTCATCAATGTAGGGCGTGGAAGCCTGATCCCGGGAGAAGCATTGAAAAAAATGCTTGTTGAAGGTCATTTAGGAGGTGCAATTCTGGATGTGACGGAGGAGGAACCGCTTCCGGCAGATTCTCCTTTGTGGGATCTTCCCAATCTTCTGATCACACCACATGTATCGGGCAATTACCATATGAGGCAGATCCTTGATACAGTTGTAAAGATCGCGGGAGAGAATCTGGAGGCATTCCTTGATGGAAAAGAACTTGTCAATGAGGTAGATCTTTGTACCGGGTACAGAAAATTCAAAGCGTAGAAAGGGAAAAAAGATGACAGAAGCATTAACAGTAAAAAAACTTTATACATTGGATCAGACAATAGCAAAGGATATTTTTGAAGGAGTGACTTATCCATGGGAAGTACTTCCGAAGATCAGCAGCTTTATCCTGGAGCTGGGAAAGACGCTGAGCGAAGATGACTATGAGAAGCGTGGAGAAAATGTATGGATCGCAAAGAGTGCAAAAGTAGCACCGACTGCATTTATCAATGGACCGGCGATCATTGGGAAGGATGCAGAAATCCGTCATTGTGCATTTATCCGTGGAAATGCGATTGTAGGAGAGGGTGCTGTTGTAGGCAATTCGACCGAGTTGAAAAATGTGATCTTGTTTAACAAAGTACAGGTACCACATTATAATTATGTAGGAGATTCTGTATTGGGATATAAATCTCATATGGGAGCAGGCTCGATCACATCCAATGTGAAATCAGACAAGAAACTGGTTGTTGTAAAAGCAGACGGAGAGAAGATCGAGACAGGCATGAAAAAGTTTGGTGCGATGCTGGGGGATGAAGTGGAAGTCGGATGCGGAAGTGTCCTGAATCCAGGAACTGTTGTTGGAAGTCACAGTAATATTTATCCACTTTCTTCTGTACGTGGATTTGTACCTGCCTACAGTATTTATAAAAAGCAGGGAGAAGTAGCCGAAAAGCAGGGGGAATAAAGCGTGAAAAAGATTAGTTTTATTGGCGTAGGCATCATGGGAAAATCCATGGTAAGAAATCTTATGAAAGCAGGATTTGAACTTCATATCTATGCCCGGACAAAAGCAAAGGTTGAAGATGTTATCAGTGAAGGTGCAATCTTTCATGAATCGATCAGAGAGTGCGTCAGTGAATGTGATGCAGTGATTACGATCGTAGGATTCCCACAGGATGTGGAAGAAGTTTATTTTGATGAGGGGAATATCCTTGACTGTGCATCGAAGGGGGCTTATCTGATTGACATGACAACAACCAGTCCTCAGATTGCAGAAAAGATTTATGCAGAGGGAACGAAGCGGGGATTTCACGTGCTGGATGCACCGGTGACCGGAGGAGATACAGGAGCGAAAGCAGGAACGTTATCCATTCTTGTGGGTGGAGATAAGGAAGATTTTGAAGTATGTATGCCGCTTTTTGAGGCGATGGGAACGAACATCAATTACCAGGGAGAAGCCGGAAAAGGTCAGCACTGTAAGCTGGCAAACCAGATCATGATCGCCGGAACACTTTCCGGTGTATGTGAGGCTCTTACTTATGCCAAAGAGCAGGGGCTGGATCTGGATGTAGTGATGCGATCTGTTTCTACAGGGGCAGCAGGAAGTAAGCAGTTAGATACATTTGGACCAAAGATCATTGCAGGAGATTATGCACCGGGATTTTTCATGAAGCATTTTATTAAAGATATGAAGCTTGCCCTGATCGAGGCAAACCGGAAAGGGTTATCACTGGATGTCTTAAGTATGGTTCTTGCGAATTATGAAGAACTGGAGGCAGAAGGATATGGAGAACTGGGGACGCAGGCATTGATCAGATTTTATGATGAAGAACATCGATATATGGAAGATGAGGAAGAACCGGAACAGGCAGAAGAATAGAAACATCATCGAATCTTCAGAAAAGAATTGACACGGGTGATTGTCCCGTGTTATTCTATACAAAATCACTTTAATACTTTAAAGCGTAACGGTTTAAAGCGAAGAACAAAACGAAGGATAAAAAGGAAGAGGAAGAGAGGAAAAAGAAAAGAGATGGGGATTAAATTATTTTTGCTGATCATATTTTTTGCAGTGATGGTTGGCGTTGGATTTTATTCCAGGAGACATGTGAAAAGTGTAGACGGGTTCGTACTTGGCGGGCGTTCGGTAGGTCCGTGGCTGACTGCATTTGCATATGGAACCTCCTATTTTTCCGCAGTTGTATTTGTAGGATATGCGTGACAGTTTGGATGGAAATACGGAATTGCAAGTACCTGGATCGGAATCGGAAATGCATTGATCGGAAGTCTGCTGGCATGGGTTGTTCTTGGAAGAAGAACGAAGGTCATGACACAGCATCTGAGAGCAAAGACGATGCCGGATTTCTTCGGACAGAGATATGGCAGTAAAGCACTGAAGATCGTAGCATCGGTGATTGTGTTTGTATTTCTGATCCCGTATACAGCATCCGTCTATAATGGGTTGTCCAGGCTTTTTGGAATGGCATTTAATATTCCTTATACGTGGTGTGTGATCGCAATGGCAGTGTTTACGGCAATTTATGTGATTCTGGGCGGATATATGGCAACAGCGATCAATGACTTTATTCAGGGGATTATTATGCTGTTCGGAATTGTTGCGGTGATTGCTTCTGTATTGAACGGTCAGGGCGGCTTTATGGAAGCTGTCTCTAAGATGGCACAGATCCCAAGTGATGTCCCTGCAACGATGGGACAGCCCGGAGCATTTACATCGTTTTTCGGACCGGATCCGCTGAATCTGCTGGGCGTGGTGATCCTGACTTCACTCGGAACATGGGGACTTCCGCAGATGATCGGGAAATTTTATGCGATCAAAGATGAAAAGTCTATTAATACGGGAACAGTGATCTCTACACTTTTTGCTATTGTGATTTCAGGAGGATGTTATTTCCTGGGTGGATTTGGAAGATTATTTGACAGTGCAGAAATTTATAATGCAGAAACCGGAGCGGTCGTTTACGACAGTATTATTCCTTCCATGCTTTCAAAACTGCCGGATATTCTGATCGGAATTGTAGTTGTTCTGGTGCTTTCCGCATCAATGTCAACACTTTCCTCACTGGTACTGACATCCAGCTCAACGATGACACTGGATCTGCTGAAAGATAACATTATGAAAGAGATGAGCGAAAAAAAGCAGATCATTACAATGCAGATCCTGATTGTATTTTTTATCGTTGTATCGGTGGTGATCGCACTGGATCCGCCGACCTTTATTGCTCAGCTTATGGGAATTTCATGGGGAGCTCTTGCAGGAGCATTTCTTGCACCGTTTCTGTATGGTCTGTACTGGAAAGGTGTGACAAGAGCAGGAGTCTGGGCAGGATTTATTGCCGGAGTCGGTATTACGGTTTCTAATATGTTCATAGGCTATATCGCATCACCGATCAATGCCGGTGCTGCTGCAATGGTAGCAGGTCTGGTGATTGTTCCGCTGGTAAGCCTTGTGACACCGAAATTGAAGAAAGAAGATGTAGATGAGATCTTTACGTGCTATGAAGAAAAAGTAGTGAGTACGAAGAAGAGGAATTTGTAAATTTGTAGTTGTTGGGGGATATGCTTGTAAATCAGAAAGCTTCTTTGCGGCGAAGCGGACGCAGAAAGCAGGATATTCCTTCGCAGTGCAGGCTCGCTTTACCTCAGCCCGTTGACCGTTTGTAACTCG